>ENA-UOWO01000294-UOWO01000294.1-activated-sludge-metagenome-genome-assembly--contig:-NODE-294-length-75089-cov-15.814031_pt1 | contig 75089 bp, 51 predicted proteins | sample MGYA00238148_ERZ761564 | MGnify/ENA primary metagenome ERZ761564 (study PRJEB28885, sample SAMN05720194) | activated sludge metagenome | isolation source: Anaerobic digester | place: USA...
AAGGGGACATTCTCTCGTGAGTTAACAGGGGGACATTTCTAAAGAGTTTTGACACGGTCAACGGCCGGATGGGTCGCGCCCAACCACGGCACCTCAGAGAGACGATCAGTAGTCGTTCTTGGCTTCCGGCTTGCGGTGGGATGGACCGGGGCCTTTCATAAAACCGTGATGAACGTAATGGCACGAAACGCTCTTGCCTGGTTCGTGATCGGCTGTTTATCCAACGGCACCGTCCGGGCGGCTGACGACATCGTCGTGGCAGATTTCGAGGGCAAGGATTACGGCGCATGGCAGATCGAGGGCGAGGCCTTCGGCGACGCGCCGGCGCACGGTGCGCGTCCTAACCAGATGAAGGTCGACGGCTTTCAGGGCAAGGGATTGGTCGATTCGTTCCTCGGCGGCGATGGGGCCACGGGCAGGCTCACATCGCCCCCGTTCAAGATCGAACGCCGCCATCTGCGTTTCCTGATCGGCGGAGGCGGCCACCCGGCCGAGACGTGCATGAACCTGAAGGCGGACGGGAAGATCGTCCGCACCGCCACCGGCCCGAACACAAAACCCGGCGGCAGCGAGCAACTCGAGTGGAGCGAGTGGGATGTCTCAGACCTCGCGGGCCGCGAGGTCACCATCGAGATCGTCGACGCGCACACGGGCGGCTGGGGGCACATCAATGTCGACCACATTCTCCAAACAGACCAGAAACTCCCCCGGCTGCTGACCGATGTCACGCGCGCCATCACCGTGGAGGGCCGCTATCTCCGCTTTCCGGTGAAGATCGGTGCGCCGACGCGCAACCTTACGGTCTCGATCGACGGCGGTCCCGAGAGGAAGTTCGACATCGGGCTGGCGGATGCCGGGGCCGATTGGTGGGCGTCCATGGATGTGGCGGCGTTCCGGGGGCGACACGCCACCATTCGGGCAGACAGGCTGCCCGAGGGCTCCGAGGGTCTCGCAACCATCGACCAGGGAGATGCGATCAAGGATGCCGACAACCTGTATCGCGAGGCGCTGCGCCCGCAATTGCATTTCTCGCCGCGCCGCGGCTGGAACAACGACCCCAATGGCCTCGTCTTTTTCGGCGGCGAATACCATCTCTTCTTCCAGCACAACCCCTATGGCACGAAATGGGGCAACATGCACTGGGGTCACGCAGTCAGCCGCGATCTCGTCCATTGGCAGGAACTGGACATCGCCCTCTATCCCGACGAGATGGGGCCTATGTTCAGCGGCTCGGCGGTGGTCGATTCAGATAACACCAGCGGACTCGGCTCGGATGAGAAACCGTCGATCGTTCTTTTCTATACGGCGGCCGGCAAACCAACGGTGCAGGCCATGGCCTTCAGCACCGATACCAGGAATTTCAAAAAATTCGCCGGCAACCCCATCGTCACGGAATTCGCCCCGGGCAACCGCGATCCAAAGGTCATCTGGCACGAGGCCATGAAGCGCTGGGTGATGACGCTCTATGTTGGCGAGATCGAGCCCGGGAAAACGGACTCGAAGGGACGCGAGGGCCACGCGGACTATATATACTTCCTGGGCTCAACCGACCTCAGGCAGTGGGGCTTCCTCAGCAAAATCGAGGGTTTCTACGAGTGCCCCGACTTCTTCGCCCTGCCGGTCGAGGGAAAGCCCGCGGAGCGGAAATGGGTGCTCACGGCAGCCAACAGCGATTATATGCTGGGGACGTTCGACGGCGCATGGTTCAAGCCCGAGACGCCCAAGCTCAAGGGCCATCGCGGCAAGGGCTTCTATGCCGCGCAGACCTTCAGCAACATCCCGCCCGAAGAAGACCGCCGCATCCAGATCGCCTGGTTCCAGGCGCCGTCCCCCGGCATGCCCTTCAATCAGGCCATGACGCTCCCGCTGGAACTCACGCTCCGGCCCACGCCCGATGGCCCGCGACTCGCGTGGGCGCCCGTCAGAGAACTCCACGCGCTCAGGGAGAAATCACATGCCCTCGGCCCGCTCGTGCTGAAACCCGGCGATCCCGACCCATTTGAGAAACTCAACGGCGAACTGTTGGAACTGCGAGCCGACTTCGATGTCGCCGGTGCCGCGTCGATCCGTTTTGACGTCCGGGGCATTGCCATCAACTACGACACGGCGACCCAGGAGATCCAAGTCGGCGATCACCGCGCACAGGCGCCGCTGCGCAATGGGCGCGGGAATCTGGTCGTTTACGCCGACCGCACCGCTTTCGAGATCTTCGCGGACAATGGCCTCGCGTATATCCCGTTCCCCGTCATCCCAAAGGCCGATGACACCTCCCTCCACCTTTCCGTCACCGGTGGCCAGGTGAACTTCCGCGCGCTGGATGTCCACCGGCTCCGCCCGATCTGGGACGGCGCGAACTGATCTGCAACTTCGATCCGACGAGCATCAGCGTGTTTCTCCAAGTTGCCGGCACCCACATTTTGAATTGAGGCGCAAGGGACGAGTTGTTCAGGCGCGCGGCGTGGGGAAGATAATCCTGTCTGCGGCAGCAAGGTTTGGCTCAAGCCGCGGGCAAGATTGTCCGCGCCACGCTGGAGCCGGTCTTTGGCCCGATGGTGCCCGCCGCCCGATGAAAGACCGCTTCGACTGCCCGCGATGGCGTGCGGAGTCAGGTTACCGCCGGGCGGGTCTTTCAACCCGGCGCTGGCAAGCAGGCTACGCCCTCCACTCCAAATCAAATGCCTTTCCCTCGTCGGGATGCATGCCATCGGTCGAGCGGAGCGTCAGGGTGGCGCCGCCATCGCGCAGCGCGGCGGAAACCCACCCGCTGATGAGTCCCTGCTTGAACACGTACGCGACGGGCGGGAGGTTGACCAGATGGATCCCGCTCTCGTGAGGCAGCGTGCCCCAGACGTGCGTGTGGCCGAAGACGTAGGCCTTGACGTGTTTCCGGGGCACGAGGAGGTCCATGAGCGCGGGCGTGTCCACGGCCCCATTCTTCACGCCATACAGTTCGGGGTGGTGATGGGCGATGATGATCGCGGGCCTGTCGGTATTCGCATCGAGCGCGCCGGCCAGCCACGACAATTGCGCTTCCCCGATGCGGCCTGGCGTGACGTTGGTCTGATCCAGCGAATCGAGCAGGAAGAAGTTCGCCCGTGGCGTCTTCAGCAATGCGACGTGCTTGTCGGCCACCGGGCTATCGGCTGATTCACCATTCTTCTGGATCGCGGCGCGGAAATTGTCGCGTGCGTCGTGGTTGCCCAATAGCAAATGGATCGGCAGGCCCGCGGCACGCATCGGTTCCAACAGCCCGAGCACGGTGGAGTAGTCGCCGGCCATTCCCTGCAGGTAGGCGCAATCCCCGGCAATAATGACCCCCGCGATCCCGTCCGCGCGCGCCACCTGGCCGCCAACCGCGATCAGGTGATCGGTCATGTTGATGCCGCGCGCGACCGTCGCCCGGTCCTCGGCGATATGCGTGTCGGCCAGCAAGGCCCACAGGTCGGAATCGGCCGCCGGGCGCTTTGCGGGTGTGCAGTGGGTCAGCGCTACACCGGCACCGGCGAGGATCGCCTTGCCCAGGAATTCGCGCCGAGAAAGAGGCGGAAGATGGATCGGCATCAAAGAATAGTAGCCAAGATCCTATATCGTTCCAGCCCACACCCAACGCGACTGTTGCGGGCAGGCCGCGGCGATCAATAACGCGCCGGCATCACCCCGGCACGATCGCACCGTGCTTGCGCAGCAGCGCGCGGATCTCTCCGATCGGCACATCCAGGGGCGTGGCGCCCTTGCGCGCCGCGAGCGCCGCCGTCGCACCGGCCGCCTGGCCCATGGCCATGCACGACGCCTGAACCCTCAAGGCGGAATTCGCCAGCCGATCGCTGCTGATGCTGCGCCCCGCCACGAGCAGGTTCCGGCTCCCCTTGGGAACCAGGGCGCGCAGGGGGATCGTCGGCACGATGCCGCGCTGCAGTGGCTGGGGTTTGACGCCCGACCGATCATGGAGATCGATCGGATAGAAAGAGTGCCCCACCGCGTCCTCAAACACCCGACCCGACACGTAATCCTCCTGCGTGACCTGGACCTCGCCAGCGATCCGATAGGTCTCCCTTACGGCGGTCTCCTGCTGCATCCGGGCGATCCGCGCCCCGGCACAGCCGGGCAGTGAGCGGATGAAACGCAGCAGGCGCAGCACCGACGCGCGCCCCGCGATGTTGGCCTGGGTCTTGGTCGCCGAGGTGGAACTATCGGCGCCAAAAACGTGCTGGGCGTTCGAGCCTCCCCCGCGCAGGAAGTTGATGAATGGCGAATCCGCGGCGCAGTAGTCGCCGTCCTTCAGGCTCCCGTCCACGCGCGCGTGCTGGTAGCGTTCCTCGATTTCGTCGGCATTGAGTTTCGATGCGTCATAGCCGCTGAAGGAGAACATCAACGTACCGGGCTGTGTCTCGGCCTCGCGGAGCCGCGGCATTCCAAGCATGCCAACGATGTCCGCACCCCCCGTGCAATCGATCAACTGGCGACACCTGATCTTGCGCCGCACGCCCTTGCCCGCCGTCTCGATCTCCCAGCCGTCGCCGGAGGCGCGGACCGAGAGCGGCATCTCGTAATAGCAGAGCACGACGCCCGCCCCGAGGCACGCCTCCTCGGCGAGCGCCGCGTAGAGCTGGCCGTTGACCGGCACCTGATGCTGCGAGTGACGCTGCGGCGGCGTCGAAAAATCCGGCATCTTCCCGCTGTCCAATTCTACGGCGCGTGCGACCAGTTCCCAACCGATGCCGGCGATGACCTGCCTCTCCCAAGCGTGGAATAGGCCGGGCAGGGCCACGCCGCCGACGGTGGTCGTCCCGCCGAGTTGGCTGCCCATCTCGACGACCATGGTCTTGGCGCCCGCGCGGGCCGCCTGGATCGAGGCGATGGTCCCGGCGGTTCCACCGCCGACCACCAGCACGTCCACGTCACAATCGGGCGCATCGGATGCCGCTCTCAGCCACCCCGGCAACGCGCCCACGCTCACCGCGCCGACCACCCTCAATGCCTCGCGTCTCTTAATCATGTCCGACTTCACTAGCAGCCGGACGGGTTTTGGGAAAGGATACCCGTCCGCTGATTCAACGCATGCGGGTGGATCGCGGACGCCGAGGCGAGTCTGCCTCAACACTCCAGGCCATCACCCCGGCGCTGCCGTCTCACGGGGACGCCGCACAGCACTTGCCACCCGCATCAGCCGGGAGGGACGCCGGCCCCGGCGTCCGCGATTCACCAGCCGCGCGACACCAGGGGCCAACCCGGCCCGCGAGGCCGCGGGCCCTCCCAGGGATGCCCGCATGGCGTGCCCAAGACCATATACGGCGTCTCTGCGAGAATCTACTTCCCGATCACCAGCGTCGCGGCGTCCATCGGCGAGAGACTCACTTCTCCGCCAGCGGCCGGGACCGACCGGTCGCCCCGAATGAGCTTCGCCTGTTCGCCATCCGGGATGGCGACGCGAACCTTTGCCGGTTCTCCCGCGTCCGGATTGGCCACCATGATGTACGTCCGGCCCAGATCATCGGACCGCGCGCACCACTGCACCGCGTCGGAATCGGCCCGCACCTCGGGTGTTCGCGCCGCCGCGGCGGACACCAGCGCGGGCTCCAGCAATCGCACCTCGCGGCCAACGGCCGACATGTCGGCCCAGTTCTTCTCAAAGGACGCCGGGTCGCGCAGCAGATCGTGATAGCAGTAATAGATGAGCCCATCCGCGCCGTTGATCAGGCAGAGGTACGTCATGACGCGCAGTTCGTCCGGCGTCGGGAAGCGGCCGGGCCGATCCTTGTGGTAATGCGACCAGTCGAAGGCCTGCGGCACCATCCAGACGGGCCGGTTCCCGCCGGAGACCCCGGCCGTCTTCTTGGCCCAATCGCCCGCCATCGTGACGGGCTTCGAGGGGATCGGGTACGGGTCGGTGCCCAGCACGTCCGCCGTCGCGAGATACCCGAACAGTTCATCCACCTGATAGAGCACCGCCCAAGTCGGGTGATCCGGATCCAATCCGCTCACGAGCCGATGTCGGGCCTCGAGCCTGTCGCGCATCGATGGGGGCAACTCGTCATTCAGATACCAGCCGAGCACCGCGGGATGTCCGCGGAATGCCCCCACGATGTTGCGGACGATTTCCTCCTCGCCGCGGAATCCCAGCACGGGCTCATGGTAATATTTGATGCCGGCATACACGTCCTTGATCGAATAGATGATCTTGACCTTCCGCTCCTCCAGATAGTCCAGATACGCGCGGACCTTGTCCAAACCGCCCGCGTTCACGCCATAGCACATGATCGTGTTGAAGGGCGAGGCCGCGACGCGATCGATGTGATCCCGGAAATCCTTCGCCGTCGGCCCGGGCCCGAAATACCATCCCAGAGGAAAGTACGGTTTGCCGCGCACGATGGCCCGGGAGAATTCATCGATATAGACATCCGGCAGCGCGGCATCCGGCGCCCATTTCTTCAACGGGAACTCCCGCGACCCGAGCGTCGCGCCATCCGCAGCCAGCAGCGCCACTCGCGCGCGGTATCCGCCCGGCGCAAGCCCCGCCGCGTCCAGCGCGATGTCGTGCTTGCCCGACGAGGGCCCTTCGATGACGCGGGAAAGTCTCTTCGCACCACCCGCATCGACGACCTCGCAAACGAGCCGCGTGCCCGCACGGTCAATCCCATCCCGGAATCGGTCGGCCACCGCCGCGCGCACGAGCACCGCCAGATTTGCCTGACCGGGAAGCAACCACCCGCGATAGTTGGGCCGAAGCAGTTGCGCGTCCATCGGCACGGGCCAAACCGCCGAGACGGCCGCATCATCAAACCACGCCTCGCCCGTCATGCCCTTCCTCAGGTACAGCTTGAAATCGACCGTCTTCGCCCCGGCCGGGATCGGCTGGGTCACGCCCTCGAGGTGCGTCCAGTCGTTATCGCCCTTCCGCCCATCGATGTAGCTCCCGCCGAGCCAGCCGTTTGTCCCCGACCACTCCATGCAGAGCGCAGCGCCAGACTCATCGCCCCGCACCCCCTGCGTCTTGATCCACGCGCCATACCGAAAGCGCAGGCCGGGCTCGAATATGATGGGCTGCCGCGCGAGTTGATACAGCGCCGCATTCGTGTTCGCCACCCGCAGGCAGCGCGCGCCAGTGCGCGCACTTCCCTCCACCACGGAAAATGTCCTCGGCAGTTGCCAGCCGTTCGTCCCCTCCTCAAATCCCCCATTCCTCAGGAGACTGGTCTCTCCGACAAGCGGCCACGCAAACGCGATCGCGACAAAACCGGCGGCACACATCCTCGCGTTCATGTGGGCAGCCTATGACCCCGGTGACCCCACGGCAATGCCGACGATCGTATTTTTACAATGTCGTTGGACTTCTATTCGACGTGGCCTGCAGACTGTTTGCTCTTGTCGCCAGCGGCCACCCCGGTCAGCCTTTTCGGAGGCGAAGTGATTTCGCACGACATATCGGCGGCTGGCGTTGCGGGGCAGGTGATGGGTGGGTTGATCCAGCAGTTCACATAGCGCTTCGGAAAAAAAGGAGGTCCGCATGTTCAAGAAGGCAGTCTTTCCAGGGAAGTATATCCAAGGCGTGGGCGCGCTAGGCGAATTGCCCGGGCTGATCAAGTCGCTAGGCAAACGGGGGCTGATACTGGCGTCGCCCTCGGTGAAGAAGAGGGTGCTTCCCGAGTGCGGTGTCGATCTGGGCGCGCCGTCGATCCAGGTCGACGCATTCGGCGGCGAGTGTTGCGAGGACGAGTTGGCCCGTCTCGCCACCATCATCGCTCAAAAACACGTGGACGTCCTCGTTGGCATGGGTGGAGGAAAGACCATCGACACCGCCAAGATCGCGGCAGACCGGGCCGGCATGCCCGTCATCATCATCCCCACCATCGCATCGACCGATGCGCCGTGCAGCGGCTGTGCGGTGCTCTACTCAAAGGACGGCGTGTTCCAATCCGTGTACTACCAGAAGTCGAACCCGGCGGCGGTCCTGGTCGACGTGGGCATCATCGCGTCGGCTCCGACGCGTTTTCTGGTGGCCGGGATGGGCGACGCGCTGTCTACATGGTTCGAGGCCAGATCCTGCGATCGCACCCAGTCGGCCAACGAGTGCGGCGGCTGCAGCACGGCGGCAGGACTGCACATCGCCAAACTCTGTTACGAGACACTGCTGGCGTATGGCACGGCCGCCAAAGTCGCCAGCGAGAGGCACATTGTCACTCCCGCTCTGGATCACATCGTGGAGGCGAATATCCTCTTGAGCGGAATCGGGTTTGAGAGTTCCGGATTGGCGTCGGCCCATTCGATTCACAACGGCCTCACCGCGCTGGCGGAGACCCATGCCTTCTACCACGGCGAAAAAGTTGCCTTTGGCGTCCTGGCCGGGCTTCAGCTAACGGACGCTCCCACGGCAGAGTCGGCGACCGTCTTCTCGTTCTGTGAGAATGTCGGCCTGCCAACCACGCTGGCGGACATCGGCCTCGGGGAAGCCAGACGGGATGCATTGATGACAGCGGCCGAAAAGGCCTGCGCTCCAGAGCAGCCCATCCATCACGAGGCGGGCAAGATCACGGCCGAAAAAGTTTTGGACGCCATGCTCGCGGCGGACGCCATTGGCAGGGGAAGAAAGGGAAACTCGCGACCTTGATGGGAGGAGATGAGCGCATGAATGAACCGACGATCACTCATCTTGAGCGGCGCAAGATCGAGGCGGGGGTCCTGATCCCCCTGGTGCAGGCGTTTCAGCGTGCCATTGGGAAGGAACGGGCGAACGAAATCGCCCGCGAGGTCATCATGGAGCTTGCCCGAAATGACGGCGAGCGATGGGCGCAGCGGTTTGGGACAGATCTGGCGGCGATGGAACAGGTCACCGGAGTCTGGGCGGCCGGAGGCAGTCTGGACATTGAGCCTATCCGCAAATCTGCGGAGCGGCTTGATTTCAACGTCGTCCGGTGCCGGTACGCGGAGTTCTACAAAGAACTCGGCCTCCCCGAACTCGGATATCTCTTTCATTGCAACCGGGATTTCGGAATGGTGGAGGGCTTCAGTCCCGATCTCATGCTGAGGCGCACGCAGACCATCATGCAGGGTGCCGATCATTGTGATTTCCGGTTCGAGCGCAAAGGCTGACGGCATGAGCGGCCCGCTGAAAGTGCGGGCCCCGACTCGTCACACCCGGCCCGCGGGGCACAGGACCCTCCCGGCGCCATTCCGGGAAGAAAGGGGGTTCCATTCCGAACGAATCACTCGAAGTCGCTCGTTCAAGAGAGAAGAACGAATAGGCACGGAGCACAGGCGTCAGCCCTGAATGGCGCTAACCTGCATGTTTCACGCTCCCGCGTGAAACATGCAGGCTCAAAGGAAAACCGCGCTCCGAAAAACGCGATTTTGGAGGGTCTGGTGCCACCGATCCGCGAAACACACTCTGCAACCGCGAAAAATCCCAGTCTTTGCCAGACCTTTCCCAATAAATGGCTCTCATGGCGCGGTTTTCCCAGAGCCCGGAATTTCACAGCCCGCAAGGCTGTGAAATATCCGGGCTAAGATAAGCAGGGTGGCGGAGGCGTCGCGCCTCTTTGTTGCCGATGCCTCGCGCGTCTGGCTACAGGTATCTCAGGGTGAGGTAAACGTGCGCGATGGCCACGGTCAGGAGCATCATGGGGAAGGCGATCTTGAGATACTCCATGAAGCTGAATCGGATGCCGGCGCGGTTCGCGATTCCGGCGACGGTGAGGTTGGCGGAGGCGCCGACGAGGGTGCCGTTGCCGCCGAGGCACGCGCCGAGCGAGAGGGCCCACCACAAGGGCATGAGGGCCTCGGGGCCGCCGAAGGCCGGCGCCATGCTCTTGATCAGCGGGATCATGGTCGCCACGAAGGGAATGTTATCCACGGCGGCTGAGAGCACGGCCGAGCCCCAGAGGATCGCGATCGCCGTCGCGGTCATGTGACCACCCGTCGCGGCCAGGAGACGTTCGGCGCAGATCCCCAGCAGCCCGGTGACCTCCACCCCGCGGATCACGATGAAGAGGCCGACGAAAAAGAAGATCGTGATCCACTCCGCCTCCTCGAAGCTGCGCGCCACGAACTTCGTCTGCTCGTCGTGCGATCTCCCAAGGCAGTGCAGCAGCATCAGGGCCGCGGCCCCGAAGAGCGCGATGGTGGCGGGCTCTAGTTTCAGAACGCGGGCCAGGGCAAATGCCACGAGGACGCACCCGAGCACCGCCAGGGATTGTTTCAGGAGCAACGGGTCCCGTATCGCGTCGCGCTCGCGGAACGCCATGACCGCCGCCCGCGCCTCGGCGGTGGCGGACAGTCCCCGGCCCCACACCAAGTGGAAGGCCCCCAGCGCCACAATCTGGATACCGACGATGGCGGGGGCCAAGTTGAGGACGAAATCGTTAAAGCTCAGGTCGACCATCGAGCCGATGAGGATGTTCGGGGGGTCGCCGATGAGCGTGGCCGTGCCCCCGATGTTCGAGGCGAAGATCTGCGACACCAGAAGAGGATAGGGCTTCACCTTCAAACGCTCGCAGATCACCAGGGTCACCGGCACCACCAGCAGGACGGTCGTGACGTTATCCAGAAGTGCCGATACGACGGCGGTGACAACCTGAAGCATCAGCATGATGCCGGCGGGGTGCGCGGCGACGCGCTTCGCGGCCCAGATCGCAAGGAACTCAAAAAGGCCCGAGCGGCGGACGATCGATACGATAACCATCATCCCGATGAGCAATCCGATGGTGTTGAAGTCGATCCCATCGACGGCCTGTTCCTGCGTGAGGACCCCCAGGCTAATCATCAGGCACGCGCCCAGCAGCGCCACCACGGCGCGGTTGATCCGCTCGCTGATGACAGCCGCATATGTCGCCGCGAGCAAAGCCGCGGCGAGCCACATCCCCCCGACCCCCGGCCCCGGCGTCACACTGTCCCCCTGAGCCGCGCGAGGACATCCCACGTGGACAGCACTCCCGCGAGCCTTCCGGTGCCCGGCTCCACCACCGGCAAGAAGTTCACCGCCCGAAAGAGCAACAAGACCGCCTCCGCGACCAACGTGTCGGGCGTCACAGTCGGGACGGACGCATCGATCAACTCGCCCACCCGCCGATTGCCTAATTCGGCGAATCGATCGCGCAGCACGCGGAAATCCTCAGCGAGAAACGCCAGATCGGAAATGCGCGCCGCGCTAGGGAGATCCTCTTCGATCGCGACGACCTTCGGCAACATCAATCCAAATAGCCCGCTCTTGGCGAACATGCCAATGTAGCGCCGCGACGCGTCCACGACCGGAACCGTCAGCTGCCGGCGCTCCAGCAGGAGTTCCACCGCGCACAATACCGTATCCTCCGGACGAAGCACCGGGGGATTGGCATCCATGATCTCACCGCATTTGATCGCCATGATAGCGTCTCCAGAACTTTTCCCGGACTGATTCTCAGGGCAGGCCCCCTGCCCGTGCCGATGGCCTGGGCGCGCGTCGGCAGACAGGATTGTCTGCCTCACGGCGCGTGCCCGATCCATGCGCCCTTCCCGCATTATCTGGTAAGCGCGTCCGTTGGTGCCATAGAGGTTGCACGTCTAATCTTTAACTAGGCTTTGAACTCCCATCCCTTGCGGTAGGCCGGTCGGCGGACAAACCGGTTCGCCTCGGGGGCGCCGATGGCCGTCATCTTCTCGCGATCCCATTCTATCGTCTTGCCGGACCGGATCGCCAAGTTGCCCAAAAGGACGCACTCGGTGAGCGGCGCGGCGTGGTCAAAATTCGAGCTGGTCTGCAGGCCTTTCTTGATGGCGTTGGCCCACTCCTGCTGCGGTTCGCCGGGGTGCGTGCTCCTGGGGATGGTCTGTTTGATCTTGCCTGACTCCATCGCCTTCTGCACGTCCTCGCGGCGCGCCTTCGGATAGATCGTGCCACCGAGGATGACGGCCTCCGATCCGATGATGAGCTGGCTGTTTTTCGCGGCACGCCAGTCCTTCTCGGGCATCTCGTCGAGCGCGGGATGGCGCTCGGGCCTGTTCTGTTGGCCGTTGAGGAAGCGCCCATCCTGCCAGGTGAGCGTGACGGCGGGCTGCCCGTCGGCCTCTGGGAAGTGGTACATGATCGTCGACCACGCGGGCGCGATCTCCTCGGTGACCGGCGAGGACTGGCCCTCCACCTTGGTCGGGAATCGCCCGCCGAGCACGCGGAAGCTCGCGTCCATCGAGTGGCAGCCGATGTCCCCGAGGGCGCCAGAGCCAAAACTCCACCAGCCGCGCCATTTGAAGGGGTGCAGTTCGCCCTTCTTACCATCGCGGTCGGTGTACTCGAAGTAGTCCATCGGCGGGACCTGCGCGAGCCAGAGGTCCCAGTCGAGGTCCGCGGGTTTCTGCGCGGCGATCTTTTTCAGCGCGCCCTGCGGCCAGATGGGCCGGTCGGTCCAGATGCGGATCTCCTTGAGCTTGCCGATGGCCCCCTGGGCGACCCATTCCTGGATCCGCCGCCGATCTTCGCCGGTGGCTCCCTGATTGCCCATCTGGGTGACAACGCCGGCCTTCTTCGCGGCCTTGTGCAACTCGCGGGCCTCCCAGATCGTGTTGGTGAGCGGCTTCTGGACGCACACGTGCTTGCCCATCTGGACGGCCATCATCGCCGCGGAAAAATGGGTGTGGTCCGGCGTGGACACCAGCACCGCGTCGATGCCCTTGCCCATCTCCTCGAGCATCTTGCGGAAGTCCGTGTACGTCTTCGCGCCGGGATGATCCTTCGCCGCGCCCGCCAAGCGCTTCGCATCGATATCGCAGAGGGCGACGATGTTGTTGCCCTCTTTCTCGGCGAGCTTGCGGTCGCTGCCGCCTTTCCCGCCGACGCCGATGGATGCGATGTTCAATTTCGAATTCGGCGACTGGCCATCCTGCCCCCGCATGATGTAGGGGGCGGCGAGGATGGCGGCAGGGGTCATGGCGCTCGTCCGGTTCCTCAGAGAATCGCCCGCAAGCGGGCTCCTACGGCCGTCGCGTGTCATGCCTTACCCATCTTCTTCAGGGCCTCGAGGCAACGCTTGACCTCGGCGATGGGGTCGGGTCGCTTGCGCTCGTGCTCGACGATGTACCACTCGGTGGCGCCGTCCTTTTCGCAGAAGTCGAAAACCTCGGGCCACTTCACGTCGCCGCCGCCGATGACGGCCTCGTCGGGACCGCCGTGTTCCTTGAGGTGGATCGTGACCGCGCGGCCGGGATACTTCTTGAGCACCTCGACGGGATCGGCGCCGCCGCCCATGCAGTTGCCGGTGTCGAGCTGCATGATGACCTCCTTCTTCGTGTTGCCGAAGAAGAGGTGCCACGGGACCTCGCCCTCGATCGGCTGGAAGTCGTGGCCGTGGGCGTGGTAGCCCACGAGCATGCCGTGCGGTTTCACCTTGCCGGCCACCTCGTTGAAGTAATTCGCCTGCTCGAGCCACGCGGCCTTCGTCTTGCAGGTGATGCTGGGCACCACCAGGTACTTGTTACCAAGGGTCTTGTTGAACTCGATGGTTGCCTCGAGTTGGTCGGCATTGATCGTGGGGCGCGGCGTGTGCGTGCCGCAGCAGACCAGGCCATGGTCATCGAGGATCTTGCGCAGTTCCGCCGCGGTGCGCTTGTAGTATCCGGCAAACTCGACGCCCCTGTAGCCCATCTCGGCGACGGCCTTGATGACGGCGGGCAGGTCCTTCTCGCATTCGTGCCGCACCGAATACAGCTGGAGGCCGATGGGGATCTTCTTGCCCGCGGCGCGCGCGAGCTGGGGCAGGGCCAAGGCGCCGCCGGCGAGGGCGGTGCCGAAACGCACGAAATCGCGACGGGTGAGCTGGGTGGGACGGTTCATGGGATGCTCCTTTCGGGGGCGGTTGCCTGAGTTGGACTGGCGGCATGCCAGAGGCATCAGGGGGTCTTAGGCCCCGAATCGGGGTCAGACAAGCCGATTCATTGGCTACGCCCTCCGCCTGCGGTACTCCGCGGGCGATATGCCCTCCGCGCGCCGGAACACCTTGCTCATGCGCTCGGCACAGGAGAAGCCGGCGGCAAAGGCGATCGCCTTCAGGGGCATGTCGGTCTCGGCTAGCAGGCGCCGGGCGCGTTCCAGACGACAGCGGAGGATCTCTTCGAGGATCGTGTGCCCGAGGACCCGCTGAAAGCGCCGCTCCAGAGAACGGCGCGCTATGGGGAGGTGCGCCGCGACCTCGGCGGCGGCCAGCTCCGGTTGACCATGGCTCCAGATGAAACGGACGGCCTCGGCGACGAACCGGTCCCTCACCGGTTTGGCAAAGGGAGCGGTCGCGGGCCGCGGTGCCTCGGGTTGGCTGGGGGCGAGAATCCACGCCAGAATCTCCATGGCATAGGCTGCGAGCAACAGGGGATTGACTTCGTTCTCGCCACGCACGACCTCCAGCAATCTGAGATAGGCATCCCTGAGACCCTTGTTCGCGCCCACGTGGATCAAGGGCCGACCCTCGGCCAAGAACCCCTGGGCCACGAGGCGATGCACGTGGTCTCCGTCCAGTCCAATCCACAGCGTCTCCCAGGGCGAACCGCTTGCCGGCCGATACCGGTGCCACATGCCCGGGAACAACACGATGAGATCGCCCGCGCGGAGCGCCTGCGTCCCGGCGGCCGCGGTTTCGAAAACGCCCTGGCCGCGCGTCAGGTATATAAACTGGTACTCGGGGAGAACCCGTCCCTGCTCCCAGCGGAAGCGATACAATTCCGGATGCCCCAGCGGCGGGTGCTCACCCTTCTCCGACACGCGCACATGCCCGCACCCCGTCAGGTACACGCCCCAGCGCGCGGTCCGGTCGCTCACCGGCAGATAGCGAAAAAACTCCTCGGATCGGGCGCCCATGCGCCGCATTCTCTACCCGCCGCTCCCCGAGTCGAATCGAAATCCGCGCGGGACAGGGAAGCGCGATTTCCAAGGCGCTCATTCAAGAGCGGCCGAGCGCCGTCGCGGCGGGGACGCCCCCTTCATCCACGTTGCTTCTTGTCCGCGTGCTCCAGCCGACCCAGTTCGATCATGCTTTCGAGATCTTCCAGATCCTGAGGTTTCATTGCGCCTATGAGGCTCCTTGTCTCTGCGCGCACGTTTTCCTCCGCCGCGCCAAGCATGCGGCTGATATCGGCCAGGTCCTGAAGTCTTCCTGACTCCAGTTTCATGAGGACCAAGTAAGGCAGGCTGATGTATGGGAGACCATCGGGGCCCAAAGTCGTCGTCCGGATCGCATCCGCAACCCACGGGGCGTCCAGGGCTATCAGATCGACGATGCGACCTCCGGGCATGCGCCACGTGCTTCCGCCAATGGCAAACATTCCCTTTTTCTCGCAGCCGGAACGCGCCATCGCTGCCTCGGCCGCATCACGATCAACGGCGGCAACCAGGATGTCCGTGTCCAGCGTCATGCGTTGCGGCATGTGGCGCGCTGTGGCGAGCCCACCGACGACGGCGTATGGCACCCCACCCAGATCCGGCACAAGTTCACCTGCGGCATAATCCGAACCTTCCTCGCGCAGCGTGTCCAGATGACTTCCCGCGCCCGGTTTGGCCCTTCGAAGCGCCATGTCGATGATTTGCCGCCGCCCTGCCTTCACAGAGGATCTTGTCCGCCGCATCACCCTGATGCAATCTGGCTCGACTGGCTCGAAACGTCGAGGCATTAGTGTGCATTTCCATGAAACGGTGGACAACCATCCCGCTCGCTGCCGGAATCTCGCTCGCCATCGGTTTTCGGGCGTGCGCCGAACAGAAGGTCCTCTACGAAAAACCCTCATCCTTCAATATGATCCGCGTCACCGAAGAAGAAGGCGGGCTCCGCACGCTCTGGTTCAAGAAAGACGGCGCCCGACAGAGCGTGGTCAAGCTCGGCGATCCCGACTTCCTCGAACTTCCCTATGCGAGGGCCATGCTGGCCGCCCTGGCATTCTGCGAAAAGCCGGGACGCGTCCTGATCATCGGCCTGGGCGGGGGCACCATCCCCGGCTTCCTCCGCAAGCACTACCCGTCCATGGAGATCGACGCCGTCGACATCGACCCCGACGTGGTTGACGTGGCCCACCGGTTCTTTGGATTCTGCGAAGATTCCGCCCTGCGCGCCCATGTCGCCGATGGCCGCCGCTTCATCGAGGAATGCCAGAAGCCCTACGACATGATCCTGCTCGATGCCTACGGGCCCGATAGCATCCCCGAACATCTCGCCACCCTGGAATTCCTTCAGGCCGTGCGCAGGGCCCTGGCCCCCGGTGGCATCGCGGCCGGCAATCTCTGGAGCCGTAGCTCCAACCAGCTCTACGAGTCGATGGTGCGCACCTATCAGGAAGCCTTCGAAGAGGTCTACATCGTGGAGGCCATCGGCAGCGGCAACCGCATCCTCGTGGCGCTCCCGCGCAAAGCGGAGTTCAGGCTCGACGATCTCGCCCGCCGCGCGAGCCAGATTTCCAAGGAAGGACAATTCGGCTTCGACATGGGCGAGGTCATCGCCAATAGCTGCCATCACGCCCCGGAAAAGGCACCGGACGCCACCGTGCTGAAGGATAAGTAGGAGCGGCACGATGATCCGCCCCGTCATCCTCTCTCTCTTCGCGTTCGGCGCGCTTGCCGCACGCGCCGTCGATCTGCCCGGACAGCGTGCCGATGGCTCTGTCCTCCTGCCAAATCAATGGCGTCTCCGCCCCATCGGCACGCAGATCCGCCCCATGCCGGGCGGCCTTCGTCTTCACGCAGAAGAAAGGCGACGACGATTAGCGATCGATCCGGTGGCCCTGATCGGCCCACGCGGCAGGCCAGAACAATAGTGGGGCCTCTTTGCCGCCGCGGCCCGTTTCCGATCGGTGTCCCCGAACGACAGCGGCAATCGTATTCCTCGTAAATGCGTAATGCCCTTTCATGGCGGGCGGCGTCAGCGGTGTGCGCCCTCGGATGTCTTATGTGTTCGGCGGCGGGCCAGGGGCCCATTGAGGGCGCCGAGGAGCGCGAAGGGCAGATGAGATCTGGCGGGGTGCCCGAGGCGGGTCCGCCCCAAGGCGGGGTGCCGGCGCAGATATTGACGGCCGACATGCCCGCCGAGACAAAGGCGTGGCGACCGGGAGAACCCATGGACTGGTTCGGGGGCGCGCTGCGCGCAGACATCAGCGCCAACGAGCGGCTTGAGTACCGCGAGAACTGGCTGGATTTCAATGACGATTACGATCTGCGGGACGACGTGGGATTATTCCAGCGGTTGCGGTTCGGGTTGATGATCAGACCGTCGTCGTGGCTGACGGTCTATGGGCAGTTCCAGGATTCGCGCACGTTCTTCGACGAGACCAGGGGCGATGTGGGCGATCCGTTTCGCGGAATGCGGGCGTACTCGGCGGCTCCGGACCAGAGCCGGGAGTTCGTTCTGTCGAACAGCTCAATCGACCTCTACGAGGGCTGGGCAGAATTCGGGGGACTGGACGCCGGTCACTGGGCCCTGCGCGTTGGCAGGCAGGTGCTGGCCTACGGCGACAACCGACTCATCGGCCCAGGCACGCCATGGAATAACAACGGGCGCACTTTCGATGCGGCGAAGGCGCAGTATCGCAGTGACGGGTTTCAGGTCGACATCTTCGGCGGCTGGGTGGTGCTGCACAAGAATGATAGGTTCAACGACCCCGACATGGCGGACCTCCTGACCGGCATCTATGCGACCACGACGATGGTACCCGCCCACACCGTGGACGCGTACGTCTTGTACCGGAACAAGTCGGATGTGGAATTCTCGACCGTGTACACCGACCGGCCCCAGCAGAACGCGGGCAACACGGCGCCACCGGGGGATTACTTCACCTTTGGCTCACGCTGGAAATCAAAGAACGGCGCTTTCGGCCCGTGGGACTGGAACGGGGAGTTCGCAATCCAGATGGGCGACGTGGTCAACCCCCTCGGGTTCTACCGGACCGATCCTCGCACGGGCGAGCGCGTGCCCGTGGACAGGATCGGGACGCGCACCATCAATACCCTGCGGCAAGATCTGCTCGCTTGCGCGGCCCACATCGAGTTCGGCTATACCCTCCATTGTGCGTGGAAACCGCGCGTCTTCATCGAATACAGCTACGGCTCCGGCGACGAGAATCCCTCCGACGGCGAGTGCGGTACCTTTCAGGGCCTGCTCCCGACCGTGCACAAATACTATGGGTTCATGGACCTGTTCGACTGGCAGAACATGCACAACCCCGCCGTCGGGGTTGCCGCCAAGCCAACGCCGGCGATCGATCTCACCCTGAACTTTCACCAGTTCTGGCTGGACGAGACCGAGGACCCGTGGCGGCTCAGCACCCAACAGGCCCAGGGCGGCCAGGGGCGCTACGCCAACGCGTTGCTCGGAAATACGCCCGTCCCCGAAACCACCATCCTCGGAAAGAACATCCGGCGCGGCGCCCCCAGCAGTTACGTGGGCGGGGAGCTGGACTTCATGGTTCGGTGGAAGGTCGCCAAGTGGATGCAGCTCGAGGCCGGGTATTCCCACTTCTTTGCCGGCGATTACATCCTGGATACGGCGCCGGTCTACGGCGACCGCCGCCGCGCGGATGGCGCCCGTTTCGCCTACGGCCAGATATCGCTCGGTTTCTGAGCATACCCCACCGCCGGTTGGGGGTTGGGGGTGGGGTTGGGGGTCAACTCTTGAAACTTGAAATTCGCCGCCTGAACAAATCGAGTTCCGCGGTGGGTTTTCGGTCCAATCGCGCCGGCGCTTCGCCTACGCCGAATGGCGGCATGCGACTCGCTCTGGCCATGCGAAAAACGAGCGGGAGCCCCGCCCATTTTCAAGTTTCAAGAGTTGACCCCAGTGGCTCCAGGAACGAAATCTCAGTACTTCTTCTGCACCTTATTCCTATCGTTGCCCTTGTCCTTGTCGCCACCCCCTTGGCCCTTGTTGCCCTTCTTGACTTGCTGATTACCGCCACCGCCCTGGCCCTTGTTGCTCTTGAACTGCCCGCCGCCGCCGCCCTGGCCCTTGTTCTTTTTGAATTGCTGCTCGCCGCCGCCGGAACCCTGGTCACCGCCGGACTTCCGCGAGTAATCGTCGCCCTTGTTCTTGCGAAACGACTCCGTGGTCGCCTGCTGCGATTTCACAACGTTGTTCTCGCTCTGGCCCTTGTTCGACGAGACGCCCTTGTCCCCGCCCGACTCGCGATCGCGCAGACCCTTAAGGATGCCGCTGGATTTATCCTTGTCCCCGGTCTTGTGGTCCCCATCGAACTTGCCTTTACCTTCGAGCACACTTGTGGCCCTGTCCGATCGCCTGAGATCGCCCATCCCCTCGCCCTTGTGAAGGCCGGCGTCCTTGCCCCCGCGCTTGCGGTCCGAATCCTTGAAGCCCTCGCCCAAATCGCTCATGCTTTTCGTGCCATCAGCCCCGCGCCGCAGCTTGCCTCCGTCCGTCCGTCCGGAAATCCCCTCGCGCGGCCCCTCCGAAATCAGCTTCTCAAAGTGCTCTTTTGCGGGGCCTTTGTACGCGACGCCGCGCCGGTGGTCGGGGCTGTGCTCCCATCGTGAGGCCTGGATCTCCGGCGCCTTGTCGCCGGACTTCAGGCGCTCTTTCTGGAGCTTGCTGATCTTATCCTTGTACTCCTGGTTGCGGTGGGCCTTTTCGAAGCGCTGGCGGAATTGTTCGCGTTCCCCGGGGGGGAGGTTTTTGAGGCTCTCGATGAGCTGCGGGTTGCTGATGCCCGCGGCGGCCCAGTCGACATCCTTCCAGTCGCGTTTTCCGAACCCGAGCCTGTCGTAGTTGACCTTGTGCCAGTCGACCCTGTTCCAGTCGAACCGCCGCAGGTCGGTGTGGCGCCAGTCGCAGCGATTGATGTCGATATTGTCGATGTCAATGTGGGTGATGTCGATGTCGATGCCGCGCTGGTGTATCCGGTCGCCCCGGCGCCAGTCGTAGCGGTCCCAGTCGTGGTCGTCCCAGTCAATGCGATGGTGCCGGCGCCGATAATAATCGCGGTCATACACGATGGCGCGGTGGTGCCAGTCACAGTCCCAATCCCAGAACAGCGCCCCGGCCAGAACGCCGGCGCCGAACCGGAAAAGGCCGTAAGCCCAGTCATCATGGACGTAATGGCGCGGCCGATAGTACACGACCGCCGGATCGTAAACGGGCACGTAAATCACCTCTGGCTGATAGGGCTTGATGACGACGACCTGGCGGTCGCCAGCGTCCTCGACCTCGACGATCTGCTTGTCGTTGGATTGGAGCGTGCCCGCATTCTGGGCCAAGAGGCGCATGCGCTGGATGGCATCAAGGACGTCTTGCTCCTGGTTCAGGACGGCGTCGCCCAGCTGCGTTGTCCAGTCGAGGTGCTCATCCATGTACCCGAGCACATCCGGGAACGGGCAGAGGGCCTTGACGCTTTCCGCCCATTCTTCCCCCGCCACCGCCGCCTCGAGTTCCTTGCCCTGGAGGCCCCCGTGTTTCTGCATCCAGCGCGAGGCCTGCACCACCTCGAGCGGGTAGGTCGAGGCCGGTAACACCTGCGCAAGCAGCGGATCCGGGTACAGCGCGATGGGCGCGACGAGCTTGTCCAGTTCCTCGGCCGCGAGCAGCGGGGACCCCTGCTCCTGGGCCGGGGCGCCCGCGGCAACGCCCGGCGGATTCTGTGGCTGCGCCTGCCCGCCCGCGGTCAGGGACATCAGCAATACGGAGGATAGCGCCAGCGCCGACACCGACGATTCCCGCGCGACACGGAGGAATGTTCTCATGCGTAAACTCTGCTCCTCGAATGACCTTGTCGCAACTGGGGTTTTTACCCCCCGAGGAGACACCGTTTCGGTTTCAGGCGGAACGGTTCAACCACGGCGCCCGTTTCAGATTCCGTCCCGGCGGACCTGGCAACGGTCTTGGCAGTCCGGGCGCTCTCACTGGACGAAGCGCGGGGGGGCCGCCACGCACGGCACGGGTCTGTCGCAAGACGGCAACGATTTGTCGCAAAAGGAAAGGCGTTTTCGTGTGCCCCCGGGACCGCGTGCGGTTAGATTGTTCTCCACGGCACCCGAAGGAGAAATCGCGGTGAAAGAGAATGGCATCCCGACGCAGCCGCGCCGCCATCTGCGGTGGTGGTTGTGCGGGCTGCTGTTTTGCGCCACGGCCCTGAGCTTCCTCGACCGGCAGGTCCTCTCGGTGCTGGCCCCCGTGGTGACCGATCAACTGGGCATGGATAATGTCGCGTACGCGCACGTGACCACTGCTTTCCTTCTGAGCTATGCGGTGATGTTCTTGGTCGGCGGTCGCGTGATGGATCTGGTTGGCACTCGGCTGGGCATGGCGCTTTCGGTGGGGCTCTGGTCGATCGCGAGCGCGTTGCACGCGGCGGTGCGGGGCGCGGGGCAATTGGGCTTCTGCCGTTTCCTGCTCGGGGTTGGCGAAGGTGGGTGTTTCCCCGGTGCGGCGAAGGGTGTCGCCGAATGGTTCCCACAGCGCGAGCGGGCGATGGCGATGGGCATCGCGATCGGCGGCGCGAGCCTCGGGGCGGTCGTGGCGCCACCGATGACGGTGTGGCTGTCCGAAGTATTCGGCTGGCGGGGCGTGTTCCTGACCACGGGGCTGATCGGCGCCACATGGGTGATCGTGTGGTGGGCGATGTCGCGGAACATCGCCGGCGCGATCCCGACAGCGGGTGATCGCGGGCATCGCCCGCCGGCGGGGGTCAACGATCCCGAAACCTCGGCGGACCGTCCGCCGCTGCTCTCGCTGCTGGGGCGATTGGACGTCTGGGGGCTGGCAATCGTCCGGTTCATCGTGGATCCCGTGTTCTACTTCTACATGTTCTGGATCCCAAAATACCTGAGCGCGGAGCGCGGGATCTCGCAGCAGGCAATCGGCGCGCTGAGCTGGATCCCGTTCCTCGCGCTGGGCATCTCAAACGTCGCGGGAGGATGGGTCTCGGACCGCATGGTGCGCGCCGGCCTCTCCGCGTCGGCCGCGCGCAAGTGGATCATGGCGGCGGCGGCATTGCTGACCGTGGCCTCCAGCTTCGCCGGAAGGGTCGCGGGCCTGGAGACCGCCCTGGCGATGATGTCACTGCTGATGTTCGCCCATGGTTTCTGGGTCACCAACTACGTCACGCTCATCGGCGACCGCTTCCCCAAGGGCGCGGTCGGCACGGTCATGGGATTCTCCGGCGCGGTCGGCGCGGTCGGCGGCATGCTCGCCAACACCGCCATCGGCAGCGTCGTGGACCACTTCTCCTACGGGCCGGTGTGGCTCGTCTCGGGGCTGATGTATCCCGCCGCGTTCGTGGTGCTGATGATGACCGTCCGGAGACCGACATGAAACTGCGCAACGTCACCCTGGAGATGAGCCCGAAGCCGTTCCGCGTCATGCGCGAGGACGCCATGGCCGAAGTCTGCCGGGACATCTTCCGGCAGTGGTCGCCGCTGACGCGCCACGCCGATCAGATCTCGGTGATGCTCTGGACCGCCGACGGCTCCGAGATTCTCGACTACCGTGGCCGTGCCGAGGATGAGATGGAGTGGGCGCGCTACATCGGGTTGCCCAATTCGAAGCTTGAGCCGGTCAAGGGCACACCCACGAACAAGAACCTTCACAGCCAGGCGGTCTATTACATGGACGACCCGCCCACGCTCACCTACGGCGGGCTCGCGACGATCGTTCGGCTCTTGAAACGGATCGGTGCAGATGTCACCGGCAAGACCATCCGCGTCGGCGCGACGTTCGATCCCGGCGGCGAGTTCGCGCGCTCCCCCTTCAAGTACAAACGGCATAATGAGATCTGCCTCGGCGGCACGATGGGCAAAGGGACATTCGTCTGCTGTTACGCGACACTCAATGCCGACAAGGAGCACTACGCTGGCTTCCCCGACGGCATCCCGCAGGACACCCCCCTGGGAACATTTCTCGGCCGCCAGAGCCAACATTTCCTGAAGGATCTTGGATTCGACTACATCTGGTTCTCGAACGGATTTGGCTTCGGCATGGAGACGTGGAAGACCACCGGGCCCATGTTCGATGGGAAGGCGTTCTTGCCCGGCAGCGCGGGCGAGATCCGCGAGAAGATCCTGAATTTCTGGCGCTGCTTCCGCAAGGAGTGCCCGGATTTTCTGATCGAGACGCGCGGCACGAATCTCGTCAGCGGATCGGATCTGGCATCCAACGCGACGCCCCTGCGGGACATCTATGCGGGCGGTTTCAACATGGTTCCGCCACCGAACTCGCCCTGGGCCGCGCTCAACGGCGACTTCGGCCTGGAGCTCGTGGGCTATATGTCGCGCATCGCCGAGCTGCCACCGGGCAAGGGATTTCCCTACCGGTTTTACACGCACGATCCGTGGTGGCTCAATAGCCCCTGGCTCGACCGCTATGGCCGCGAGCCCCACGATATCTATCTGCCGCTGGCCATCGGCCGCATCAATGCCGAAGGCCAAGTCGAGAACCCCGACTCCATCGCATTCCTCACGATCGATGACTCGTACGGTCGCACGCCCGACCAGGTGCCGGAGGAGGTCATCCCGCACGTTCGCGAGGCGATGCGCCACGCGCCCGATCGGCCAGGGCCCCTGGTGTGGGTGTATCCCTTCGATGAATATCACGACATGACGTTTGGCCGACCGGCGCGGCTTGAAGAACCCTTCTTCGGCGACTGGTTCATGCGCGCCGCGGTGAATAACGGCCTGCCGATCAACACGGTCGTCTCAACAAAGAACTTTCTCTCATCCGTGAAACACGATCCCGCGCTGTACCGCGAGTCGATCCTCATCACTCCCGTGCCCGATGCCGGCTCGGCGCTGTCGAAGGAACTGATCCGGTTCGCGAACGCCGGCGGCCGAGTATTGCTCTATGGCCCACTCGGGCACGCCGGCGACGACCTGCTCGCCGCGCTAAACGTCAAACGCGTCGCGCCGATCGATGGCGAGATGGAGCTGATTTCCGCAGTGCCCCTCGACGAGTTGACCGAGGGAACACACCCGCGGCGCATCAACCATCGCCCCGTGATGTGCGCCGGCGGCATCGATGCCCTCCTCGCCGATCCGAGCGATGATCGGACCCACGCACCCTTCAGGGTCCTCAAGGGCGACGAGCGGCGCGTGGCGGCCGTCTGGCGGCCCGTGCCCGATTGGAAGGGCGGCATGATCGCGTGGGTCCGCGGCACGAATTCCAGCAGCTATGCGGGGGGGCACCTCCTGACGCCCGACGATCCGCTGAAGTGGTTCCAGGGCGACCTGTTGATGCGCCACATGCTCGGGGCCTTCGGTTGGCACATCGATCTCCGCAAGCGCGATGCCGCGCAGGGCAACGCGCTCACGCCATCGCCAGGCGGCCACCTCTTCGCCGGCGCCAGCCCGATCGTTGCGATCGCGCGCCACGACAACGGGTTCTTCTTCTCCGGCTGCACGCGCAACACGAACGTCGAGATCTTGCTCCGCGCCCCACAGGGGGCACCGATCTTCACGGGGTGCGAGACGGAGCTCCGCGAGGGCATGGCCCGCTATCGGATGCCGCGCGCCTGGCACCGCGAGTGCCGCGTCTTCGTCCACCAGGAGGAAGGCGAGGTCTTCTGCATCGAGCGACATTCCGGCGAGATCGGGGTCACCCGCCGCCTGAAGGTCATGGGCCTCAAGGACGCCACGCTCCGCTTCTATCCCGAGCGCGGCACGCGCGAGAAGGCCACCTTCCTGATCAATCCCGCCATCGCCGATGGCTACACGCCGGTGAACAAGGAAAGCATCGTCGCCCCACAGCCGCGCGACGACGCGGATGGCCATTACATCGAGGCCTCCCACCTCACGGGGACGCTGCTGATCTCGTGGTGAACATGAGTGCTAATTCTGCAATGCCCGATCTGAGAACTCCAAGGTGGCGCTACCGATTCCGCCTAAAGGCGGTACTGCGAGCGCTCACCAGTGATTCAGGATCTGCCGTTTGCAGTACCGCGTTTACGCGGTCCCGACCTTCATCCCCGGAGGTGCCCGCCGTGGCGGGCATGCTGCCTGACGCGAACCCCATTGGCCACGGCGCCGAATAGAATCCAGTCCTATAACATTATGAAGACACTGAACCGCCGAGAATTCTTGGACCTGCTCACGTACGCGGGAGCGGGGATGGCCGCGGGGCCGTTCGTCCTGCGCGGTGCCCATTCCGCCGGGGCGGCTCAACCACCTTCCAATAGCCGCCCGGACGTCGTGGCCATCTATTACCCCCATTGGCACAACTACGACCACGGCAGCGCCTGGAAAGGTGAGGGGTGGACGGAATGGGAGGGCGTGAAGGCCGCCATCCCCCGCTTCCCCGGACACGCGCAGCCGAAGAAACCATCCTGGGGCCACTTCGATGAGAGCGACCCGAAATGCGTCGAGCGAGAAATCAACCTCGCCTCCGACCACGGGATCGATGTCTTCCTCTACTGTTGGTATTGGTACAGCGGCGTCCAGAACATGCAGGAGGCGCTCGAAAAGGGTTTCCTGGGGGCGCCCAATCGCGACCGCATGAAGTTCGCGCTCATGTGGGCGAACCACGACCGGAGGGACCAATTCTGCCCAGAGTTCGGAAAGCCGCGCACCGTGTGGCTCCCGTGCCGCCACTCGCCGCGCGACATGGCGCGCGTGATCGACTACGGCATCGAACACTACTTCCGCCAACCGAACTACTGGCGGCCCGACGGCCACCCCTTCTTCAGCATCTTCGAGGCGACCAAGTTTATCGAGCAGATCGGAGGACCCGAGAAGACCCGCGCCCTCTTCGGCGAGATGGACGCACTCCTCCGCCGGGCCGACTTGCCGCCGATGCACTGGGGCGCGATGGTCGCGGAACCCAAGGCGGCCGAGCTGGCCAAGGAGGCGGGATTCCACAGCACCAGCCGATACAACATCGCCCACGCAAACAAGACTCAGCCCGACTTCACAGAGCGATACGAGGATGTGATGGAGGCGCACCGCGAGAGCTGGGCAAAGATGGGCGCGACCTCGATCGTGAACCTCCCCGTGGTGACGATGGGCTGGGATAGCACGCCGCGATGCCGCCCCGATGTCCCGTGGCCTTTCGCCAAGAAGGAATATCCATACGTCCCCGTCGTGGTCGGCAACACCCCCGAGCTTTACGAGCAGCTCTTGCGCGATGCCGCGCGGCTCCTCGAGCGCGATCCGCACAAGCCATTCGCCGTGCTGCTCAACGCATGGAATGAGTGGACCGAGGGCGGCTACCTGCTCCCCGAGGAACGGACCGGCACCGCATACCTCGAGGCCATCAAACGGACCTTCGGCAAACGGAACACGGACTAACCAAGACCTCCCCACATGAGCATCCCGCGAAGAAAACCCCTCACGGCCAAGGTCGGCGTATTCGGCGTCGGCCATCACACGTATTGGGCACAGTTCCCCGGATTGCTGGAGGAGATGCGGCGCAAACAGGGCCACCTCGCCAAATGCCTCGAGGGCCATGGCGTCGAGGTTGCGGACTTCGGCCTCGTGGACAAAGCGCAGGGGGCGTACGAGCTCCTGCCCAGGCTCCAAGCCGCCGATCTGGATCTCGTCTTTTGCGACATGGTGACCTACGCGACGTCCTCCACGTTCGGCGCCATCGCGCGCGGCCTCGACTTGCCCATCGTGCTGGTCGCCCTGCAGCCGATGCCGGCGATGGATTATGCCAATGGCTCGACGTACATGCAGCTCTGCAACGACGACTTCTGCTCGGTGCCAGAGTTCACCGGCGTGGCCATCCGCATGGGCAGGCGCCCGCCCCCGGTGATCCTGGGCACGATGGAGAACGACCCTGTCGCGGAGGGGGAGCTCCGCGAGTGGTGCCAGATCGCGAAGGTCCTTCACGATCTGCGCCGGGCCCGCATCGGCCACATGGGCCATGTCCTGGAGAGCATGCTCGACATGCACACGGATCCCACCGCCGTCACCGCGGCGTTCGGCTGCCACGTCGTGCAGTGCGAGCCCGACGATATCCTGCGGCGCTATCGCGACGATTTCGCCGAGGAGATCGACGCGAAAAAGCGCGACATCCTCAGTTTCTTCGACACCCCCGATCCAAAGTCAGACCCCGTCACCACGAAACTCACGGAAAGGGACCTGCACATCGCCGCAAAAGCGGCCGTGGCGCTCGAGAAATTCATCGGGGACAAGAAGCTCGACGGGCTCGCCTATTACTACGAGGCCGAGGCAGGTACCCCGATGCGCGAGCTGGTCACGAACCTCATCGTCGGCAACTCGCAACTGACCGCGGCGGGGTTCCCCATGTGCGGGGAGTACGACATCAAGACGTGCATCGCGATGCTCATCATGGACCGCCTCGACATAGGCGGCAGCTTCGCGGAATTCCACCCGGTGGATTTCGTGCGCGACACCGTGCTGGTCGGCCACGATGGCCCGCACCACCTCAACATCGCCGACGGCAAGCCCGTCATCCGCAGCCTCAAGAAATACCACGGTAAACCCGGCTCGGGCGCGAGCGTGGAGTTCCGCCTGAAGACGGGGCCGATCACGATGCTGAGCATCGGGGTCAGGGCCGATGGCAAATTCAAATTCGTGGTGGCCGAGGGCGAATCTCTCGAGGGCCCCATACCGCCCACGGGCAACACCAATACCCACGGTCGCTTCAAACCGGACGTGCGCACCTTTCTCAAGCGGTGGGTCGCGGAGGGCCCGACGCACCACTTCGCCCTCGGCATCGGTCACCATGCCAGCGCCATCCAGAAGATCGCCGAGTGCCTCGGCATCGAGTGCGCGGTCGTCGGCTAGATTTCGATCCAAGTCAGTTTCGCAACTCGTACAGAACCGTGTCGGGTGCCAGCAAATCATCTTCGATGGTGTCCGTGTTCTCGCCCACGATGCGCCCGCTGAAGAGTTCCCGCACCTGACCACACCGTTCGGGCAGCTTGATCGTGCGCCGACCGCCAGACAGGCTGTGCAGCGCGACGAACCGCCCGTTGGCATACAGCGGTTCCCCGGCGTCACAGTAGATGTGGACGCCTGCCTCACTGGCCAGGTGACGCAGTGTTTCCGCTGAAAGGTTTGGCTCGGGCGAAAGAACCGAACGCCAGCCGTCCATCGGCTGGGTGGTCAGTGCCTGTGCCTCCAAGGGTATTCCGGTCAAGTCCTTGACGTTGGCAGGATCGTAGCGGCCATCGGCGATAATCCCGGGAGCGTGAACCCAAACGACCGTCTTTCCTCCGGCACAGACCTTGCTTCGAAGCCATCGGCGCTTCGCGTCATCCACCACGAAGAGGTTCGGCAATAGGATCAACTTGAACCGCGACAAGTCCAACCGGGGCAAATCGGCAAACGAATAGATCTCGTAAGGCGCTCCCATTCGGCCCAGGCCAAAACGCTGGCGGGACAGCAGCCCATCGAGGATCCTCGCGTTGCCATCCACATAGAACATGCTTTCCGCATCCACCAGAACCGCGACCTGCGCCACCGATTTTGCGCTGTCATCCGCGCACCGTTCCCAGATGTCGCGCATCTGAGCGATCGAATCCATCACTGGTTTCCCATCGAACCAATGCCCGAACATATTGAACCACCAAAGTGAAGTCCCACGGACCAGGGCCATGGCGAAATCACGGCGCATGCCGGCAATCGTGGCCTTCTCGTCTGGAAAGCCATCCTTGTGACCGGGAATGGGGAGGCCGAGAAGCGTCACTGAACGCGCGGTGTGCGTGCGGTGATCGAACTGATGAATCAGGCGTTTCCCATGGAGATTCAAAGAGTCGAGGCAGACCATGAACCCGCTCGCGCCACCCAGTTGCCGGTCGTGGTATGAACCGGGCGTCTCGATGAAATCAAGCAACGGCGAGGAGAACACCCGATCGAAATCCAGATGCCCTTCATAGAGCAACCGTCCCGTGGCATGTTCCAGAACGTAGCCGGAATAGGTCCCCAACGGGACGCGATGCTGGAGTATCTCCTGGGCCGATGAAGCAAACCAGAGGATCGCGTCGCCGATCAACCAATGGTGAAAGCGCCAGTAGTTAATGGCCATCGCGTCATCGACCGGATCGCGGAAGATGCCGTTGGAAACGTGTTCTCGAACTGATGCGGGGGGGATATCGATGGGGTCGGGAAATCCCTTTCCGATCATCCATTTCCGCCATGCCTGCCTCCGGCTTGCGCTCTCCTCGCCCATGCTCATGTCCTGCCATTCATTGGTGTTACCACAGGCAAGCATGTACCCAACGATCTTGTCCCGATACTTCGCCTCGGTGTACCGCAGAAAGGCCTGCAGATATTCCCTGGTCTCGCGGCGCCACTCCTCGCTGCCGGCGACTTTGCCGAGCTTCGTGAAGCTGTCGTCGCGGACCTTGCTCTGGCCCAGCCACCGCGGCCACCACGCCGGCGTATTCAGATCGATCTTGCAGACGAACTTCGCATGGGGATTGGCCGCGAGGATGTCATTGAAATGGCGATCGAGAGAGTCGAAATCATACTTCCCCGGACCCATCCAGACCGGCGGATAGGGACTGTAAGGCACGCCCAGGGCGCTGATCACGTTGAACGGGTGGAAGTTGACCACATGGACTCCCGCCTCCCCAAACCGCCTCAACGTTTCGGCGTCAAACTGATAGTAGGATGTGCGATAGCCGAACCACCGTGGCGCGCGAGGCGCCGTGGCCTCCCCTGACTCTGCAAGACAATGTTCTGTCGGGCCTTGCAGCACGGTGATCGCCAGCGCCGCCAGAAGATGCCCCTTTCGCCACCCAATTCTCATATCGTGGATTCCTTCAAAGACACTTCCGCATCCCGCCTAGTTCACAGTTCCCAGCAGTTTGCCCAATTGATCCAACGCACCACAGGCGCCGGTCGCCAAAAATGCGTTTTCGGCATTCGCGTGTGACGAGGAACCCTGGGACGAGATTGTGTCTTCGCGGAGCAATTCGGAGAGACGCCTGGCCTCGGCGAAGTGTTTCCGGGCCTCGTCGCGCCGGCCGGCCCGGGCCGCATCGTAGGCCAGCACGCAGGCATCGTAATAGGCCAACGTGCGCTCGCCGTACGTGAAGCCCCGCTCGTCCTCGATGATGCGGGCCTTCAACCGGGCGGACAACGGCGTGGCCAACGCCGCATCGAGCAGACGCCGACAGCGTTGACCGCGCTCGATCATCTCGACCAGCGTCGGCCCGTCGCACTCAAGCCCTGGCTCGCGACGATAACGCAGATGCGGGTTGGGAAAGAGATCCGGCAAGCCCCGGTCCAGGCGCGGCGCCAGACTGTATTTCAATTCCGTGGCGTTGGAGAGCATTTGTTCCAATGATTCGTAGAACTCTCGCATCGTGGCTGCCGCCGGCCCATAACGCCGGGCGAAGTAATCGTCCCACAGGGCCTCGCAATCGGTCTGGATATCCCAGAGCTGACGGGCCATCTGGTAGTTCGTCAGCGCCTTGTTGCCCCAATGGGCCGTCGTCACGTGCATGTAGTCGAACACTCGGCCCCCGCAGCGATGGTAGTAGGGAATGTCGGCGGCCATCGTCGTCATGAAACAGATCGGCAGGCACTTGAAACGCGAGACATTGTAGTACTCGCCAATCGACATCGCACCCCGGTAGTGACGATCCGGGTCCTGGGTCCAGCCGGTCAGCTGTTGGCAGAACCGGCCGTTGGTCGGGCATGTGGGATCGTCCAGACGATGCACGTAGCAGCGTCGGATCGGGTAGAAGGTGCCAAGGCAATAATCGGCCGGAAATCCTTGGGGCAGCGGACGCGTCGGCGGCTCGATCACATCTGAATAAACAAGGAACGTGACATCCAATGGGCGATGCAGTCTCCCCTCTGTCCGGGCACGATCGAGCTCCTGGCAGAACCGGTGCACCAGCAGCAGATAGCGATCGGTCGGCGTGCCCTGGGCCTTGCAGGCGTCGCATTCGCACCACTTCCCGGCATCGAGCGTCCAGAAACGCAGGATGCTCGCGTTACGGTAGGCTCCCTCGATCATGGCCCGCGCGTAGTTCTTCACGAATTCGGCCGCGGCATCGGGATTGGACGTGCAGAAGTTCGTGCCGAAGCTCTCACCGCGGATGCCGGGCACGCGGCGTCCCTTGACCATCGCGTACCACTCCGGATGGGCTTCAAAATAGGTGAGCCGACCATCGCGGTTTGCGTCGCCCTGGAACTCGGGGCTCACCGGATAAGGGTCTCGCGGTTTGGCGTCGTCGCCCTCGAATCGCGGATGGTTGTAGGGATAGGCGTTGTTCGGGCCGAGGAATTCGTTTTCTGCGGTGTGGCGCCCGCAGACCATGCGAATGCCCAGCTTGTGCATCAGGCTGTGCGGTTGCTGCTCCAGCGTCCAGTAGTCGAGTCGGTTTCGGGCCATCCAGATCATGAAATCGCGATCGCCACGGTCTTCCCACGCGAGGAATCCCCGGGCGGCAAAGCTCGGTTGCTGGGTCACATCGAGATCGGGAATCCTGTCGAAGGCGGAAATCTCCTCGTGTAGTTCGCCCGGGGCGAACCAGCGGCATCCCAGGCGGTACAGCAGATCGTAGGCCGCGTAGAGTGTGCCGACTCGCCCCGCCCCCGCAACGAGCGTCAGCCGCCGCCCATCGACGCACCCGCTGCGGATGCGATAGCCCTCCGGGCACAACGTGGCGAGCCTCTCCATGTCTGCATCGGGCAACGACGCGACCAACGCCCGCGTCTTGGCGTTCGTTGGCACACCGACGAGGATCAAGTCGCCGGAATCTGGGGCGTTCTCGTCGTCCACCAATTCAAAATCCGCCTCGCGCCCCGTCATCTGCCGCAGATAGCTCTGCAACTCGACGGCGGCGAAGCACTGCGTGCAGGCCGCATCGTCCGACCCATCCGCATCGAGCCAATCGACCTCTTCGTCGGCCGCCGCCGCGATCTCCGGTGAACCAAATCGCCCGCAATCGACCACGATTCGGGTGCAGGCGACTGCGCGGGCCAGGTTGATCACGGGCGCGATGCTGATCAGATCGGGCACGGATTGGCCATTGCGATTGACCCTTGAGAGGGCATACACGGTCCCGTCTCGACCGACGTCGAGCGAGTGAACGCAGACAGGCCGCGATCCGTCGGTCAGAAAGATCGCGCCATGATCGGCGCGACGGCCCGTGGGAATGTCATAGGTGACCAGATGCAGGTCCTCCAGTTTCCGCTTGGATTTATCCGCATCAGCCGTCGTTTTCTCGCCAGGCGGAATCGGACCGCCCGTCAAATAGTAGAGCGTCCGTTCGTCCGGTCCCAAGGCGAAGCCCAGATAGCCATAGCGAAAACCGTCGTACATGCCGCTGCGGCGCGAAGGTCCCGACGTGATGCGGTCGAGCACTTCCACACGCTCGAGCCGTGGATCAAAACGAAACAGATAGCCAGAGTTGCCGTGCACAGCATAGATGGTGTGCTCGGGGGGATACCAGAGGGCTTGGCGCCAATTATAACCCATGTGGCCGGGTTTTGTGGGATCGAAGGCACCGAAATAGTCCTTGCGGAGATTATCGGTGGCAATCGTCTCGAGCGTGTCACGGTCATAGCGATAACGCAGAATATCGCCGGCCGAAGTCGTCAGATAGGCTGATCCATCACGTGGATCGATGACGATCGCCCGGCACAGGGTGGAATACGTGGCCCCCTCACCCGCCTCCCCACGACCCGCCACAGGATCAAATTGTCTCATCTCATTCTTCGCCATGTCGTAACGCAGAAAGTATCCGGTCGGCCAAGTGAGCCCGTAGAGACGGGCCCGCCGCACATCCATGTTCATCGTGAGGATACCCTCACCCAACGGAGCGGAGGCGAGACGTTGGAACGTCCCTCGTGCCAGATCATACGCCAGGAAGTGCCCGCCGGGATACGGCTTATATCCGGGCGGGGGCGCCGCCATGACCTCTTTCGCGCCCGGGGCGCCGCCACCGGGATTATAGTAGGCCAGGTGCGTGGCGAAGTAGAGCCGGCCACCCGACTCGACGAATCGAACATGACTCTTGCCCTGGGGAACCGCCTTTAGATCCTTCTCGCCGCATGCCTCGGTCAGATCGCCCACATGGCGCACTTGGCCCGTGCCCGGATCGAGGCAGAACATCTGCCCGCCGCGGTCGATCGATTCGCTGCACAGCACGTAATAGACACGTCCGTCGCTGGCCACGCCCAGACCGTTCCACGTATCGTGGTTCATCGCCCAGCCCGAGTCATAGACACGAGCCGCAAGCCGTTTCGGTCCCTCTGGCGTTCCGGCCGCAGGCAGCACGGGCAGCAGACTCAGCAGGGTCAACGCAGAGTAGTTCATGTCGACCCTTCTCTCCAAAACCGCTGCCGCTTGCAAGGCATCAGACGCCATTGCGCAAATAGGTCTCTGCCGTCGATATTGCGAAACTCCCGAGGGAAACGATTGCACGTTTCGCCCCAGCCCGTTGCCCTGGAGTTCCGTGCCCGAGGATCGGAGCAATCCAGTCATCTGTTGCGGCGTGGACCAAGGCATCCTATCTTAAGTCGCACAGAGCAGAGCACTCCCCGGAATCTGCCGGACCCTCTCCTCGACGCTCTTCCAAGACAATGGCCCAGACCAGGCAGGTGGCGGTGGCATTTCGCGGCGGCGGGCCGCATCTGGCCCGCCTGTTGCATGGAATCAGCGATTACGCACAACAGCACGGATGCTGGACGCTCAGCTTCAGCCCCGAATCACTGTTCGTGCCCTTGAGAAACCTGAGAGGTTGGCATGGCGATGGCGTGCTGGCCTTGCTGCCAAACGACGCCGAGGTCCGCGCAGCGAAGGCATTGCGCCTGCCCGTGGTGAACCTGTCTGGCGCGCTGGCCACGACCGGGTTGCCCCGCGTGGTGGCCGACTATCGGATGATCGGGTGCCTCGCCGCCGAACACCTGCTGGAACGCGGCTTTCAACGATTTGGATTCTATGGATTGGAGGATCGCTGGCATTCATGCGAGCGCCGCGATGGATTCATCGGGCGACTGCGCAAGGAGGGTCTGGGGTGCTCGGTCCTTGAGGTTCCCAGCGGCTTCACGACACCGCGGCCCTGGCGATTCTGGGTAAAACCGCTGCAGAGTTGGCTGCCGAAGCTCAAGCCGCCGGTCGGCATACTGGCCGTGCACGACCCGCGGGCCGCGCTGCTCGTGGAAGCTTGTTTCGCCCTGGGCCTCCGTGTCCCGGATGACGTGGCCGTGGTGGGAATCGACAACGATCCCCTGGCCTGCGAATTCGCCCGCGTGCCATTGACCAGCGTTTCGCGCAACGATCGCCGGGTGGGCTTCGAAGCGGCGGCCCTGCTGGACCGATTGATGGATGGGCACCCCGCGCCAGGACACGACGTGTTCATCCCACCCGATGGTGTCGTGCGGCGCCACTCGACCGATACGCTTGCCATCGAAGATCCAGAGGTGAAACGGCTGGTGCGATTCGTGGAGGAAAACGTGAACATGCCTTTTGGTGTCGAGCGACTTGAGGGAATGGTCTCGTTTTCCAGGCGCTCGCTGGAGCAGCGTTTTCGGGCCTGCCTCCGCACGACACCCTATGACTACATCCTCCGGGCACGCGTTCGCCGGGCGGAGGATCTGCTGATTTCGGATGATTACCGTAGCCTGGGTCACGTGGCACAATCGTGCGGCTTCGCGGACACCCGGCGATTCCGCCTCGTTTTCCAACAGGTCACCGGCACAACACCCACGAAATACCGACGCCATCGGTTGACCGATCTTCAATAGTCCAACGCCCGCCTTCCTTCGCACCACAAACGCCAAGGAAAGAAATCCGCTGCGTGGGAATCCCGCCCCGGCCCGTGACGGTTCGGGTCCCTGCCTCCGTTCATCCCGGGCATAGTCGAAGACAGCGCAGGCCCGCAGTACCTTCCGTCCGTTCGTCCTGAGCACGGTCGAAGAAACGAACGAGAGCCCGGCTCGAAAATCACTCGTTGGCGCGCGGGTCGGAGGCGGCATTCAAGGTGCGAGTTCGCTCAGTCGCTTCAATGCCGCAGCGAAGCCTTCGCGATGGACGCGTACGAGGTTGTCGCGCGGAGTGCCGTCATTTTGAACGATGCCTTGGCGGAGGCCGCGTCCGTAGTTGGCGGGGCGGTCGATGAATTGGCAGCGGAGGTAGCCGAGCATGTAGGGCTTGGCGAAGGCCGCCTGGAGGAAGTCGGAGGTGGCTTTTGCGGCAGAGGCTTCGTCGGGCATTTGTTCGAAAATGGTGCGCGGCTGTTCTGTGGTGGGGTAGCTGATCGCGTGATCGCAGATGAGAACGGGCTTGCCGGTGATCGTGTGAAGCACTTCGATCTCCGCTTCCGGGAACTGCGTACTGGGGGGATAGAGGGGCAAATAGCGATCTCCGGGCTGCACCGCGACGGCGTCAATCCAGGGTTTCGCGGCCTTGAGCACGGATCCCGGCGCATCACCGGCGAGGTAGCGGTCGCCGAAGACAAGATGATTGGGATCGGCCTGGCGTTGGGCTTTGCCGACGACGTCGTAAAAGCGCCGCGCGATCTGCGCGAGGAAGGCGTCGTCGTCCTCCTGCACCACATGACGGCCCACGGCTATGGCGGCGAGATCGGCGTCGCGGATCTGCGCGAGCGCGGTGAGTGCGAGGCCGTAGATCGTGTTGAGATCGGCGAGGCGATTGGCGTAACGGTTCTCGAGGAAGGTGGCGTAGGCCTGGCGGCCGGGCGCGGTGGTTGGCAGTTCGCGTAAGGCGCTGACCCACTCGGTGCCGCGCAGGGCACGTGTCTTGATCAAGTCCCACGTCGGCGTGTCGGTCCAGAAATAGCCGATGACAAAGGGATCATCGCGGAGCGGTGCGGCGGCCTTGGTGATGCGCCCGGTGACGTCGCTTGCCCAAGCGGGATCGAAAACGTCGGGGAAGTGGTAGCCATCACGAGAGTCGCGTTTCGGATCGGAACGATGCTTTTCGATGGCCGCGACAGGGATGGCGGCAAACCACGGAGCCCTACATTTCAGAGGAGCGGGTGCGCCGTAGCCGAGCGTGGTGAGGTTCCAATCATCAAACTGCGGCCGCAGCGTCTGATTCCAGAAGGTCAACCAGGCCGCATCGCCACCCACTCGGAGGCCGCTCTCGGCGGATTGCTGGAGCGCTTCGAGGTGATTGATGCCGAGAGCGAGGTAGGCGTGGCCGTCTGGTGTAACGAGATGATGGCGGCCGTGCGTCTGCGCAAGGCGGAAGAAGCCGGTCGCCTTTGATTTGAGGGACGGGAGGCCGAAGTACGAACCAGAGTCGGCGGCGCGGAGTTGGCCGAAAAGCACCAAAAGCGACGAGAGCAGCACGAAGAGGGGTTTCATTTCGCAAAAGGGTTCAGCCAAGATATTCGGATGTCGGCATGGGCGGATCGGCGGAAATCTTGGCTGAACCTTTCCCTTTTTGAAAACCCCTAATAGCCAACAACCAATGTCCAAGGACACCCCGCCATTCCGTCCCGCGAGTCCGCGGGCCAATGTCTTCGCTCGTGCTAGGCCCAGTCGAAAGAAGCGCAAGCCCGCGATTTCCTGCGTTCGCTCGTCCTGAGCCCAGTCGAAGGAACGAGCGAAAACTCGCCCGCGAAGGGCAAACTGGACGACCGTGCCGGTTTCGCTTTGCGCGGCACGACCCATTGCGCTTGGATCGGGACATGCGACCGACCTGCGTTTCCCTCGCGACTCTTGCGCTCGGTGCGTGGCTTGCGGGCCCTGTGTTCGGCGCCGATGCCACGCCAGGACAACCAGCCATGACCGTCACGGATGAGGCCCAACTCCCCTCGGAGAGATTCCCATGGGGCACGTTGAAGTGGTTATGTGATGGCAAGCTGTCGCCGGGCGCGGCGCAGACCGTGGGCATCGCGGAGATCCTGCCCGGCAAGACCAACCCGTTGCACTATCATCCCAACTGCGAGGAGGTCTTGCATGTGATATCCGGGCGCGGCACGCACAGCTTTGATGGGCGCACCGTTGAACTGGGGCCCGGCATGACCATCCGGGTGCCCGCGGGGGTCAAACACAACCTCACCAATACCGGCACGGTACCCATCCGTTGCCTGATCTCGTTCTCGTCGGGCGACCGGAAGACCGTATTCCTGGATGAGAAATAGGCGGGCTCCGGCAATGATCTGGAGGATGCGAATGACTGCGCGATCGCTGCTCGGCATTGGTTTGGTCACGCTGCTCGGTGCCACGGCCAACGCGATTGCCGACGGGTGGCAGCCCGGGGTGTGGGCGGAACCGTCCCTTGAGCCGCGCGCGGCGGCCGACGCCGGCGCGGTCCGCGAGGCGCTGGTCGGCGCAGGCTTCAAACCCGTGATGCTTCGCACTTCTGACCTCATCGATCCCGCCAAGCTCGACCCCGCAAGGCTTTCGTTCCTGGTGCTCCCCTACGGCGCGTGCTATCCCGCGGCCGGATTCGAAGCGCTCGACCGCTATCTCCGCCGCGGCGGTGCCTGCGTCACCCTCGGGGAACGGCGATTCCGCGATCTGCTCTTTTCCGTCGAAGGACGCTGGGTGCCAATGGACTCGGCCCAGGCCAACCCCGCGTGGCCCAGGGATCGCGTGGCGTGGGATCTGTCCATGCACGGCGATGGCGGACCCCTCCAAGTCTCGGGTGAGGGAGCGACCAATTCTCCGTTCTGCTTCACGTCATCCGACCTCCGGTCCTACCAGTATGCCGGACTGAAACCCGGCCCTCTGCCGGCGGGTGGCGCGGTGCTCGCTTTCGAGGCGCGCAGCGACGATGCAACGCCCTTTCTCTGCCTCGAATTCCAGGAAAACGATGGCTCGCGCTGGAAGCGCATCATCGAACTGTCCACCGCGTGGCGTGAATATCGCCTGCATACGGCTGGCTTCGTTTCGTACGCCACGAAGGATCGCGCGGCCGATCATTTTCACCCGGCCCAAGCAAAGTCGCTGTCACTCGGCCTATTCAAACAAATCGGTGGCGCCGGCCCACATCGCTTCGAAGTGCGCAACATGTCCATCCGACAGGCCGATGTTCCCTCAGTGGTCATCCGCGCCGCCGGGGTGCCGCTCGACGGCCGGGAACTGGCCCATCGCTTCCTTGGGAAAGAGGTGCCCCCGCCCCCGGCAAAGCGATGGCCCGATCCTTTCCGAGAAGGGACACGATTCACCCGCGCAACGCTCAAGTGCGCATCAGATCACTTCCTGGTGACTGGCAGCGGCAACCCATCGGGCGCGTTCGATGGCCGGGTGCTCACTCAGGGCCCGCCGCCGCACGACACCGCCAAGAAACCGGTGCTTCTATTCCCGCGGGCCACGTCATCGCCACGGTTCGTGCCGTTGCTCGAGGCATTCGGCCCTGACCACAATGCCCTCGGGCCTGTCGCTGGACTCGTCATGGATCGCGCGGGCCGCCACTCGGGCAGCGCATGGGCCATCTTCGCGCTGGATCGCTTCGACATGGGCCAAGAGCCGCTGCGCGCACTGTTCCTGAAGATCGCGCGCTTCCTCGACGAGGGCGTCACGGCCGAACCAACGTCACCCGTATTCCCCGTGCGCCCCGAGGGCGCGCGGGCAGTGCTCGCACAATCCATGCGAAATCGCTCGCCTCGCGATGTCACCATCCACCTGCGGAATACCCTCTCAGAATCAGGCGCCCAGCCAACCGACAGTGCAATGGAACTGACCGTGCCGCGGGGCACGACGTCGTGCCCCGCCTGGCACGACGTCCCGATCGACAGCTTCGACTGGCTCGCCTTCCGCACGCAATCCGATATCGGCGTCGGCGATCGACCGTTGGCCCGCGTGACGCTCGGCGTAGACGTGCGCCAGGCGCTGCGCGACCTCGCCGATTTCCTCGTCGCACAGGGCCGCGACGACGGCAAGTTCAGCGGCACTCACTACTTCGTGGACCATCGCGGGGCGCGCACGCTGCTGGCGGCGCACGCGATCTTCGGGGATCGACGCTACCTGGACACCGCCTTCGCCTGGGCGCGGGCGATGGTCTCCGAACAGCGCGATGACGGCGGCTACCGCATGGGATATGGGATCACCTCGAAGGGCGAGTCGTGCTTCGTCGCGGATGGCGGTGAGATCGCCCTCGGCGTGGCCCGCGTCGCGGCCTCGGCTGATGGCGCAGATCGCCAGCGGTTCATGGACAGCCTGCGCGCCTACATGGGCTATCGCGACAGCTTCCGTTGCCCGGGTGGCGGCATCGGGGTGGGCTGGTGCCTCGACGACTATGGCAAGCGCCCAACCGAGCGATTGGAGAAGCCGACGAAGATCTTCGCGCCGGAGATGAACACCTACACCATCGGTTGCACGCTCGGTGCCGCCTACGCATGGGCGGCGCTCACCCGTCAGCCGGAAGACATGGATTCCGCACGGCGCGATGCCGATTGGCTCATGGCGCGAACGGAAAAATCCCTGACGGGCGCGTCCGCCGAGAGCTACGTCTTGGCACACGCGCTGGATCCCGACCCCGACCGGCGCCGTGTTTACGGGGAATTCTTGCGCCACCATTTCATCGAGCCCATGGCCGCATCCACGACCTCGTGGTGGCTCGGCGGCGGCGGGCGCTCCGCGCTGGACCTGCATGCGCTCAGCTACTGCCACCGCCGCCTTGGCGGTGACCCTCCCCTCCTCCCACAAATGGCCAGGGCTGCCTGGGCGATGTGCGGGAAGGAGTCGCCGACCTCGATCTACCTTCTGCTCGGCCTGCCGAAGCTCAACCACGACGAGTGGATCTACCTCTGCTTTGGCGGCATCGGCCTCGCTGACGTCGTCGAGCCGCTGGCCTCACTCAAAGGCCTCGTGACCCCGCCGTAGCTGGAGCGCCGGAAACACGGATATCGTCCCAACGCTCACCCGCCTGGGGCGATTGGCGACCAGACGCTGGCGCCTCCCACACCGGCATCTTTGAATCAGACGTCATGCCCTGCCCGCCCGCCCGACGGCGGGCATTCGGGGCACCACCGGGGGTGAAAGTGAGACGTAGGAGCGCGCTTGCGCGCGATTCGCGCGTGGAATCGCCTGCAAGCAGGCTCCTACCGTCCGGCATCTGAATTCTCGAGCTAGCGGATCGCGTCTGGATGGTCCGCACCGGCCTCGATGCCCACGTCGATGAACTGCCCACCGGACGTCTGGCGGCAGTGGATGGCCAAAACATTTTCGCCCTCCCGCAGCGCGTCACGCAGTGCGTCGCTGAGAGTCGTTGCATATGCGCCGACGAAACCACCGAACTCCGCGACCTTCTTTCCGTTGACGTACACCTCGGTGTCCTCGTCGTGGTGGATCCGCAGACCCGCCAACTCGGCGTTCAGTTTCCCGATCTTGAAATGGCGCCGGAGCCAGATGTCGCCGGTCTTCCACGTCGTGCCCACCACCGCTCCGGGAGTGCCCGCGGTGCCAAATCCTCCCTTTCCGGTGTCCCAGACCGCGTCATCGAACCCGGGCGAGGCCCAGTCGCCCGAGGGTGCCTCCGTCGTATAGCGCCACTCCTGCGGAGTTTGCTCGGACGTGGGCACCAGCGTCGTCCATGTCAGGTGGCGGATCCGGGGGGGCTGCGTCTCGTAGGCCGCGGCCCGCGCGTTGATATCGCGCAACAGCGCCGGATCGTATTTTGGCGTCCGGTCGTAGAAGTAGACGCCGTTCTGCTCCTGCTCGATGTCGGTCAACTGCGTGTAGCAAAATCCACAGATGTTTGGGTTATCCAATTGCGCGTCGGTCAAGCCCTTGTAGCGCGCGAAGAACTCTGCCCGGTCGAGACTCTTGCCGCCATAGCCCCATCCTTTTCCGGTGTCGCGCTCGGTCTGCACTCGGATGCCACCATACTCGCTGACAAAATAGGGTTGGCCGTGGTACTCACTGCGTGGATCCCCGGGGCGGTTGTGCCACGGGTCCTGACCGGTCAGCCCGAACATCGCATAGCGCGCCGCGAATCGCCCCGGATCGCCCTGGTAGTCGTGCGAATCGAAGACGTCCGTCTCGGGCAAGAAATGCGTGTAGCCGCTGGAGTCGAGCAATGGCCGCGTCGGGTCCATCGTCTGCGTCGCGGCCAGCAGCGTCTCGGTCAACGCGATGCAGTTGTTGGTGCCGGTCTCGTTCAGCGGGCACCAGCCGATGATCGACGGATGATTGCGATCGCGGCGCAGCGCCTCGCGCCACTCGCCCACGAGCGCGACCATCGCCTCGGGCCGATCAAGGGCAATGCCCCAGCTCGGGAATTCGCCCCACACGATATACCCGAGCTTGTCGGCCCAGTAGAGCAGGCGCGGCTCGAAGACTTTTTGGTGCAGCCGCGCGCCGTTGAATCCGGCGGCCATCGACAGCTCCACGTCTCGCCGCAGCGCCTGATCGCTCGGCGCCGTATAGATGCCATCGGAATAGAATCCCTGATCCAATACGAGCCGCTGAAAAACCGGCCTGCCGTTGATGAGGAATCGATTTCCCTCGATCGTGATCTTGCGGAGGCCGAAGTAGCTGCGGACCGAATCGACCACCGCGCCCTCCCGGAGCGTCTCGATCGTCATGTCGTAGAGGAATGGTTTGCCCGGTTCCCAACGCACGACCCGGTCGAGCTTCAGCACCGCGATTGTATTGCGCCAGGCGGCGGGAACGATCTCCTCCGCGACCTGCTTGTCATCGGCGAATGCGCGCACGCGGACCGTCGTGCCCTTCACGGGGCCATCCATCGAACCGTGGAAAATGACGCGCCCGCCATCGGGGTCCGGCACCAGCGAGAATTCCCTCAGGTGCGCGGCCCCGACGGCCTCGAGCCATACCGTCTGCCAGATGCCGGTGGTGCGCGTGTACACGCAGCCCTGGCTTACGGTGTGCGTCTGTTTGCCGGCAGGCTGAAGCCCCGAGCGCACCTCGTCGATCGCCTGGACCACCACCTCGTTGTCGCCATCGCGGATCAAGCCGGTGATTTCAAGTGTGAACGGCACGTATCCGCCCACGTGCCCACCTGCGAGCTGACCATTGACCCAGACTCGGGCGCGATAGTCCACGGCCCCGAAATTCAGCAGCAGCCGGCGGCCGCGCATCGCGTCCGGCACCCTGAAATGTCGCCGATACCATACCCGAGGCATGTAGTCGGTCACGCCAATGCCCGACAGCTTCGACTCTGGGCAGAACGGCACCACGATCTTGCGCGCCAGATCACGCCCGCCCATCAGCCCGCGACTCTCACCGTCGCCCTTCTCGTCGATCTCAAATTGCCATTCGCCATTGAGACTCAGCCAAGCATCGCGCTGAAAATCGGGACGCGGGTGTTCCGGGCGAGGAACGTCGGCGAAGACCGCGCCAACGGCGAGCGACGCCGCCAATAACCAGAGGCAAGCGCGGATGTTTTGCGGCGTGGGATTCCGAAGCTGACTCATGTGCCCCAATCTGCGGAACAACCTCCCCATTGGAAACACCGGAGTGAGTATCGTCAGATCACCGGAGCCGCGAGAGGCCCTCGGACGCCGGGGCGAGCCTGTCTCAAAACGCCAGACCATCACCTCCACGCTGGCGTCTCAGCATCAATTGGGAGGGACGCCGGCCCCGGCGTCCGCGTTTCACTGGCCGCGCAACGCCCGGGCCAACCCGGCCCGCGAGGCCGCGGGCCCGCACCGCAGCTATCGGCCGGCCCCGCCCGGCGCCTTCGGTCTCACGAAAGTGCGGCAGAAGTCGCGCGCGGAACGCGTGAAGGTCCATTCGTCGGTCTCGGGCACGCAGCGCGGGGGTTCGCCGATCCAGCTCTCGATGACGTACTGGTCGGGCTTTCCTTGAGCCATCGCGTAGGCGTGCCCCTGGTGCATGATCGAGATGTACCAAGTCGATTCGTCCGCGAGTCCAATCTTCTTCAGCAGCGGCTGACCCGATGCCCAATAGATCAAACTGAATGGCATCTTCTTGCTGCGGCAGAACTGTTCCACCTTTCGCACGTCGGGCCAGCTGCCCTTATCTTGGACGATGAAATTTGCCCAGTTCACGTCGAGCCGATAGAAGTCCAAGCCGCGGACGCCCAGTTCCGCCAACCGCTTGTTCAGCGCATCGATCCACCAGACGTGGTCGGCGACCGGGATGGATGGGAAGGTCTCGATATCACCGATCAGCAACTGCGGATAATGCTTCCGGACGAGCGCGATGTAGCTGGCCGTTTCCTGCACCGCATAGTCGTCCGGCTTGTGGATGTGCTCGCGGCAGCACAGGAACGGCTCATCCATCGCGATGGCGTACAGGTTCGCGCCGAGCCCCTGCAGCCGTTCCCAGTTCGGTTTCTCGCGGCTGAAGGTCTTCTCGCCCGTGAGCCCCCACGGTTTGATCGCGCCCACCTCCATCGCAAGCCGGAGTTTCCACTCTGCCAGTTGGGCGAACCACTTCCGCAAGTCCTCGTCGGTGAAGTGCCTCTTGAGATTCAAGTCCGTATACATCACCACGTCGATCAGCGAACGCGTCTCTTTCCAAGCGTCCGGCTTCTCGAATAGGTCGCGGAAGCACCGGCCGTTGTCGACGCCCGGCGGCGCCATCCAAACCTCGGGCCTGCTGCCATCGGCAGACGCGCCCGCAGTCGCGGCGGCCAGAACGGCGGCCATCAGAACTGGTAGGTATCTCATGCGTGGGTCCTGATCTTCGGATGCTGGCGCCCGAATGGCCCCAGATCAACTCTCCGCGCACCGATGCCGCGCCTCGTTTGTTTCCCCGGGGAGTACCATCGCGCTTCCAAAACCCCCGAAGATGGCTACACGTTCGATCATGAGATTGCGCTTCCTGCTTCCAGTCTTGGCCATTGTTCTCGGCGCCACGCAACCCACGCACGGGAAGGAGACCTCCGCCAAAGATCGCATCGTCATCCTTTTTACGGTGGATGGCCTGCCCGCGTGGATCTGGAAGGACCCGACGCTGGTGATGCCCAATCTCCGCCGATTGGCGAAAGAGGGCGCGATCGCCGAAAACATGACGGTATCGAATCCCTCGATCACGTGGATCAACCACACGACCCTGGCCACCGGCGCAACACCGCGGAAGCACGGGGTGCTGTTCAATGGCCTGCTGGTGCGCCGCGGGCCGACATCGCCGCCGATCGTCGAACCATGGCGGGACAAGGCGGAACTCGTGCGCGTGCCAACGATCTACGACGCCGCATTCAAGGCGGGACTGAAAACCGCCCAGGTGGACTGGGTTGCCATCCTCAACTCGGGCACCATCACCCACGAGTTCCTCGAGATCCCGAAACCCGATGGCGCCATCGAGCGCGAACTCGTCGCAAAGGGCGTGGTCACGGCCGACGAAATCGCCGGATTCACCAAAGGCAAGAACATCGTCTGGCGCGACTGGGTCTGGACGCAGGCGGGACAACACATCATCGAGGCCCATAAGCCAAACCTGTTGATGTTTCACCTTCTGAACACCGATGCGTCGAACCACCAGTACGGCCCCGGCTCGACGGCCAGTTTCAGCGCCTATGCCTATACCGACCGGTTGCTCGGCGACCTTCTGACCTCTGTCGAGCGCGCCGGTCTGCGCGACCGCGCGACCGTGATCGTCACGACGGACCACGGCTTCAAGAAAGTGGCCAAAGTGATCTACCCCAATGTCGCGCTCCGCAAAGCCGGCCTCGTCCGCGCCGAGGGCGGCAAGGTGCGGGACTGCGACGCTTATGTCATCGCCGGGGGCGGCATGGCATTTGTGTATGTGACCGATGCGGCCCGCAAAACAGAACTGCTGCCCAAACTGAGGCCGATCTGCGCCGGGATCGAAGGCGTCGCTCAGGTCGTGGACGGGGCGAATGGACCCAAACTCGGCATGCCCACGCCCGAAGAAAACCAGGGCATGGGCGACCTCGTGCTGTTCGCCAAGGCCGGATATGCATTCAAGGGCGATTGCGGCGGCGAAAGCGCGGTGGCCGAATCCAAGAATTACCTCGGGACACACGGTTACATAGCGAGCGATCCCGAACTCGACGGGATCTTCGTCGCCTGGGGCCAGGGGATTCGCCCCGGCGCCCGCATGGAGCGCATCGCCAATGTCGATGTCGCGCCCACGATCGCCAAACTCCTCGGCGTCTCGCTGCCCGATGCCGAGGGCCGCGTTCTGCGCGACCTGCTCAGCGAATAGGCGCAATCGCATGGCCTCGCGCCAACCGGCGTGCTAGACATGCGCCCTCATGAGTTCACTTTGCCCCGCGGTCCTGGCGCTGGCCGCCCTGATCTCGCTTGGAAATGGTGCCGTCCCGGTCATCCCCGGCGCTTCGGGATTTGGCATGGACACACCGGCCGGGCGCAACGGCACGATCATCCGGGTGACGAACCTGGGCGCCTCGGGCGAAGGTAGCCTGCGCGCGGCGCTGGAGGCGAAGGGCCCGCGCGTCGTCGTCTTTGAGGTGGCGGGCGTGATCGACATGAACGGCGCGAGCCTAAGAATCCGAGAGCCCTTTCTGACCCTCGCGGGCCAGACGGCGCCGCCGCCCGGGATCACGATCATCAGGGGCTCGATCTACATCGAAACGCACGATGTCTTGATCCAGCATGTCCGCGTGCGACCCGGCGACGCGGGCCGGCCAAAGAGATCCGGCTGGGCACCGGATGGCATCTCGACTGGAAGTAGCGCCGGTCAACCCGGCTGCCATCATGTGATCGTCGACCATTGCTCCGCCACGTGGGCGGTCGATGAGAACCTGACGGCGAGCGGCCAGCGGCACGAAGGTCGCGCGGGCACGACCCATCAGGCGACATTCTCCAACTGCATCGTGGCCGAGGCCCTCTATGATTCGTCGCACCCCAAAGGCCGGCACTCGAAGGGCACCCTCATCCACGATCACGCGCGCGATATAGCCATCATCGGGAACCTGTACGCCTGCAACGCGGATCGCAACCCCGTGCTCAAGCCCGATGCCTCGGCGGTGGTCGTGAACAACCTGATCGTCAATCCGGGGCAGCGCGCAATCCACGGCTACTGGACCCCTTCTGAATATCAGGGGCATATGGACACCCTCAAACCTTGGATTCTCACGGCAATCGGGAACGTGGTCTGGTGCGGCGCGGACACGACGAACACGGTCTCGGTCATCTTCGCGGCCGCGGACCAGGGCGAGGTCTGCGCGAGAGACAACATCGGCCTCGATCCCCAAGGCAGACCCATCACGCAGATTTGCGGCAATCCGCGGCTACTGGACGAGCCACCGTCATGGCCCAAAGGCCTCAAACCCCTGCCATCGGCTCGGGTCGCCGCGCACGTGTTGAAGAGCGCGGGCGCGTTCCCCGCACAACGTGATCCGATCGACCGGCGCATCATCGAGCAGGCCAAGAGCCGCCAGGGACGAATCATCGACAGCCAAGAACAGGTCGGCGGTTATCCAAAGACCCGGCCCCTGCGGCGCGAGTTGGACCCTCCCGCCAACCCCGATGCCGATGACGATGGGGACGGCTATACGAACCTGGAAGAATGGCTCCACGCGATGGCCGCAAAGGCCGAAGGGCACGGATAAAGTCGGCCACGTGCGATGCGGCGGACTCTCATTCGGGATTCCGACCACGGGGCGGGATAACGACACGCGAACAGAATGGCCGGGCTGATCACTGCTCGGCACGAGAGACCAAACGCCCACGCATTCGACTAGACTCCGCCGTTCGGTCTGAGCAAAGTCAAAGGCCGCTGCCGGCTGGACTATTTTCGAGCCAGATCCCACGCCCCGCAGACGGGGCATCGCCGCGGTGAAAAATTGCTGTAGGGCGGCTGTGCCAGCCGCCGACACGCCGTCTCACAGAGACGGCCTACAATGGAAGTCTCTTATTCTCGAACCAGCAATCGCAGTGGGATCTTCGTGGTACCCACCTGTTCTTTGGCAATGCTGTAGACGACCCAGATGTTGGGGCCGACCGTGACGGCCTGAAAATACTGCGGCCCGCCCCGTGACCCTTTGCAGACCCCCTCTTCGGCCACGCGGTCCACGTGCAGCAAGAGCCAGGTCTTATCAAACGTCACACCATCTTCCGATAGGGTGAGATACATGTCGGTCCGCGGACCATTGTTGCAGATGATCCAGGGGCGACCGTCCGGCAGTTCCCCGGCGACCGGCATCGCCTGTCCGAAGAGATCGGTGCGAACTGCGGGCGGGTAGTCCTCATCGTGGTTATCCTTCACGGCGGCGTAGTAGTACTCCGGGACCAGCAAATTGTCTCGGACCGCAACCCATCTGCCGTCGGGTCGCCGGAATTCGGTGTGGTGAGCGAGACCGTTCTTCCCATCGGCCGCGACCTTGTCGGTGCCCGGCGCGCACTTCGGCGATCGCTGAAATCTCTCGCGCTTGCCGTGGACCACATCCTCCTGCATCTCGGCCGGGGCCTCGGCGAACGGCCGCGCGCCCGCGTATGGTTCGATCGGTGCTGGCACGGTCTTAAACCGGCCTGGCGTGACCTCCACCCGGCCCAGCGGCTCGCTTATCCTATATAGTGGCGAATCGGGTTCGAGCGACCGGCCCTTGAGATTCCAGCGTTGTACGAATTCCATGCCGAGTGGCCACCAGAGATCCCAGCGGAATCCGCGTTTTGTGTCTCGGCCATCGCTCCAATGGGCCGCCGGGATCGGCTTGCGGCACCGCCCGTGATATTTCACGTCGTCGGTCCAGCCATGGCAGGCGACGAGGCTGCCGCGCACATAGAGTCGACCGTTGATCAGCTCCAGCGTGGACGCCGCGTAGCCCTCGCACATGCTCTCCGGGTCATGGGTCCATCCGCGCCGTCGCACAGGCATCGGCGCGGGGGACAATTCCACGAGCGTCTCATCGCCACCCCAAACGATGTCTGCCCTATCCGGGGTGAAGGTCCCCGCCTTCGCCAGAAGCCGCTGGCCGGGGCCGTTCTCATCGCGGCTGTGATTGGTCCAATAAACGATGCACTTGTCTTGGAAAATGAGAATGCGCTGATGGTGGTTGTAGGTACCGTGGCGGACGCTCTCGTACCGACCGTCGCCGCCCTCGTCCAAGTTGGCCCGCGAGGGCCGCGGATCGTAGAGGATTTGGTGCGTCACCCCATCCAGTTGGGGCAGACCAAGCCCGGACTTCTCCTTTGAGAAGCCGGGGGGCGGCACCCATCGGATCGGGGGCTGGCCCGGAGCGTCAGCATTGGCCGACAGGGGCGGAGCGCACATGTGCACGGCGATGACAAAGGCGAACATCGACCCGACGCGAGCGCACCGGTGCCTGGATCTCGCCGCCAGGAAAACGAAAGATGTTGTCACCGCCAGATGGAACGCCTCGGCCATCGGGGGAACGTGCCCGATTGAGCACCAGGATTCCAGCGCGATCGGATAAACGATCCGAGAATGGTGCGCGACGCCAAAATCACCCGTCTACAGATCCCCGGGCACCATGGGCCAGGCAATCCTGTTTGCCACCACCCGCCAAGAACCACCGCCGCAGGCAAGATTGCCTGCACCACGGAGGCATCCGATCCAGATTCCACGCCCAACCTCGGCTCGGGCCGACTGGCTGCTTTCCGATCGACGCTTGCCGGTCGTCGCGGCAAAAATGGTAGTGGCCCACGCGGCCAACTGATGAAACAGGCACACATTCAACGGATAGTCTGCACTTGGCTCAGCGCGCTGTCTTTTCCGCTGCACCTGGGCGCGGCGGAGGCGACCCAAATCTCGAACGGACGCATCCAGGTCGGGATCAGCGAAACGGGGCAACTCGTTAAGCTCATGAACGAACGGCCGGAGCACAACTTCGCATCGACGAACGCGCCGGCCCTCTGGTCGCTTCGGCTCGTGTCGGGTGCGAAGACCAATGCGCTCGACGCATCCAGCGCGACCCGATTCGACGCACAGAGACTTTCGGATGACCCGCGAAAGTTGCGACTGACTTGGGACGGATTCGGTGGGGTCGGCGTCGCCGGCCTGCGCGTGGATGCCGTCGTCCGCCTGGATCCCAATGAGGCCGTCAGTCGCTGGGAACTGTCGGTGCAGAAGCCGCGGGACTCCGCGCTTGAGGAAGTCCGCTTCCCGCGGCTTTCGGGGATACCGCCCCAGACGAATGAGGTTCTGGCGGTGCCCGCATGGATGGGGCAGATGCTTCTGGATCCGCGCAAGGCGCTCGCCGGTTCCAAGGGTCAAGGCGCGCGTTACTCGTGGGAATATCCCGGCACGATGTCACTCCAGTGCATGGCGTTCTATCAAGAAGACGGTCCGGGCCTGTATTTGGCGTGTGACGATGCGGCCGGATTTCGCAAGAGTTTCGCCGTCCGAGGAGATGGAAAGGGCGGCATCGAATTCGAAATCTCCCATCTTCCCGAGAATGGCGCGCGCGGCGCGGAAGGCTACCCCCTGGGCTATGGCGCAATCCTCGGGACCTTCCGCGGCGACTGGATCACGGCGGCAGAACGGTACCGCGCTTGGGCCAAGGAGCAACCGTGGGCCAAGCAAAGTCGGCTGGGCTGCGGCCTGGTGCCAGAATGGGCGACGAAGACGGCACTCTGGGTGTGGAATCGCGGTCGCTCCCCCGGCGTCCTGGAACCCGCCGTGGCCCTGCAGCGCGAATTGGGCCTGCCGGTCAGTGTCCTCTGGCACTGGTGGCACGGGTGCTCGTATGACGCGGGTTTCCCGGAATATCTGCCGCCCCGCGAGGGTGCCGACCCATTTCGAAAGGCCTTGGCGCGCGCGCACGAAAGCGACGTCCACGCGTTGGTCTACATGAACCAGCGACTCTGGGGCGTCACCACGAAAAGCTGGCGGGACGAGGGGGCGGAGCGATTCGCGGTCCGCGGCCCGAACGGCGCGTACAAGGAGGAGGTCTACAACACGTTCACCAAACAGCCCTGTGTATCGATGTGCATGGGCACCGCATTCTGGCGAAACAAATACGCGGGACTTGCGGAACGCGCGATCAAAGAGCTCGGCGTGGATGGCATCTACATGGATCAGGCGTGCAGCAGCCTCGCCTGCTTCGACCCCGCGCACGGCCACCCGCTCGGCGGCGGCACCTACTGGATGAAGGGTTTTCGGCAGCTCTCGGGCGATATCCGCGGCCGCTGCAAGGACGCGCGGCCCATCGCGCTGGCGGGCGAGGGATGCGGTGAACCCTGGCTCCCATATCTGGATTTGATGCTGAGCCTCGAGGTAAGCCGCGAGCGATATGCCGCACCCACCGTCGGGTGGGAGACGATCCCTTTCTTCCAGGCCGTCTATCATGCGCACGCGATCCAGTTCGGCAATTACTCCTCCCTGACAATGCCGCCATACGATGATCTCTGGCCGGCCGAATTTGCGCCCAAGGAACCACTGGCACTGCTTGATAGAAAATACTCCAAACAGTTCTGCCTCGAGCAGGCGCGTGCGTTCGCGTGGGGCCAGCAGCCGACGATCGCCAACTTTCAGCCCTCCCATCTTCGGGACAGGCCCGAGGAGATCGCCTATGCCCTGCGGCTGGCACGCATCCGCCAGAAAGGCCTGAAATACCTCCTCCATGGCGAATACCTTCGGCCCCCTGAATTGGCGGTGCCAGATATCACCGCCGACATGTCGCGCCTATCCATCTATGCCGGCCAGCGCGGCGGCCTCACAGAGTTTCAGAAACGATTGCCCTCGGTAATTGCGGGCGCATGGCGCGCGCCCGACGGCGACGTCGCCATCGCGCTTGCGAGCATCGCGGATGAACCCCTTGGCTTCACCTTACCCCTCGATGTAACAGACAGGCGCGTCTGTCGCATCGACGAATCCGGCCGGACCCCGTTGGGCCAAGATGCGCCCGGCAGGCCCCTAGAGGTGAGCCTTCCTCCCCGCGGCGCATGCCTCATCGAGATCACCCGCGAGTGACCCCTGGGCGCCCTATGCACCGCGCCAACGAACCTCTGGCAGATGCCATCCGAAAAGCGGCGTGGAGGCTTTTGCCGTTCCTGCTGCTGCTCTATATCCTGGCGTTTCTCGACCGGGCGAACGTGGGGTTCGCGAAGCAGCGGCTCCTGGCGGACACCGGGTTAAGCGAGGCGGCCTATGCGTTTGGCGCCGGGGTCTTCTTCCTGGGCTACGCGCTGCTCGAGGTCCCCAGCAACCTGATGATGTACCGGCTGGGCGCACGCGCGTGGATGTGCCGCATCATGGTGAGCTGGGGGTTGGTTTCCGCAGGGATGATGTTCGCCTGGCGAGAGAATGTCTTCTATGCCCTGCGGTTTCTTCTTGGGGTTGCGGAGGCGGGCTTCTTTCCCGGGATCATCCTGTATCTGACCTGCTGGTTTCCATCGGCGCAACGCGGTCGGATGCTCGGCCTGTTCTACTTCGGCGCGCCGCTGGCATTCATCTTGGGCGGCCCGCTCTCCGGATGGCTGATGGGCATGGAGGGATCACTGGGATTGCGCGGCTGGCAGTGGATGTTTCTCGTCGAAGGCGTGGCCGCCTCGATCGCGGGAATCGCGGTCTTCTGGTATCTGCCGAATCGCCCCGACGATGCCGGATGGCTCTCGGATAGCGAAAGGCGGACGCTGCAGGCGACGCTCGACGCCGAGACCGAAGCGAAGCGGGCGCACGGCCCGCGCCAGGTGCTGGCCGCGCTGCGGCATCCGCGCGTGCTGCACTATGCATTTCTCTACCTGCTGATCCAGATGAGCGTCTATGGCGTGACGTTCTACCTGCCCGCCCAAGTGGAAAGACTGCTCGGCCGGCAGGCCGGCCTCGAGGTCGGCTGCGTCACGGCAGTCCCATGGGTCTGCGCCCTCGCGGCGGCCTGGCTGGTTCCAGTTTGGGCGGCGCGCGTCGGTCGCCCGCGCGGCGTGGCGGCGCTGGCGCTTTTTTCGGCGGCGGGCGGCATCGCGCTATCCTCGAGCCACTCGCCCACCGTCGCCCTGGCGGCCTTGTGCATTGCGGCGGCTGGTTTCATCGGCGTCCAGCCGATCTTCTGGACATTCCCGACGAACGAACTCGCCGGGGCCGCGGCGGCCGGCGGCATCGCCCTGATCAACTCGTTTGGTGCGATCGGGGGTTTCATCGCGCCGAATGTCCGCGCCTGGGCCGATCAAACATTCGCCTCGACCACGGCCGGCACCTGCGTCCTGGCAATAGCGACCGCCATGGGGGCTGCGCTCGTCATGCTGATTCCTGTTCGTGAAACGCACCCGTAGCGAAGGGCTCGCGCCCTTCGGGCCCCGCGAAAACACTGGGGGGGACCCACGGCCTCACGGGCCGGGTCAGCGCGGGCGCCGCCCGATTGGCGGGTCGCGGACGCCGGGGCCGGCGTCCCTCCCACGGATGCCACTGTACGGCGTCTCTGTGAGACGTCGGCCAAAATGGCGGCTTCCATAGCGCCGCGGTCTCCTGACAGACTGGCGCCGTGAGCACGCCAACGATTGATCGAATTCGCGCCTTCACCCTGCGCGGCGGCGGCGCCGATTATCATGACCAGACTGGCGACCACTGGATCGATGACCATATCGCCACGCCGATGGCGAAATACCCCGAATATCGTCGGAGCCGGCGGTCCTTCGGGATAAATGTCCTCGGAACGCTCGTGGTCGAGGCCGAGGCCAGCGATGGCACCATCGGGTTCGCCGTGACGACCGGCGGCGAGCCCGCCGCGTGGATCGTGGAAAAGCACCTGGCCCGTTTCGTCGAGGGCCGGAAAGTCACCGATCTGGAACTCATCTGGGACCAGATGTTCCTTTCCACGCTGTATTACGGACGAAAGGGAATCGTGCTCAACGCCATCAGCGGAGTCGATCTGGCCCTCTGGGATCTTCTCGGAAAGATCCGCCGCGAGCCCGTCTACCACCTGCTGGGCGGGGCCGTGCGCGAAGAGCTCACCTTCTATGCCACCAGTTCGCGGCCCGATCTCGCCAGGGAGATGGGCTTCATCGGCGGGAAGCTGCCTCTTCATCACGGGCCCGCCGAGGGCGACGCGGGCCTGCGGAAGAACCTCGACGAATTGCGGGTGATGCGCGACCGGGTCGGCGACGACTTCTGGCTCATGTTCGACTGCTGGATGAGTCTGGACCTCGACTACGCCGTCCGGCTGGCGCACGGGGCCCACGACTATGGCCTGAAGTGGATCGAGGAGGCCCTGGTGCCGGACGACTATTGGGGGTACCGCGAACTGCGCCGCCGGGTGCCACCACAGATGCTGGTCACCACCGGCGAGCACGAGTCCACCCGCCATGGCTTCCGCCTGCTGCTGGAAATGGGCTGCTGCGATATCATCCAACCCGACGTGGGCTGGTGCGGCGGCCTGACGGAACTTCTCAAGATCTCGGCCCTGGCCGACGCGCATGGCGCGCTCGTGGTCCCACACGGCTCAAGCGTGTACAGCTACCATTTCGTGGTGACGCGGCACAACAGCCCTTTCGCCGAATTCCTGATGATGGCCCCGCAGGCCGATCGGGTTGTGCCGATGTTCGCCCCGCTGCTGCTTGACGAACCCGTGCCGGTTAACGGTCGCATGAAACTCCCCGATCGACCCGGCTTTGGCGTCCGTCTCAACCCCGACTGCACCCTGCACCGACCTTACCCCCGCTGAGACGCTACTGTGAATACCCGAATGAAAACTGCAGTCCTCCTCCTAGGCTTCCTCACCGGCATCCCCCTCGCCGCGGTCGAGCCGCCCGCACAGCGACAGGGCGAAACGAAGACGGTTCGCCTGCTGACGATCGGCAACAGCTTCTCAAAGAATGCGACTCGATTCCTCGGGGATCTTGCGAAGGCGGGGGAGTATTCGTTGATCCACCGCCCGATCATCGTGGGGGGAGCGTCGCTGGAATTGCATGCGGCCAAGGCGCAGGCGCACGAACGCGATCCAGAGAACAAGGACGGGCTCTATGCCAATGGCCGCAGCCTCGAGCAGGAACTGTGCGACGGGCCGTGGGATTTCGTCACGATCCAGCAGGCGAGCATCAAGAGCCACGATGTCGAAACCTTCCGGCCGTTCGCCGCATGGTTGAATGACTGCATCCGCCGAAATGCACCAGGCGCGGAGGCGCTGATCCACGAGACCTGGGCGTATCGCCGGGACGACCCGCGCTTCACAAGCCCCTCGGGAAAGCCGGGCGAGCCAACCTCGCAGGAAGCGATGTACCGCGGCATTCGGGAGGCCTACGGGTCCATCGCGCAAGAGCTCGGCATTCGTCGGATCCCAGTGGGCGATGCCTTCTTCCTCGCAGACACCGATCGGGAATGGGGCTTCAGGCCGGACACGTCATTCGATTTCAAGACGGCCCGATATCCGGCTCTCCCCGATCAAACGCACTCGCTCCACGTGGGCTGGCAGTGGAAGACGCTCAAAGATGGCACGAGGGTGATCCGCATGGATGGCCATCACGCGAACACGACCGGCGAATATTTGGGCGGCTGCGTGTGGTTTGAGGTCCTCTTCGGTGCGAGCGTCGTGGGCAATTCATTCGTCCCGCCGGGCATCGAATCCGCCTATGCACGGTTTCTCCAAGAGACCGCCCATCGCGCCGTGGCAGAGTCGCGGACGCGGGTGTCGCCCGCCGTCCGATAGAGTTTGATCCGCGGGAGATCTCTCACGGCTTCGCGGCGGACCAAAACATCGGACGTAGGAGCGCGCTTGCGCGCGATTTGGATCGCCGGCAAGCGGGCTCCTACAGCCTTCGGTTCGGGCGCTTTCGCGGCTGGGTCAGTTCGCGGAACGCCTGGCCACAGGCCCTATAGTTCTCCTCGCTCATCCCCATCACGGAGTATTCCTCGACGTAGCCGATGAAGCCGCCCTCGAGCGTGGCGAGAAAATCATACAGGCGGCGCGCCTCGGCGCGAATGTCCTGGGGCGTTCCCGTGATGGACACCGTCTGGTAGCTGATGGGCATCATGAAGCACTGTCGGCCGCGCAGGCGTCGGCCCACCTCGGCGATGTCGTTGACGTTGGGCTGGGAGATGTTGAGCACGTCCGCGCCAATCTCGCGGAAATCTCCCATGATGGGCAGGAATTCGCCGCAGCAGTGGTACCACGTGTGGAGCCCGAGTTCGCGGGCGAGCGCAAACTGGCGGGCGTAACGCGGCCTGAAGAGCTGCCGCCAGAGAGCGGGCGAGATCATCATTCCGGACTGCGTGCCCCAGTCGTCGGCGAAATGGATCCCATGGAAACCGTGGCGCGCGGCCATGCGCATGAGGTCGCACTCGAAATCGATGATGCGGTCCATCAGACGCGTGAATCCGGCGGGATCGAGGAGGAAGTCCTCCATCGCATCTGCAAAACCCCGCAGAAAGGTATAGACCGTGAAACCGCTCAGGTCGAAGCTGGCCAGCCGATAGCGATCGCCGCATGTTTTCAAGAACGCCGGAACCGCCGACATCCGCTCCTCCTCCCGAAGGGCGGGCACGCGGATGTGCTGCGCCACGGGCATCTCGCGGTAGACGGGCTCGACGGGGTGGCCCATCGTGCCATCCCCCAGTTTCACCAGATGATAGCCCCACTCGTTCACCGACCAGTCCCACGCGTTGGCGGTGCCCTCGCCCGGCACGCCAAGCGAAAGGTGATACAGCATCACGTCACCCTGATCCTGATCGCGATTCCAGAATACGACGGGCACCCGGTCGGGGCTCCGGAATTCGATTGCGCGCCGCACGCGCTCCTCGCGGATGATGCCAGTCATGGGCTGGGGGTTTCGGGTGCCGCGGCGGTGGCCTTCGTGGCGCGTTCGAGGTTGCGCCGGGCGCGTTGGACATCGGGGTCGCCCGGGCCACGAGATCGTTCGAGCACGGCCAGCACCTCGCGATACTGTTCGGCGGCCTCGGCGTGCTTTCCCTCCCTGGAGAGCGTGCTGGCGAGGACGTTCCGGGCCCCGATCACGTCGCGATGCTGCGGCTTGAGATGCCGGAGATGGATTTCAAGAATATTGCGCCAGACGGTCTCCGCGTCGCTCAGTTGGCCGGTGCTCATGAGCACGATCGCGATGTCTCGCTGAACGCCGGCCCACTGGAGCGGTTCTTGCTCCTGGCTGACGAGGGCGGCGCCCGTGCTAAGTGGGCAAAGGCGGGCAGGATTGCCTGCCCCACCGCGGACAGGATTTTGGCCACGCATCACGCGACCTCCATGTCGGTTGGGCTCATGGCGCGGCCCGATAGACCGCCAGCACGTTCTCGGGCGGCACATCGGGCTGGAAGAGGTGAGCTGGGCCGAGGATGTATCCGCCGCCGGCGCCAAGCACTTCGCAATATCGCCTTACCTCGGCCTCGACCTGGGCGGGCGACCCTTTCGGCAACAGCTCCTGCATGTCGATGCCCCCGTGAAAGCAGAGGCGTTCACCAAATTCGCGCTTGAGGTTCTCGGGCCGCATGGCCGGGCCCACCGGCTGGATGGGGTCCAGGATGTCGATGCCCAGCGCGACGAGTTCCGGGATCAGGGGCTGGATCAGGCCGCAGCTGTGATACAGCACGCGCCCACCCAGGTGGTGGATGCGATCGACCATCTCCCTGATGTACGGCGCCACAAACTCGCGGAACATCGGCGCCGAAATCAACGGCCCCTGCTGGCTCCCCAGATCGCTGATAAGCAGGTAGAGATCGATCCGGCCACCGGTGATCTCCGCGGCGCGCGTGTAGTCCTCCAAATAAAAGTCGGCAAACTTCCGACAGAGGAAGTGGACCCATTCGGGGCGCTCGACCATGTCGATGAACATCTCCTCCCATCCGCGCACGAGGGCGGGCCGCTGCCAGATGTCGGCAAAGCCATAGATCAGTGCGCGGTCGTCGTGGCGGGCGCATTGCTCCACGAGCCCCGAGCGGTCGAGGCAATCGGGCGACGGCCAATCGAAGGACTCGAGGTCGCCGAACTCCCGGGCATCGGCGAGGGCGCCCTTGGCGTCTTCGCGCATGGGTCCCCACGGGGTGTTTTTGTAGACGTAGCGCTCGCCCCAGAAGTTCTGGAACAGGCCGTTGCCCACGGCCTTCTCGGAGGGGGCGGGCGCGTCAAGGTGGAACACGTCGATGCCCAGCTCGTCGAGCAGCCGGTCTCGATCGTCGTGGCCCACGTGCGCGAGCAACCGGTTCCAGGCGGGGGGCTCGGCCCAGAAATCGCGTGGCGTGCGATCCGGCTGCCGGCGCCCAATCGCGGCCAGGACCCTTTCTCGTGAGTTCATGGTCTCCTGATTGCGGATGCCGGAACCCCTCTCCCGTCGATTCGCCGATCACCGTTCAAACGCCGCGTCAAAGGCGCGGTCGGCCGTGGGAAATTCCAGCCGTCGCACGAACTCGCACGCCTCCCTGGCACCGTGCTCGCGATTCATGCCGCTGTCCTCCCACTCGACCGACAGCGGGCCCTGATAGCCGATGTCGTTCAACGCCCGGACGATCTCCTCGAAATCCACGCTCCCGCGGCCAAGGGTGCGAAAATCCCAGCCGCGCCGCGGATCACCAAAATTGAGGTGGCTGCCGAGCACGCTGTTGCGGCCGTTCAGCCTGACGAGCGCATCCTTCATGTGGGCGTGGTAGATCCGATCGGGGAACGCGCGGATGAACTCCGCCGGATTCACCCCCTGCCAGATGAGGTGGCTGGGGTCGAAGTTGAAACCGAACTCCGGCCGCCGATCCAAGGCCGCCAGCGCCCGCTCGGCCGTGTGGAGATCAAACGCGATCTCGGTCGGGTGCACCTCCAATGCGAATCTCACGCCGCACTCCGCAAAGACGTCCAGGATCGGGTTCCAGCGCTCGGCGAACAGCCGGAACCCTTCGTTGATCATCGACTGCGGCACGGGAGGGAACGAGTAAAGCAGATGCCAGATGCTGGAACCGGTGAACCCCGTCACGACTTTCACGCCAAGCCTTTTGGCGGCGCGCGCCGTGCGCTTCATCTCCTCCGCCGCCCGGCGATTCACGCCCGCCGGATCGCCGTCGCCCCAGACATGCGGCGGCAGGATCCCGCGATGCCGCTCGTCGATCCGATCCAGGACGGCCTGGCCGACCAGATGGGCGCTCATCGCAAAGACGCTCATCCCGTGCCTGTCGAGCAGTTGCCGTTTCTCTTCACAATAGCGAGGCTCGGCCAGCGCCTTGTCCACCTCAAAGTGATCGCCCCACGCCGCGAGCTCCAGGCCATCGAATCCAAACGAGCGGGCCTTCGCCGCCAGCACCTCCAGCGGCAAGTCCGCCCACTGCCCCGTAACCAATGTGATCAGACGTCCCATCGCCGCAGTCTCCTTTCGTCGAGCGCCCTTGCAGTATGCAGTCTAAGGTCCCGCTGTGAATTAAGTATTGTGCCCATGCGACATCGGATATGCCAAACACGACATCTCCGGCGCGCCCGGATCCGCCTCATTCCCGAAACCGGATCTTCATCGCCATTTTCTTGAACACGCCCTGGGCCTTCTTCCCGTCGCCGGGAAAGCCCTAGCCCGGATATTTCACAGCCTTGCGGGCTGTGAAATTCCGGGCTCTGGGAAAACCGCGCCATGAGAGCCATTTATTGGGAAAGGTCTGGCAAAGACTGGGACTTTTCGCGCTTGCAGAGTGTGTTTCGCGGATCGGTGGCACCAGACCCTCCAAAATTGCGTTTTTCGGAGCGTGGTTTTCCTTTGAGCCTGCATGTTTCACGCGGAAGTGTGAAACATGCAGGCTAGTGCTGCGCCATCCAGATCGCGATCCTTCCCCTGGCCGGGTGGCGGGCGCGATCCTTGGAGAGTCGATCGCCCCCGCGGACGGCGCCGGAGGGCGCCGCAACATTCATGGGGAAACTCGACGCCCGTTGCCGCCTGACACAGGCGACCCACAAGACCTGTGGGGAGTCTCTTCGAGACGCCAAACGCGTGCGAATGTCTGGCGTGACCGACGCCAGTCCCACGCAATCTGGAACCCAGACCTCATCCGGCGGCTGCCGGACCACCGGAGGTGAAGATGAGACGCAGGAGCGCGCTTGCGCGCGATTCGCGCACGGAATCGGCTGCAAGCAGGCTCCTACTGCCCGGCATCTGAATTCTCGAGTTAGCCTGTCGGACTTCCCAAAGTCCGACAGGCTGCTAACCTGGGCGCGTGATGGGTGCGCTGAGGGCCGCTCTGTTGATGCTCGGGCTAGTGGTCATCGCCTCGTTCCCCTTGCGCGCCGCGCCCGATACAACCCCGCGGGCCGCGGAAAGAATTCCCGCGGATGCGATTGACCACGCGATCACCATGAATCTCGAATTCCTGCTGAACAACCAGAAGGCGGCCGGGAACTTCACCTACGAGTACGATTTTACGCGGAAGTGCGAAAGCGAGGAGGATAGCTCCGTCCGTCAGGCGGGTGCCCTCTGGGGTCTTTGCCTGCTCCATCGCCGCACCCCGTCGGAGCGAACCTCGGCGGCCATCCGGAAGGGATTGGATTTCTTCAAGCGCGCAAGCGGGCTACGGGATGGCAAACGCTTCATCCGCTATCCGGGAGAAGACGAGGGCAAGACGGGGACCGTTGCGCTCATGGCGCTCGCGCTCATCGAGTTCCTGCGTTCCTCGACGGCGCCGGACGCCGCGCACCGGCTGCAGCTTGAGCAGTATCTCGAGTTCTTGATCTCGCTGCGGACGCCGGGGGGCCTCTTCCATGGCGGGTATGGGCTCGAGGACGGGCGGGGTTCCGGAGAGCCATCGCCCTATTCCGACGGTGAGACGCTGCTGGCACTTGTGAGGGCGGCCAAGTATCTGGGCCTCACGAAGTATCAGGGCGCCGCACTCGCCTCTGCCGAGGCGATGTATTCCGAACACGTGGTCGCCGCGCTGAAGCGTCATCCCGACAGCGACCAGACCAAGGGATTCTATCAGTGGGGTTCGATGTCATTCTACGAACTTGCCACGTCGGGTTGGCCAAACGTTGAGGCATACCCGCGCCGCGTCATCGATCTGGCCTACTGGATGATCGACGTCCACCGGACGCTCGAGCGCGGCCGCAACACGGGCTACGCATACGAGGGATTGGCGCACGCATGGGAGCTTGCCCGCCTCGCAAATGACCGCGCGGCGATGGAGAAGATCGAATCGGTCATCCAGCGGGGACTCGCCAGGCTGCTGTCGTGGCAGGTGGGCAACCCGTCGCAAAACGCGTACCTGCGCTTTCATTCGACGCAGGATCCGAAGGCCGTCGGGGGGGTCATGAACGGGGCGGCCGACCCGAAGTTGCGCATCGATGTCACGCAGCACCAGGCACACGCGACCATGCTTGTCCGAGAATTCTTGTATCGCGGCAACGGCGGCGCGCTGTAACAAGCACCTGTCGGCAGCGTATATTATCCCTGACAGGGGCCGGCCCAACATAGATGCACGATTCCGAAAAAGCACCGGATGAACGGGCACTCGTCGGGGCCACCCGCGCCGGCGACGGCGACGCGTTCGCCAAGATAATCGATATCTATGGCCGCCGCATCCTGTCGTACTGTTACCGCATGTGCGGCTCCGGGGCCGAGGATCTCGCGCAGGAGATCTTCGTGAAACTGCACCTCGCGATCCCGCAATTCGACCCGGACAGGGCGCTGTCGCCCTTTCTCTTCCGCATCGCCCACAACCACTGTCTGGATGCCCTGCGAAAGCGCCGCGTCCCCACGATCCCGCTCGATCCCGCGGGCGACGCCTTCGACCCGGGCTCGCGCATCCCCGATCCGGGCCCCTCGCCGGTCGACCTCGCGGGGCGCGCCGAACTCGCCCGCGCCGTGGAGCGAGCCCTGGAGAGCCTGCCGCCCCCCTATCGGTCGGTGCTGGTGCTGCGCCACGTCGATGGCCTCAGTTACGAGGAGATCAGCGAGGCGCTCGGCCTGCCCATGGCCACCGTCAAAATCCGCATCCATCGCGGCCGGGAAAAATTGCAACAAATCCTGCTGCCGTTCGTATCCACGTGATAGAGCAACCTATGACCGACCCGTGCGATAAGATCCGCCCGATGATCCATGCCTCCCTCGATGGCGAGTTGGCGGAAAACGATCGCCGCCGCCTCGACCTCCACGTGGGAGCGTGCGGCGCGTGCGCCGGGCTGCTCTCGGCCGGCGAATTGGCGATCGCCTCGTTGCGCGCGCTGCCCACACCCGAGCCGGGGCCGGGGTTTGCGGCATCCATCGCCCGGGGCATCGCCGCCGCGCGGATGCGCCGTGTTCGCGTTCAGCGGCGTCTCTCGTGGGCCGCGGCAGTGGGCACCTGCATCGCATCTGCCCTGTTCGTTGCGACTTGGCTTACCCTGTCGGAATCGATCTGGGATGCCGTCAGTTGCGCCACGCGGGTGGTCGCACCTTTGGCGAATACGATGGCTGGAACGGCCATCACGCTCGGCCGATGCATGGTGCCCATCGGCGGCGCCCTGGCCAAGCTGTCGTGGCCGGGCGTCGATTGGCTGGCCACGTATTACGCCTCCGCACTTGCGGCCCTGCTGGTGATGGTCATCGTCACGAAGTTCGGCCATCGCCTCGCCCGTGTACCCATCCTGTCCCTCTGAGGAATCCCTATGAAAACCGCAAAGCACGCCCTGCTACCCACCCTCCACGCGACGGCGCTCGTTGTCGCACTATTCCATGTGGCCTCCCTGGCGCCATGCCGGGGGGCGACCGATGCCACTAGTGTCCCCACCAACCCCACTAACGCGAGTCCCCAACTCAAGATGCCCGAGGCCGCCAAATCCACCCCGGCAACCCCGGTGACGACCGCGAAGCAGACGTCGGGCGACCTCGTTCTCATGGGTCAAAGTGCAGTCATTGGCGAGCATGAGACCGTCGCGGGCGCGGCCGTCGTGGTCGCCGGCAATCTCACCATCAACGGCAAGGTGAATGGCGATGCCGTCTGCGTCGGGGGAACGGTGAAGGTCGGGCCGAGCGCACAGATCGGCGGCGACCTCGTCACGGTCGGAAGCGCCGCCGAAATCGATCCGGCCGCAAAAATCGGCGGCAACAAGGTGAACGTCGCCAGCTTCCCCCTCGACCTGATGAAGCATCTGGGTCCGATCGCGCCCGGCTTTGGAAAGGCCACCATCGCCACCGCCGACCGCACCGGAAAGGCGCACCATCAGGCCGTTTTATTCTTCTTTCTGGAGATCGCCTTCTTCGGGCTATTGGCCTTCATCGCCCTGCTGATGACGACGTTCATCCCCGTGCAGTTCGCGCGGGTGACCGAGCATGTCGAAGGCGATTTCGGGCGATCGGCGCTCCTCGGGCTTACGCTGATGATCGTGTTGCCGGTGGCGCTCATCATTCTCGCGATAACGGTGGTCGGGCTACCGCTGGTGCCCCTCGCCGTGCTCGCCGTGGGACTCGGCCAATTGGTGGGATACGTGGCGTTCGGCCATGCCCTCGGGCGCCGCTGGTTTGGTTCAAGGGGCCCGATGTTCCAGACCATGATCGGCCTCGCGGTGCTACAGGCCGCCGCCATCCTCGGCGACATCATCAACATCACGACCGGCCCCCGCGCGCCATTTGGGCTCGCGCTCGGTGCGCTCGGCATGCTGATATTCATCGCCGGGAGCTTTGTCGGCCTCGGCGCCATCGTGTCGTCGCGCGCGGGGCGCAGGTCCCTCGCGCAGACCACCGCGGCGCGGAAACCTGCCATGATCCCGCCACCGCAGCTGGGGCCGACGTGATCCGCATCGCGCAGGGGCGTCTGGCCGTCCAACCTGAGCGGGGTGGAATGCCGCTATCGGTCGGCCGCCACCTGCCGCTGTTGCCGATCCGGCGCCCGCTCACCGCGCAACCTGCGAGCGCACGCAAGCCTTGAGAAAGCGGAGTCCATCGCGTTGCGCCGGCGTCAGGACCGGCGTCTCCAGTATCTCCCGCGCCATCCCGAAAAGGCGCGTGACCTCGGCCTCGAGGACGGCCACCGCACCAGATTTCCGGATCAGCTCATCGACCTTGTGGATCGAGGGCTCGCCGAGTGAGGGGTTGTCCATGCAGAGTTGCAGGAAAGATCGCTCGCATTCGTTTAGCCTCTCGAAGGCTTCGCGCACCAGCAGCGTCTTCTTCCCCTCGAGCAGGTCGCTCTGGAACAGGGGATCCGAGACATCGAAATGCCCGAAGTCCCGCAGATCGCTGGCGATCTGAAAAGCCAATCCCACGGGCACAGAAAACTCCCGGATCGCCAGAATCGTGTCGTCCGAGGCACCGGCCAGCATCGCCCCGAGAACGAGTGGGCCTTCGATCGTGTAGCGGGTCGTCTTCAGGGCATACATCTGGCGGATCTCCTCGGCGGAGACCCGCGAGATATCCCGCAATCCCAGCGTGGTCTCCTGGATCATCCCGCAGCACGTCTCCGTCGCAAGTGACAAGAATTCGCGCAGCGCCAGATCCCGTCGCTCTTCCGGGAAGTCGGCCGCGGCGACGCACTCGATGGCCAGGGCGTGGAGAATCTCGCCTACCACCATCGCGATGTTTTGCCCCGCCCGCTCCCGCCCGGCCCGCCTGCCCAGCCGCCCCTCGACCTGCTTTTGGAATGTCGGCAACCCCCACCGTCGCTCGCTGCGGTCTATCACGTCATCTCGAATCAGGATCGATGCGTGCAAGAGCTCCACGCCCACGGCAATCCGCAGTGCCGGCTCTGCAAGCGATTCGCCATTGTCAGAAAACGCCGCGAGCGACCCGAGAAACAGCAACGGACGTACCCGTTTGCCTTTTCGTGTGACGTGCTCCGCGACGTCAAGATAAAGGCACTCGACCCAATCGCCGTAAGCGTAGCGCTCCTGGTGCCGGGCAAGAAACTCGTGGAGATAGGTCTCGAATCGACCATGTGTCTCCCGCATCGCATCCGGAGTCAAAAGGTTTGGGCCTGCCATTTGGGCGAGATAACATAGGCGTTGTCCCGCGCAACCGCTCTTCCCCTGAGGTATTCACCCCACCCGATGATCGGCCAAAATGCAAAGATTCGAATTTCCTTTCGCGCCGACCGCCGGACGCCGCATCCTGTGGCCATGGTGTTCCGGCCTCCCGGCGATTGCCCGGTCTGCGGGGCCCCGGTCCCGCCCCGGGCGCGTGCGTGCCCGGAATGCGGCGCCGACGACCGATCCGGCTGGCGCGAGGATGACGCGGGCTCCGGCCTCGACCTGCCGGATGACGGATTCGACTACGATTCTTTCATCCGTGAGGAATTCGGCACCGGGCCGGCCCCGCCGCGTGGAATCCACCCCATCTGGTGGATCACCGGGATCCTGCTCGCGGTCATGCTCGCCATGGCCCTGCTGCGGTGCTGGTAGGATCCCGCCGCCGGGCGCCCGGCCCGGGCGAGGGCGCGGCGCACCCGTGCCCGCTCACGCCGGGAGCGTCACGTATCGCGACTCGCGCAGCTCCGCGCGTTTGGTCCGACTCAAGAGCAGCCACCACTCCCTGGCGCAGGCGATGACGATGGACAGCACCAGCACCATGAACGCCCCCGTCACGAAGACGTTGACCATGTTATTGAACAGCAGGTGTCGCCACTCGGCCAACTGCTCCGGCGCCCCGCCCGCCGCGATCTTATCGCGCAGACCGGCGGCGGCCGACAGAAAACCGAGCCTCGGATCGGCGCTGAAGATCTTCATCCAGCCCGCCACCATCGTCACCGTGAACAGCCATCCCAGCGGCGCGAGCGTCACCCAGATGTATCGCGCCCGGCCCATCTTGATCAGCACCGCGGTCCCGAACGCGAGCGCGATCACCGCGAGCAGCTGGTTCGCGATGCCAAAGATCGGCCAAAGGCTGTTGATTCCGCCCAGCGGATCGATGACGCCCTGGTACAGGAACCACCCCCAGGTCGCCACGAAGAGCGCGCTGGTCAACACGTTCGACACATTGGACCGGGTATCGGCCAGCGGCCGCCAGATCTGCCCCAGCAAATCCTGCAAGAGGAACCGCCCAACGCGGGTCCCCGCGTCGATGGTCGTCAGGATGAACAGCGCCTCAAACATGATCGCGAAGTGATACCAGAGGGCGATGGCGCCCTGGCTCCCGAGCACCTTGGAAAACATCACCGCCATCCCCACCGCAAACGTCGGCGCGCCGCCCGTCCGCCCAAACATCGTGTGTTCGCCAAGCTCGTGCGCCAGCCGCTCCATCTGATCGACCGTGACCGGAAACCCCGCGGCCGTCACCGTCTGCACCACCGCGGCGGGATCGCCCTTCATATTGATCGCGAAATAGACCCCCGGCTCCAGCGCGCAGGCCGCGATCAGCGCCATGATCCCCACCAGCATCTCCGTTATCATCGCCCCGTACCCGATGGTCCGCACGCACGACTCGCGCGTGATGAGCTTCGGCGTCGTCCCAGAAGAGATCAGGGCGTGGAAGCCGGACACCGCACCGCACGCGATCGTGATGAAACAGAAGGGGAAGACCGGTCCCGCGAACACCAGACCGGTCCCGTCGATGAATTTCGTCAGCGGCGGCATGTGCATCTGCGGCGCGATGAAAAGGATCGCGACCGCCAGCGCGGCGACGGTCCCGATCTTCATGAAGGTGCTGAGGTAATCCCGCGGCGCCAGGAGCAGCCACACCGGCAGGGCCGAGGCCGCAAAACCGTACAGGATCACCGCCCAGGCCAGCGATCGGCCGTCCAGCGTCATCACCTGCGCGAACACCGGATGGTGCGCCACATATTGCCCGCCCCAGACCGCCGCCAGCAGCGCGATCACCCCGAACGCGCTCACCATCCCGATGCGGTCCGGGCACGCGAATCGCAGCGCACCGCCCATCGCCATCGCGATCGGTATGGTCATCGCAATCGTGAACAGTCCCCACGGGCTCTCCGCCAACGCCTTCACCACCACCAGCGCCAGCACCGCGATCAGGATCACCATGATCGACAAGATACTCACGAGGGCGATCACCCCCGCAAACTGCCCGATCTCCTCCTTGACCATCTGCCCCAGAGATTTTCCATCGCGCCGCATCGAGCAGAACATCACCACCGCGTCGTGCACGCCGCCCCCCAGCGTCGCCCCCACCAGGATCCACAGCGCCCCGGGCAAGTAGCCGAACTGCGCCGCGAGCACCGGTCCCACCAGCGGCCCCGGCCCGGCGATCGCCGCAAAATGATGCCCGAACACCATCCACGAGTTCGTCTTGACGAAATCCTTGCCATCGTCGTGCACGCACGCCGGCGTCGCGCGCCGCTCGTCGAGCACCAGCACCTTGGCCATGAGCCACGCGCTATAGAATCGATAGCTCACCGCGAAGGCGCAAAAGGCCGCCACCACCAGCCAAAGCGCGCTCACCGATTCCCCCCGCGCCAACGCCACGACCGCCAGCGAGCCCGCGCCAGCCAGACTCACGAGGACCCATGCCAGAACCGACAGCCACTTCTTCACGCGAACGTCATTAGCGGGTCCACCGCGCAAAACGAGGACAAATCTCCCGCCGGCGCGACGCGGCGCCGGCCGCTGGTCCCTCACCAGCTATTGGCGGGGCTCATGTCCCACGCCTCGAGCGCCCGGACGGTGGCCCGCCCTCCTCGGGCGAACAGGGAGACGCCGAGGCTATCGGACCGCGAGGGATAGATGCGCTGGGTTATGCACTGGCGGTCGTTGGCGTAGACCTCCAGCACGGAGCGGTCCAGGAAGACGCGGAGCCGGAGCGGCTCGCCGGGCGCCAGCTCGAACGGCGCGACCTGCTCCCGCGTGTGCCATTCGGACTCCGGGATGCCCTTCGCCTGCGCGTATCTCACGTCCATCGCCGGATATTTTATCGAGGGGCTCAGCGTGGATTTCGCAAGTTCGATCTTGATGGCCTTTGCCCCCGGCGCGCAAACGACGCCGGTCTCCTCGGCGCCATCCGGCGACCGGCGCACCTTGAGCCCAAATTCCCTCGCGTCGCCCGGAACGACCGTCACCGAGATCTCGATGCAATCCCCGCGCACTTTCTCCAGCGCAACCTCACCATCGGCGGGGATGTCCAGGTCCTCGCGCTGGCGGCGATTGCACCTCAACGCCTGCAGCTCGGGCGCGGGCTCGATGCGCAGCGTGCCGTCATCGCCCAACGAGAGGACGCGCGGCAGGCTCGCGACCGAGGCCCAGCCGTTGGTGGCCGGTCCCTGCTCGCGGATCCAGCCCCAGAAAATGCGACGCCCCCTATCATCCAGGAGCGTCTCGGGCGCGCATATCTGCCCGCCGGGCCAACTCATTCTCCCATGCACCTCCGGATAGAATCGCTCCTTCTCGTAGCGCCCGATGTAATACTGGCACTGCCCGTAGGGCCGGTGCGTGTGCATCAGCAGCATGTGCCGGTTGCCGAGGGGAAAGAAATCCGGACAGGCGCAATCCTCGTCCTCGCCCGTCCAGCGCCGTTCCGATTTGTAGAACGGCCCCACGTAATCCCATCGCGCGAGATCGCGCGATCGGAAGAGGCTGCTGCCATCGCCCTCGAAGCCCGGCGTCTTGTTCTTGTTGCCGACGAGGGCGTAGTAGGTCTCGCCCTCCCGCCATCCGCACGGATCGAAGATGACCGCCTCGGGCGGCGCGTTCGTGGCGGGGATCACGGGATTGTTCGGGTGCGGCTTCCAGCGGATCAGTTCGTCGTCCTCTGCGGTATAGATGCAGGTCCCCTGCCCTGGCACGTGGACGATGATCGTCGGCACGGGCGCGTCGTTTATCATGTCGCCGCTGTATAATCCGCGCGGCATACTCCCGTCGAACACGGGCACCAGCGCGGGCGGGTGATGGATCCAGTGGACGAGATCCCTGCTGGAGGCGTGGAGCCATGTCTCGCGCGCATGATCCGTGTCTTTGCCGCTCAGGATGGTATCGCGGTCGGGGGCGAGGCGCCCGAGGAAGAACACGTGGTAGCGGCCCTTCCAGAAGATCGTGCCGTTGATGTCGTTCCAGGAGCCGTCGGGCGGCAGCAGGTGGTAGCGCGGCCGGTGCGGGTCGTTCCAAAGGCGCTCCCGCAGCTCGCGCGCGCCACGCAATTGATCGGCCAGCGTGAGTCCCTCCCGCCCGATCTTGGCCTCGATCTGCCTGGCCATCGTCTCGCGGCGGCCCGCGAGTGCCACCTCGCCGCCGCTGAGCGCGGCGACCTCCGCGTCGCTCAGCGCACGCGACCAGAGCGCCGCGTGGTCGATCTGCCCGCGGAAACCGCGGCGCCCGATGAGCACGGGTTCCGGGTTGGCGCCCCGCAGCGCCCCGCCCGCCCTCGACCGCGCCGCGACAAACCCGTCCACGAAAAGTGTCAGCTCTCGCCCGTCGTAGCGTGCGATCAGGTCGTGCCACTTGCCGGCGCCCAGCTCATCAGATCCAAACGACACCTGTCCGGCCAGGGCCGGGACACTCTCGGCCCCGAATTCGAAGCCGATCTGGTCGCCATTGATATACAGGTTATAGACGAGTCTTTGGTGACCGCCGTGCTTGCAGAACAACTCCCCCGGAGACCATTTGCCCGACGGGTTCCGCAGGCGCAGCAGCATCGTCATGGCCTCGCCCCTGATGTTCAATCTCCCGCCGCCGCCCTGGCCCGCATCGAAAAACCCGCCATCGATTTCGGCGACCCTCCCATCGCCACCGCGCGCCAGTGACGCCTCCCGATCGGCTCCCGCCAGCTCCACCCCAACCCGCGCCCCCTCGCGCGCCTGGAGCGGACTGGCGCCATCGGCCGAATTCAGATCCCCGAAGTGCCATGCCGCGACAGCATCCGCAAGAACTGCCTTCGGGTCGACCGGCGCCGCGCCCTTCTCGGCAGCACTGGCGGCCGCGCCCAAGACCACGCCCGCAACCGCAGCCGCTGACCGAAAACGAATCTTCATCCGCGCATTGGAGCACGGTGGTCGCCGATTTGCAAAACCTCGGCACCAAGGGGGAAGGCAATGTCCCCGATCGCCTGGGGCGGGCGGGCTGCCTTCGAGCATGAAGATCCTCAAGCTAGTCTGCATATTTCACGCTTCCGCGTAAACCATGCAGGTTAGCGTGCCGAGTGGAGCCGAGGAGGGCGCCAGCTTTTGGTGCGGCGCGCGATCGCGCCGCTTTAGCTTGCAATTCCAAGCAAGCGGGTCCACCCCGGTCCCGGTCACGTCCCCGCGTCCATGTGCAGCGCGTGGAGCAACCGCCGGATGTGGTTCACGGAAACGGGTTGTTCGCCCGCCTCCCATGCCCCATAGGTCTCTGGCTTCACCCCCGCCAAAGGCCCGATCTCCTCGACCGCCAGCCGGCGCTTCGCCCGCAACGCCCTGAGCCACAGCGCGCCCACCACCATGGGCAGCGGCCGCACTTCACCGGAATTGTATCGGACCCAGAGCCCGCGCGGCATCAGCAGCAGCGCGCCCACATCGCGCTGCCCCTCGCGCACGATCCCCAGCAGCAGCGCCCCGAGCGGCAGTTCATCCCCCGCGTAATGCCGCCCCGCAGCCAGATCTGGAGTCACGTGCAGATCCGCATTCATGTCCGATCGCATACAGACCCATCCTGCCCAAGAGAGCCGCCTTGCGCCAGCGCGGCGGCAGAACTCCCCCTACCGCGCGCGGAATGCCCCCGCATCCGGGGCCTTGCCCGTGAAATAGCCGGGCTCGCATCCGGGAAGCGGTCGCCCGCCGCGATAGGTGCTCAGGTCCAGCCCCGCACCCGCGGCGGGGCTTCTCTCCCCGGGATGCAATGCCGCATCCAGCTCGACCGCGCCCACGTATCGCGATGTCGCATCCTTGGAAGGATCGCCCGGCCACGGGTCTCCCCCGCCGACGATCACGTTGTGCGAAGAGACGAAATTCGGCGCGAGCGCGCCTTTCGTGCGATCGCGGAAGAAGCCGTTCGTGCAGACGAAGAGGTTGTTGAGTAGGTGCCAGCGCGGCGTCCCGCTCAGGTCGGCGCCTTCGACGAGGCTGCTATACGCCAGCGCCGCGGACCGCCCAACGACGGTGTTGTGGTAGACGTACCCCTCCGCGGGAGACGAATCCATGCTGAACCAGAAGTTGAACCCGCGATCGTCTTCGAGCACGTTGTGGTGGATATAGATCGGGCCGATGCGCGGCAGCTTGAACCGGAATCCGCCGTGCGTGCGCGTCAGGCGGTTGTGGTGAACGCATACGCCGATGGCACCGGCACCGAGTTCTATGCCGGAGTCGCGCACGTCCTCGATGACGTTCCAGGCGATCTCGGTCCCCTCGCCGTCTCCGGGATGGGCGAGCGGGATCGACAGCTTCTCGACCGCATAATCGCCGGTGTCGATCCCGTCGAATGTCTGATGCACGTAGTTCGAGAGGATGGCGTTGCCCTTTCCCGCCCGGAAGGCATTGATGCCAACGCGGTCATAGTTCCCCGCCAGCTTGTGCACCTGCCAGATCTCATACTCTTCCTTGGCCTCCCTGCCTCCCCGCGCCGAAGGTGCCCAATTCTCATACGAGCCACGGGTCACCTCGTTTGATACGACGCGACAATCCGATGCGCCGCCGGTGATGCGAATGCCGGTGTTTTCGTACGAGCGGACCGAACAATTCTCAACCGCGCAACGCCTCGCCCCCTCGCCGATCTCCACGGCGCAGGAGGCCCCCGAGAACGTAACACCGGAAACCCGCGCGCCATCGGCGGCGAGCGAGAGCGCCGGCTCTCTTCGCCACAGCACCGACCACCGATGCGAGGCGGGTGCCGATCCATCGCCCAGGTGCACATAGATGCACTTTTCCGATCGGCGCCAGAGCCAGATGCCGCGGATATGCCGAAAACCGGAGAGCGGCGTTCCGGACGCGAGCAGCTTCCTCCAATGCCAGTCCCCGGACTGCTGCACGCGATCGTCCCGCAGGGCCGCGAGAATCTTCCCGTCGATGACCAGCGACTGCGGTGTTTTATCGGAGGGGCATCTCCAGACATTTGCCCCGACATCGTCCGCGGGGACCCATTTCGGGATGAACGGTTCCGTCGGATCGATCACAGCACCGGCACCCCCGTCCAGCGTCACGCGTCTATTGATGACCGCGGTCTCGCGGTACACGCCGGGTTCCAGCCTGACGGTCGCGCCATCCGCGGCCCGCTCGATCAGTGCCGCTATGGACGCTGAGGCAACCCCGCCTGGCGTCTTGTCCGCGGAAGCGTCCGCACCGACCACCGCCAGACTTGCGGCCAGCACCATCATGACGAGATTTGCGAAACAGAACCGGGCAATCCTCTGCATCGGAACTCCTTGCCGGACGGGGCGCCGGCCGAACCCATCACGTCCTTAGCGAATCCCACGGAACGTGTCGATGGGCGGAATTTCTTGCGCGACATCGATCATTTCTGGGGAATAGGATGTTCCATGACTCGGCAAATTCTCACGGCGCTGGGGGTCGCGTGGACCTGCGCGTGTGGACAATCCTCCGCCGCGACCCCCGTCCCGGCGCAAGGGCCCAACATCCTGTTCATCTTGGCCGACGATCTGGGCTGGCGGGATGTGGCATGTTTCGGGAGCACGTTCCACGAGACGCCGCGCATCGATGCGCTGGCGGGCCGCGGGATGCGGTTCACGCAAGCGTATGCGGCGAACCCGCTGTGTTCTCCGACGCGCGCGAGCATTGTGACAGGCCTGTATCCCGCGCGGGTGGGGATCACGGCCCCCGCGTGCCATGTGCCGCAGGAGAAGCTCGAGGAGAGAATCGTGGACAAGGGGCCGCCGCAGAATCGCGCGCTGCAGGCCGACAGCGCCACCCGCCTCAAAACCGACTACGTGACGATCGCGGAGCTGCTGAAGGGCGCCGGCTACCGGACGGCGCATTTTGGCAAGTGGCACCTGGGGCCGGAGCCGTACAGCCCGCTGCAGCAGGGTTTTGATATTGACGTGCCCCATTGGGCGGGACCCGGGCCCCCGGGCGCGTACACCGCCCCGTGGAAATCGCCGAAGTTCGCCATGCCCGCCAAGCCCGGCGAACACATCGAGGATCTGCTGGCGGCCGAAGCGGTGAAATTCATCAGGGAGAACAAGGGCCAGCCCTTCCTGATGCACTACTGGGCGTTCTCGGTGCACGCACCTTACCAATCCAAGGCCGCGCTGCTCCCAAAATATCTGGCCAGGGCTAAGACCCTCCCTCCCGATGCACCGCAGCGCAATCCGCTCTACGCGGCGATGGTCGAATGCCTCGACACCGCCGTGGGTCAACTGATCCGGGCGATCGATGAAGCCGGCATCGCGGACCGGACCGTGATCATCTTCTTTTCAGACAACGGCGGGGTGAATTGGGATGCGATGGGAGAAAAGAAGGCAAAGGGCGGCGGCGGCGGGGAAGGCACGGCGCAGGCGGCCCCGTTCGCCGGGATCCCTCCGACGAGCAACGCGCCGCTGCGCGGTGGCAAGGCCAGCATCTACGAGGGCGGCACCCGCGAGCCCTGCATCGTCGTCTGGCCGGGCGTCACCCGGCCCGGCTCAAGGAGCGAGGCCATCATCCAGAGCGTCGATTTCCTCCCGACGCTATTGGAGATCTGCGGCGTCGAACGACCCGCCGGGATGAAACTCGATGGCCGCAGCTTCGTTCCCGCGCTGCGGGGCGAACCGCACGATCGCGGCCCCACCTTCTGCCACTTCCCGCACTACACCCCGGCGAGCGGCGCCATCCCGTGCACGTGGGTGCGCTCCGGCGAGTGGAAGCTCTTGCGCCTCTTCGCCGATAACGAGGATCAGACCGACCGCTTCGAATTGTACAATCTCAATGAAGATATCGGCGAATCGCACAATCTGGCCGAACGGCACCCGGACAAGGTGCGCGATCTCAACGCGCTCATCGACGGCTTCCTCAGGGACAGCGGCGCGGTCATCCCGCGGGCCAACCCGCCCTACAACAAGGGCGGGGCCAGCGCCGCTGCCGCGGGCTGGACAGGCAATCCCGATCTCGCGCTCTCCGTCAAGGGCGGGAGGCTGATCCTGCGCTCCGGTGGCAAAGACCCCTATATGTCCAGCCGCGACGCCTCGGCGGACAGGGGTCCGCTGACGGTCGAGATCCGCATGAAGTCCTCGCTGTCCGGTCCGGGCCAAGTCTTCTGGGCAAAGGGGAAGAAACTTTCGTTCCTAGGCAACCACATCAATTTCGCGCCCGAGCATGACGCCCAGTGGCACGAGTACACGGTGACCCTGCCCATTCCGGGCGGTCTGGACGCCCTGCGCATCGATCCCGCCAGCGGTCCGGGCGAGGGCCAGATCGAGTGGATCCGCCTCAAGGGACCCGATGGGGCCCTCATCAACGAGTGGCGGTTCTGATCCGAAACTTCAGGCGGTGTCCGCAGCCGCGGCTCGTGCCCTGACCCAGAATCCGGGCCGGGGAGGTTTTGGACTGAAGTGGCAGTGCCCCGGATCGGGGCGGCGCCACCGTTTTGCCTGTGCCGGACCAACGGCCAATTCGGCGCGGCAACGTCACAGCCTTTTCAGCGCGGCCAGGATCGCATCGGTGTCATAGACGCAGCCGCCCCATGTGCCGCCGCCGAGTTGCTGCAGCGCGGCCCAGAGGCGTGTGTCATCGGGCAAATCGGGATGTGGGCGAATATCTTCCCTCGGCGGACGCGCCGCGAGCGCCACGGCGCCCTCTTCGGGAGAGCAGGGCTTCGCCGACGTGCCCACGAAATCGACAGTGCCCTCGAGGCGGTTTCGATCCAGGACGATCCGGATCCGATCCCCGTCGCGCAGTTTGCCGATCGGTCCGCCCGCGAGGGCCTCCGGGCCAACGTGGCCGATGCACGCGCCGGTCGAAACCCCGGAGAAGCGCGCATCCGTCACGAGGGCCACGCCCTTGCCGAAGGGCAGATGCTTCAGCGAAGAGGTGAGCTGGTAGGTTTCCTCCATGCCCGTGCCCATGGGCCCGCAACCGCACAGCACGACCACATCGCCGGCCCGGACGCGACCCTCCTTGATCGCGCGCATGGCCTCGCTCTCGCGGGCGAACACCCGCGCCGGGCCCTCCAGACGATAGACGCCACCCGCATCCACCAAGGAGGGATCGATGGCGGTGCTTTTCACGACGGAGCCCCCCGGCGCGACGTTGCCGCGCGGGAACATCACGGTGCTGGCGAGCCCGCGGTCCCGCCCGCGAGACGGCGAAGAAATCACGTCATCGGCGTCCACGCCATCCCGCTCGCGCAGGATCGCCCTGAACCGGACGCGGCGCTCGGATCGGCGCCAGGCGTCGAGGCTCTCGTCGAGCGTCCCTCCACCCACGGTGAGGACGGAGCCGTCCAGCGCCCCCAGCTCGCGGAGGTGCAGCATGACCTCGGGCACGCCGCCCGCGAGGAACACGCGGACCGTGGGGTGATTCTCGGGACCATTGGGCAGGACGTCCACCAGCCGCGGCACGCGGCGGTTGATGCCGATCCAGTCCTCGACGCCCGGGCGAGGCAGTCCCGCGGCATGCGCTATGGCGGGTATATGCAAGAGCAGGTTCGTGGAACCGCCAAACGCCGCGTGCACCGCCATCGCATTGCGGATGCTCGCGGGGGTGAGGATATCGCGGCTGGCAAGGCCCCGTTTCTCCATCGCGCACGCCGCTCGTGCGGCCCGCCTCGCGATATCCGTCCAGACCGGCTGGCCCGAGGGGGCCAACGCCGAGTGGACCGGTGCCATGCCGAGCGCCTCGGCAACGACCTGGGACGTGGCGGCGGTCCCTAGAAATTGGCAACCGCCGCCGGGCGTGGCGCAGGCGCGGCACCCAAGATCTGCGGCATCCTGGAGCGAGATCAATCCATGCGCGAAGCGCGCGCCAATGGTCTGGATCTGCCCGGCGTCCTCGCCGCCTTCGGGCGGCAGGGTCACCCCACCCGGCACCAGAACGCACGGGAGATCCCGCGTGGCCGCCAGCGCCATCATCATGGCGGGCAGACCCTTGTCGCAAGTGGCCACGCCGATCACTCCCGCGCGCTGGGGCAGCGACCGGATGAGTCGCCTAAAAATGACCGCGGCATCGTTGCGATAGGGGAGGCTGTCGAACATCCCGGTCGTGCCCTGCGTGCGCCCATCGCAAGGGTCGGAGCAATACGCGGCAAACGGCAGCGCGCCCTGCGCGCGCAGTTCACGTGCCGCCGACTCCACGAGCAAACCAATCTCCCAGTGGCCCACGTGATAGCCGAGCGCGATAGGCGTTCCGTCCGGCCCGCGCAATCCCCCCTGCGTGCTAAGGATCAGGAATGGTTTCCTGCCCACTTCATCCGCCCGCCACCCCATCCCGGCATTCTGCGTCAACCCGAAGATGTTTCCGCTCGGGCTGTCGCGCAGGATAGCCTCCGTCAGCGGCAGCGACCCCTCGGGACCCGTTGCCTTCGTCTGGATCTCGTAGATCCGCGGATCGCCGTCCAACGAACAACTGTCACCCGTCATTCGCGGACAATCGAACCACGGATACCACGGATATCACGGATTTTGTTCGCTGGGCAAGGATCACCCTTGGCATCCGCGCGGACCCCAAGCAGTCCGTTGAAAAACCCACACAACAGCCGCGTTGGGTATGGGAGGGACGCCGGCCCCGGCGTCCG
>ENA-UOWO01000295-UOWO01000295.1-activated-sludge-metagenome-genome-assembly--contig:-NODE-295-length-75020-cov-11.108864_pt1 | contig 75020 bp, 61 predicted proteins | sample MGYA00238148_ERZ761564 | MGnify/ENA primary metagenome ERZ761564 (study PRJEB28885, sample SAMN05720194) | activated sludge metagenome | isolation source: Anaerobic digester | place: USA...
AAAGGGGACATTTCTATCGAGTCCAAAAGGGGACATTCTCAAAGAGTTCCGACAGATTCCGTCCCCCGACTTGCCATCGCGTCCGGTGGGCGCGATCCTTAAGTGATTTGTGCCCGCAGACCCCCTCCAGCCTTTGAGAGGATTCCCCGCCATGAGACGCTCCCGATACCTGACCATCGCATGTGTGCCGTTGGCGGTGATCGCGCTCGAGACGGCCGCTGATTCGAGCGAAGGCGTTGCGATCACCTCGGACGGAACCTGCTTGCGCGTCAGGGCCACGGCGTATGACGCCACGATCGGCAACGACGGCTGCCTTTCAAGCCTGAGGACGGCCGGCGCCGAATTTCTCCAATCAACGCCTCGGGGTATCCCCCGGGGGTTCTATCTGTTTCAGGATGGCCTGGTGACATGCACGAGCGTGACCCACAAGGCGGCGGACGTGATAATCGGCGAATGCGAAAAGGCGGCCATTCGCTACCGGTTCGATCCCACCACCATCACCATCGGGCTGACCAATCGCACCGCCAAACCCCTGCTGCTCGTCGGAGTGTTTGATTCGGCCGTGGGTGCCGTCCTCGGCGATAGAGGCCGGTTCGCCAAGACGCCCCTCAATCAAAACTGGAAAACAACCACATGGTTTCGCGACCGCGCTAACCTTCGCATCACCGGTGGACTGCGCATCTGGGGACCGTGGTCCGGGAATCACCAAGTCTGGCAGGCCGACGTCGCCCCAGGTCAATGCGCCATCGTCTCATTCGCTCCCGGCGTCGCCACCGAAGAACAGATCGCGAAAGCCAGCCACACGGCCAATTCCCCGCCACCGGCACCACCCGCTGATCCAGTCGGCCCCATGTGGGACATGGCGCGATTCTCAAAACCGCCCAGGACGTGGCCCGCCGAAGGCTTTCATGGCGAAGGTGTCCGTGCCGTCTTCTTTGAGGGTCCCCTCTATGAGGGACAACCGACCCGCGTGTTTGCATGGATAGGATTGCCCAAGATTGAACCGGGGCAAAAGGTGCCAGGTATGGTGCTGGTGCATGGCGGCGGCGGCACCGCATTCGACTCATGGGTCCGGCGTTGGACCAGCCGCGGCTATGCCGCCATAGCCATGGACACTTGCGGTTGCGTCCCCAAGGGCACCTACGGCCATTGGGAAATCCACCCCGCCGGCGGCCCTCCGGGCTGGGGCGGCTACAACCAGATCGACGATCCGCGCGAAGACCAATGGGCCTTCCACGCCGTGGCCGATGCCATCCTCGCGCATTCCCTTCTCCGCTCGTTGCCCGAGGTCGATGCCCAACGCACCGGCCTCACCGGTATCTCATGGGGCGGCTACCTGACATGCCTTATCGCCAGCGTGGATCACCGGTTCAAACTCGCCGTTCCCGTCTACGGCTGCGGCTTCACCTCTGAGCACGGTTTCGCGGGCAGCGTCAATGCGCTCGGACCCGAACGCGCGGCGCGCTGGATGCGCTGGTGGGATCCCTCGTCCTACCTAAAGGACGCAGCCATGCCCATGCTCTGGGTGACCGGCACCAACGACTTCGCCTATACACTCAACGCGCTCCAAAAATCCTATCGCCTGCCCAAGGGGCCTCGCATCCTATGCGTCCGCCTCCGCATGCGCCACGGCCACGGTGACGCCGGCGAGGCCCCCAAGGAGATCTTCACCTTCGCCGACAGCATCCTGAAGAATGGAGAACCCTTGGCGAAAATCACTGGGCAGAATCGCGACGGGCGACATGTCACGGTCATGTTTGAAAGTGCGAGGCCTATCACGAAGGCCGAACTGATGGTCACCCGCACCACCGGTCGCTGGCAGGACCGCCCATGGGAAATACTCCCCGCCCAGCTGGATCCTGCGGGCAAGGTGTCCTCCACGCTTCCGGAAACTGCAACCGTCTACTACGTGAACCTTTTCGACGATCGCGAATGCACCGTCAGCACCGAACACGAGGAACTGCCAGGGCCCACCGCGGCAACGATACCGTGAACCGGCCCTAGCAGCCCGTTGAAAGACGTCATAGATTCCCCCTGATAGCGCACGTGGTCCAATTCCGCCGCGCCAGCCCGTCCTCCGGCACCTAGCTCCCATGCCACCATGCTGGCAGTCATCCCAAGAACCAGCTACCCTCCTGCCATGTTCCAGCCACGGCGTCGATCACACCACACCCTGGGTTCCCACTGTGCCTTGCTCCTGGCCACAGCGGTGACCCTCGCATCAGTTCTCCACTCAACCACGCTCGAGGAAGATTTCGCCAACCCGCCCCGGGACGCGCGCACCCGCGCCTATTGGTGGTGGCTCAACGGCAACGTCACGAAGGCCGCCATCACCCGAGACCTCGAACAGATGGCGTCGAAGGGCTTCGGTGGCGCGCTCATCTGCGACGCCGGAGGTTACGCACAGGATGGCAATGACCCCGTGCCCGCGGGCCCCCCGTTCTTCAGCGCGGAATGGCGCGAGCTTTACAGACACGCGCTCCGCGAAGCCGACCGCCTCGGCCTGGAGATTTCCCTCAACATCCAGAGCGGATGGAACCTCGGCGGCCCCATGATTCGGCCCGATCAGGCACCCAAGAAACTGGTCTGGTCCGAGGCGCGCGCAACGGGCCCCGCCGAATTCGATGCGCCACTTCCCGATCCAAAGCACGCGCCCGAGTTCTATCATGACATCGCCGTCGTCGCATATCCGCTGCGCGCCAATGCGTCTCTCTCCTTGCCGCCCAACCTCCGATACAGCTCCGAGCAAAGCGGGCACACGTCCAAGGACGTCATCGACGGCAACCCGGACACGTTCTGGGTGTCGGCAGGAGGCCAATCGGGCGACGGCCCAACTCGCGAAAAGCCCCAGTGGCTCCAACTCGAGTTCGATCGCCCCGTCGCACCCGCCTCCGCCATCATTCGCCCGCGCCCGGGCTACGGCCCTCGCGAGGGCGAACTCCGCGCCTCCACCGATGGCAGGGACTGGCGGATCCGTGCCCCTTTCAAGTCCCAGAGCGAGAAGTCCGATATCCGCATCCCGCTCCAAGGCACGCCCGCCAGCCACTTCCGCATCCTCGTGTTCCGCGCGTTCGATCCGCGATTCCCAGAAGCCCCGCGCAATGTCCAGATCGCAGAAATCGAACTCCTCGATAAGGATGGAAGACCCATTTTCTCGGCGCGCGGCTCTCTCCAGCTGTTTCCGCAAAAGGCCCAACACAAGAGCGCGGGATGGTCCGCCCCCAACTGCCTCCCCCTCATGCAGGACCTGCCGTCCGAGCCGGGCGAGGAGGCCGCCTGCACCAAAGACATCATCGACCTCACCACGAGATTCTCTCGCGACGGCCGCCTCACCTGGAACGTCCCCGCGGGCGAATGGGAAATCCTCCGGTTCGGTTGCACGCTCAGCGACCACTGCCACGTCTCCACCTCCAGCGACACCTGGTCCGGATACGCGATCGATCCTCTGGACCGCGACATCTTCCGTGGCTACTGGGACGCCATCGTCACGCCCCTCATCGACGACGCCGGCCCGCTGGCGGGAAAAGTCCTGAAGTACCTCCACACCGACAGTTGGGAGATCGAACCATTCAACTGGACCCCTTCCCTCCCCGCAGAATTTCAGAAACGCCGCGGCTACGCCATGCTGCCTTACTTCCCCGTGCTCGCCGGTCGCATCCTCGATTCGCGCGACGCCAGCAATCGTTTCCTCAACGATTTCAGGAAAACCCTTGGCGACCTCATCGTCGACAATCACTTCCGCCCCTTCTCCGAATGGGCCAAGGCCCGCGGCATCTCGATCCACCCCGAGTCCGGGGGGCCCCATGCCGTGCCCATCGATTCCCTCCGCTGTCTCGGGGTCAATGACGTGCCCATGTCCGAATTCTGGGCCAAATCATGGCGCCACCGCACCACCGATCAGGACCGCTTTTTCGTCAAACAACCCGCGTCGGCCGCGCACACCTACGGACACCGCATCGTCGCCGCCGAAGGCTTCACTACCATAGGCCCACATTGGCAGGAGGTGCCATCGAACAATCTGAAGCCATCGTTTGACCGCGCGCTCTGCGAGGGCCTCAACCTCCTCGTCTGGCACCAGTTCACCTGCTCGCCCAAAGAGATGGGCCTCCCCGGCCAAGAGTACTTCGCCGGAACGCATTTCAATCCCAATGCCACGTGGTGGCCCAAGTGCGCGCCCTTCATCGCATATCTCAACCGCTGTCAGGCGATCCTCCAGCGCGGCCTTTTCGTCGCCGACGCCTGTTACTACTACGGCGACCACGTTCCCAACTTCACCCAGTTGAAGGCCTCCGACCCAGCGGGCGTGCGCCCCGGTCACGACTACGACGTCGCGACCGAAGAAGTCGTCCTCACGCGCATGAGTGTCCGAGATGGGCAAATCATCCTCCCCGATGGAATGCGCTACCGCGCCCTGGTCCTCCCCGATCTACCCGCCATCTCCCTCCCCGTCCTCCGCAAAGTAGAGGAGCTGATCGCGGCCGGCGCCACCGTCATTGGCCCGAGACCCCAGCGCGCAAATAGCCTCTCGTTTGGCGCGGAGGCCGATGCGGAAGTCGCCCGCATCGCATCGGAACTTTGGGGAACCAAGGACCCACGCAACGGCCATGGTCGGCTCATCTCGCGAAAGACGGCCCGTGAGGTCTTCGCTTCCGATGGTGTCCCCCCTGACTTCGAGGCGAAGGACGCACCCGCCATCGACTACATCCATCGCCGCGAGGGGGAAACCGACATCTATTTCGTCTCCAGCCCTTCCGAGGTGATTGTCGATGCAAACTGCCTCTTCCGCGTAACAGGCAAGGCACCCGAACTCTGGGACCCGGTCCACGGCACGATCCGCGATCTGCCCTGCTGGTCGGCCCTGGACGGCAGAACCGAGGTCCCAATCCGATTCGAACCATACGGCGCCATGTTCATCGTCTTCCGAAAACCCACAGTTCCGCCCCCACCACCATCGGATACCCAGAACTTCCCAACCTGGAGAACATCCCAGGAAATATCCGGCCCCTGGCGCGTAACATTCGACCCGGCGCTGCGCGGCCCAGGCGAAGTCGAGTTTCCAAATCTCGTCAGCTGGACCTCACGACCCGAGGAAGGCATCCGATTCTATTCCGGTACCGCAACCTACCGGACGATTTTCTCGTTCGTTCCCGACCGCGGAACACGGGAAGGCACACTGACAGCGAAGAGTGAACGATCTAGAGTCTGCATCGATCTGGGCAACGTGCATGAACTCGCAGAGATCCGTCTCAACAAAAAGTCCCTCGGCATCCTCTGGTCCATCCCCTTCCGCGCCGACGTCACGGGCGCACTGCGCGAGGGGCGCAATGACCTCGAGATCGATGTCGTGAACTTCTGGCCCAATCGAGTGATCGGCGATGCATCCCTCCCAGAACCCCGGCGCCTCACCACGACGAATATCCGGAAGCTCACGCCCGAAACACCGCTCGTGGAATCTGGTCTCCTCGGGCCAGTCACGCTGCTCATGGCAGAACCAAGCGCAAGACCATAGCCGCGCGCGGATCTCGACCTTCGTCCTGAGCCATGTCAAAGGCCGCTATCGGCCCGGCTGCAGCGCGCGCTAGATTCCGGTCTCAGTTTCGACCCAAGACCATCTCCGCCGTCCCGACCAACTTCCCCGATGCGTCCATCGCGCGCACCTTGATCGGCATATCGAGCCCGGCATCCACCGGATAGATCGAGAACTCATACGGGGCCTCCACGTCCCGCTCTCGCCGACCACCCTTTCCTCCGAACTCGAATTCGACCGCCCCATGCGCCTGGTCACCGGCCAGCACCACCGCATAGGCGCAGTCGCTGCCGAACGGAGAACGAATTCGAAAGGCATGGACATCGCCCCACGCACCACCAAGCGAGGCGCGCACATGGCCCGCCGCCAGTGGCGACACGGCCGCTGCCACCGGAGCGGATCGGCACGGCACCTCGATCGCTCGAAATCCCTTCGCCGGCACCGCCAGCCCCGTCTCGTGCTCACCGGCCATCTCGCGCGCACCCCCGGCCTCATCCCGGATCCTCCACGCCGCCACCGCCTTGACCGCGAGTTTGTCCAGATCCAATACCACCCGCGCTTCCACCTCGCGATCGGATTGGTTCATGAGAAAGACCCAGTACCGGTCCTCCCCCCGCGCGCACAGCCAATCGATCATCGGATTGTCGACGCGCGCGATGCCCTCAGGATCAAAGACCATTCTCGCGGTCCCATCCTCAAAGGCGCGGCCGGCGCCCCCGCCATAGACCCGAAAGGTGAACCACGCATAGTTCTTCTGCACGGCGTACGGGAAGTTCACCCTCCCACATGATCTCTGCGCCAACTGCGCCACAAGAAAATCCAATGCCCACCCCGCCTGCACCGGGATGTGGTGGTAGTAGATGCTCGTGACGTCAGGACCGCGATAGGGGTACTGCGGACCATGCACCAGATCCGTGAACGCTGTCAGATAATAGCCGGGATAATTCGCGAACCGCCCGATCACTCCGTTGCGCGCCTGCGCCAACAGCAATTCTCCGCCCGCGTGCTGGTGCACACGCAGCAGGTGAGGCGCCCAGCAGCTCATCATGATGTTCATCATCTCGCCGGGGAATGCCGTCAGCGTGGACGGCTGCTCGAGGCCCAGGCCCACCTGCGCGACCTGCCACGCGGGCACGGCATGCTCGGGCGTGTCATTCGGCTGCCTTGGCCAGCCCAGTCGGAATGGTTTCCCATCGCGCCACCACACCCGCTGCGGGGTGCCCTGCTGCCCACCCGCGTGCACCGTCAGTTCGCCCGGGGGGATCGGAGGATGCGACCAAAGCCCCGCCAGCGTCTGGTACGCCCCCTCGTTCGCCGCATCCAAATACCGCTGCTCGCCAGTGGCCTCGAACAGGTCCACAAGTTCCCACCAGTACGGATAAAAATGTATGTTGTAGAAAGCGTCGAAAGACACCGGCGCGGTGCTTGGGCCATGGATCACCTCCGATATGAACTTGTCGGCCCCGTCGCGCGCCTTCTGGAGCCACTCCGCGTCACGGGTGTACCGCCACGCCGCCAACTCCTCGGTCCAGGCCGGTGCCGAATTGTAGCCGCGGCACACCTTCGGTGCCCCTCCGGGAAGGATGAACTCTTTCAGCCAAGGATTCAGGCCCCCGGTCAACCAATCAACCCCCTGCCAGTAGGCCGTGCCATAGAAATCCGTCGGCACCTTGAGCTGGTCGCGCACCGGATTCCCGTTCCTGTCTTTGTCGGCGTGGATGCAGTGGGAGGTGCGCCGGCTCAGCGTGAATTCAATCGTCGGCAGCGCGCGCCTCTTCCAGAAATCCTCATCCCCGAACAGCCTTGCGAACGAGAGCATCACCAACGGCGCCGCCTGTTTGCTCATCGCCGCCGTCTCGATGTCATAGAAACCCAGCTTGGCCGCATCCCAACCAGACGCCGCATCATCCTCCATGAGCCGCTTCATGTTCCGCACGGCAGCCGTCAACGAGACCCTGACAGGCGCCCGATAATCACGGACCCCGAAGATGCCCCGGCAGGCCGAATCCAGTCCCACCTTCCAGTCGCCGGCAACCGCCAGCAGACGAAACCTGGAGCGCACCATCTCACCCGCCTTCCGCGACGAACCCTCGAAACCGAGCACGGGCTCGAACACCGTGGGTTGAACTTCGCCGCCGGCATTGAGCAGGCTGAACGCGTAGACCGCATTCGTCCGGCTTGACCAACGAAATGCCAGATCCGCCGGATCCGCGCCCACGCCCCATGTCACCACCCCCGCCCCTGCAATCTTGTGCTGTACCAGCGCCAGCGGATTGGGTGTGATGGAACTTGTCACCGCACAGGGCGCCTCAGGCACCCGCTGATACTGATACAGGGGCGGCAATTGGACCGCCTCGATGCCCTCCCTGCCCAGAGGATCGAACGCGCACAATCCCACCGAATACAAGCCGTCCGACGGCGCCGAGAATTCCACCTCCAGCCGCAAGTCGCCCCCACTTTCCGCAGACCATCTGCCCTCGGCGCTAATCCCCTTCCCAGCATAGGATACGAAGACCCTCCCCGGTCCAGCTTGCTTCACCGTCACGGGATCCAAACGAGCGATCTCCCCCGTCAGGAAAGGATTCTCGGTCAAACCAGTCAGTCGCACCGATCTCCCATCTGGCAATGACAGTTCCCCCCGGACGGGCCATGTCGGATGATCGGGCCGGGCCAGTCCCTTCGGATCCACTCCACCCGTGGGCGAACTGACCACAAAGAGCGCCTCGCGCACGAAAGTCGGCAGACTCGACCACGCCCCGCCCGCGGCCAGTTCCACGCGCCGCGCCAAGACCCTGCCTCCGCCGTCGCCATCCAACACCGCGAATCCGACACGCAACCGATCGCCCCGGATCTCCGCGGCGGGCTTGAACTCGCCCGGCGCCAAGGCCACCGCCGACCGCAACTCCGGTCTCACCGTAAGCCGAGCATCCAGACGGACGTGAAACTTGGACAGTCCCCCCTTGTTCAACTTCGACGGGTCGAAACCCACCGGGCCAAGCAGGATGGCATCGCACCGCCCGTACGCCTTCGACGTGTCGATCAACGAAAGGACGTGCGGCCCCGCCCCGAGATCGAACGAAGCCACCCTCTCCCATGCCCAACCCTCGCGCCCGTGTTGCCCGGCCTCCTTCTCGCCACGTCGCCCATCAATGGCGATCGCAAAACGCCTTCGGCCAGAGAGGTTCTGAAGGTAGTTCTTCGAACGCACCCAGGCGTCGTACCTCCCCGGCGCGCCGAGCGAAAAAATCGTGAGTGCCTCGCCCGCCAACCCTGTCCGTTCTGTGCCCCCGCGCAGACATCCGCGGCCCAGGCACTCGCGATCATTCTCCCCAGTCCATTGACCCTGTGCGGGGAATTCTTCGACCTCGAACAGCATTGGTGCGCACCCCGCCGGACCTGCGCCACTCGCAAACATGCGCCCGGCCAACACCAGCGCGAGCAAACCCGCCGTGAGCCAACGCAACACCCGCCCACGCTCAAAGCCGCTTCCCATTCTCACCTCTCCCGGTTCCCAAACCCGCCGGCCATCGACCGTCCCCTCACTTGCGCGCCACGGCCAACGCCTCCCGGAATACTTCCAGCATCCCCTCCGCCATCCGCCTCGAAGAAAACTCGCGAAATACGGCCTCCCGACCCCGCTGCCCCAGGATTCGACCCTTTCGTGGATCGATCAGCACCTCCTCCAGCCCCTGCGCCAGCGCCTTCGAGTTTCCAGGTTCCACCAGAATGCCCCCGCCCGTCGCCTCGATGATCTCGGGAAATGGCCCCTCGCGCGGCTGGACCACCGGCACGCCCGTCGCCAGCGCCTCCAGCACGTAGAGGCCAAACGCCTCGCCAGAGATCACCGGCACAGAGAATACCCTCAGCGACCTCAAGAATTCCTGCTTCTGCCGCCGGTCGGGATTCGGCAGAAAGTCCACCGACCGCATCAGCCCCCGCGACGCCAGACGCCGCTTCATCCTGCCCACAAAAGGCCGGTCGGCAGGCGTCATCGCACCGGCCACTTTCAGCCTCAGGCCCGGTATCCGATCGGTGCGCTTCACCTCGATGAACGCATCGACCAAAATCTCTAGGCCCTTGTCCGGACACATCCTGGCCAAATACCCCACCGAAGCATCCGCCACCGGCGGCCGTATGCGGTCGTATCCCTCGAGGTTGATCCCGTTGCGCACCACGGTCACTTTGGAGGCGGGCAGGCCCGCGCGCCTGCGCATCACCGCGGCGCAGAATTGGCTCACCGCCACGAATTTCTCCACGTGCGCGGCCTGTTGCCCTATCAGGGCCCATGCCTCCTTCGCGCTCGCCTCGTCCAAGCCATCGATGAAACCATCCTCACCCTGCATGTTGCAGACGACCGGTACCTTCAACCGCTCCCGCAGGGGCCGCGCCGCCCCGACGAGCAAGGCGTTCGACAAAAGCACGATCTCCGGCCGTTCCTTCCGGCCCAGCCAGTCCACCAATCTGTCAAACTCCTTGGCCTGCCGCCCCTCCTCCCCCTTGAGCATCGATACCGCCATCGACCCGTGCCCGCTGGCGCGCGTCATGCCCGCCATCACCGAGGCAATGCTCAGCACCCATCGCCAACTCAGCGGCGCATCCAACCAGCGCGGAACTTTCCTAAGAAATGGAATCACGTGCTGCAGGGCGACGTTGATGCCCCCAAAAAACACCGGCCGCCCCCGCGACATGTCGGCCTCATCAAGCTTCGGGGGAAGATACAGCGGCACCATCACGGCGTCGTGCCCCAGCGCACGCAACTCTTTGACGAGCGCGTTGTCTCTCAGGCACGACCCGCAGTAGTAACTGCCGGTGCCCGCGGAAAGCACGACGATCTTCATCCGGAATGGCGAGGCGCCCCAACGAAACCTGCCGGTCGATGCGCAACAGGCTCGGGGGGCGCGAAACCGCTGCAAGCTTGGCAGAGCACCCGTGCCCGTCAAAGGTGTTTTCGCCCGAACTTGGCCCGCTGTTTCAAAAGCCCGCACGAATCGGATGGCATCCGCGGGCCGACCATGGCATCTGTATTCTCGAATACCCTAACCCGGATATTGCACAACCTGCCGGCTGTGAAATTCCGGGCTCCGGGAATAAACTGATGGCAGCCCGCATCCCATGGGGAAATCGATGGTTGCGCGTCGGCGTGGTCAGCACGCCGGCCGGTCTCGGTCTCCTTGCCACAAACCCCGCGGGATGCGATCTGGTGGAACTCCGCATCGACATGCTCATCTCCTGCGGCGCAACCGCCGGCGACCTTGAAACAACCGTCAGGGGTGCCATCCCCCCACTGCTGCTGACATTCCGTGCCCCTTCAGAAGGAGGCGCCATTCCGGCGGACGACCGCCTGCGGCTGAGGGTCCTCGCCCACCTCTGTCGCGCGGGCACGGCCATCGACTTTGAATACGCGCTGCTCCCACAGATCCAAAACCAGGCCCCAGAACCCATCGCCCGCGGGGCCGTGCTCATACTGTCCGCGCATTGCTTCGATCAGGAACTCTCGGCTGAGGAACTTGAGGAGAGGATCGCCGCGATGCACCGCATTCCTGCCAAGATCTATAAGTTCGCCTCCCTCTGCAATACGCCCGCCGCACTCGACGCCCTCGAAACCGTGCAGCGGCAGCATCCCCATGACACCACGTTCATGGGCATGGGCGATCTCGCCGCCGAATCGCGCAAACGCCTCCCCCCTGCAGGGGCCAGGCTCCTCTACGGGTTCCTGGATCAACCCACCGCGCCCGGCCAGCCCCCGGTCGCCGAGCTTCCCCCCCCGCCAGACTGAACCGGCATCCCACCCTCAGCCCGCGTCCCCGAATCCGTTTTGCCTCAGGGCCTCATAGAGGACGATGGCCACCGCGTTGGACAAATTGAGACTTCGAGCCCTGGGCTCGGCAATCGGAATGCGAACGCACCTGCCCCCCGCCCTCTCGATCGTCGCCCGCCGCAGTCCCCGCGTCTCCCTGCCAAAAACGAGAAAGTCCCCCGGCCGATATCGGGCCTCCGCATAGCTCTGCTCCCCCGTCGTCTCCACGCAATATACGGTGGAACCAAGCCCGCTCTCCATCATGACCCCGTCAAAGGAATCATGATAGCGCCAATCCACCAGCTCCCAGTAGTCCATGCCCGCCCTGCGCAGGCTCGAGTCGTCCATCTTGAAACCCAGCGGTCCCACCAGGTGCAAGCGACACCGCGCCGCCGCACACAGGCGCGCGACATTCCCAGTGTTCGGTGGAATCTCCGGCTCCACGAGCACCACGTGAAAGTGCGGTTCGCCAAATCCGCCTCCCCCGCCAGTGTTCAATAGACGACCCTCACCAGATAGAGCCCCTGGGGTGGGGCGGTCACCACTCCCGGCTCGCGCCGACCCGCCCACAGGCGCTCCTCCATCCACTCGGGCGCGCGCCTCCCCAACCCCACGTGCACCATCGCCCCGACGATGCTCCTCACCATCCGATACAGAAAACCGTCCCCGTCCACCGTCACATCCACCTCGCTCCCGCACGACGAGACCGATATCCGCCGCACCCGCCGCACCGTGTCCTCCCGCACCGTCTTCGAATTCACGCTGTAAGGGGCAAAATCATGCCTCCCCTCCAACCGTTTGCCCCCAGCCCGCATCGCGGCGATGTTCAGCTGCAAGGGCACCTGCCACGCCCTCCCCAGTTCGTGTGGTGGCATCACCTGCGCATTGATTATCCGATACCGGTACCTTTTCCACCTGGCGGAAAACCGGGCGTGGAAAGGGCCCGGCGCCCGCGTGGCCCTCATCACCCTCACCTCCGGAGGCAGATGCGCGTTCAGGGCATTGCGCAGCTCTTGCGCGGAGAATTCTCTGCTGCTCTCTGGTTGAAGAAAACTCGCGACCTGTCCCAGCGCGTGTACCCCGGAATCCGTGCGGCTCGCCCCATTCACCGCAACCGGCTTGCCAAATACCGACCGCGCCGCCCCCTCCACTAAAAACTGAATGGCAACGCCATTTGTCTGGCGTTGCCATCCAACAAATCCGCGACCGTCGTAGGCGACCTGTATTCGCCAGTTTCGACGCCCCGGCTCAGAAGAAGAAATACGAGATGCCGAGCTGTCCACCCGCCTCGTTGCTGCCCGCGTTGTGTTCCGCAAAACCCGCGTTCGACATGTGGTGCCAATCAAACTCACCCGAAACCGCCCACTTGTCGTTGATCATGAACCGCAGGCCCACGCCGATGTTCAGCTGGAATCCGAAAGCCGAACCGATCGCATTGTTCTTCGTGTCCGTGTACACCAGCCCAGGGCCAAGCTGGATGTAAGGCACCACCGGCCAGTTCTCCTGCACGAAGTTGTAGCGGAACAGCGCATTCGGCCCCACCACGATCGAGCCACCGCCGTCGCCGCCCGATTTGAAAATCTCCGCCACGAAGATCTCGCCCACGAATTGGAAGCAGCCCCGATACCAGCTGTCGCCAATGATCCCGGTCAGGTTGAGTCCCAGCCGGAAGCTATTGCTAAAATAATCGAGCGTCTCACGACCGCCCTCGACCCCGAAAGCCGGACCGAAGAACGGCCCCGTGATAAACGTGAACTCGAAACCCTCCTCGTCCCAAGGACCGTGCGGGATATCCTGCTCAACCATCGGGCTGTTGAGGCCATACTCTCCAGCCGAAAGATCCGCGCCCGACCATCCACCGATGGCCAATCCCAAAATGCCTAGAGCCAACGCCTTCCTCATTCCTTTTTCCTTCCTTTTCGGGACGAGTAGCGAAGACTCTCGCCCAGCGCAAGTGATTTTTTCGCCAGTGATTTTTTCGCCCGGTGCCCGCCCTTGCCTAACGCGACGCCGCCGCCGTACTGAACCGCTGCACAACCAGCCCGGCGATACTGTTGAGGGTCTCCATAACACCGAAACCGGTCGTCGCAACCGACTGGTACGCCGGCACCCGGGGATAGCGATTGTTCAACGCGTCCTCAAGGTATTCCAGCGACACCGCGTTCGGCATGTCCCGCTTGTTATATTGAAGCACGTGGGGCACCTGTTCGAGAGAGAGCCGATTCTCGACCAGATTCGTCTCCATGTCGCGAAACGCGCTCACGTTTTCCTGGAATCGCCCCGGCTGTGAATCGGCCACGAAGACCACCCCGTCGGCACCGTTGAGCACCAGTCGTCTCGTGCTCGTATAGATGGATTGCCCCGGCACCGTATACAGCTGAAAACGAACCGAAAAACCGTTCAAGAGTTTCGTCTCCAGCGACATGAAATCAAACAGCAGGGTCCGATCCTCGCGCGTCGCAAGCGACACCAGCTCGCTCTTCTGCGTGTTCCGCAGCGAGGCGTGCACCACCTGGAGATTCGTGGTCTTGCCGCAGAGACCGCACCCGCAGTACACGATCTTAAGCTGCACCAACCGATGCGCGTAGTTAATGTAAGCCATAACCGATACCATCCCGGACGACCGGCGCCGCCCACGGAAGTTTGTAAAACTCTCATGCCCACACCGAGTTGCAATAAAAAAGCGACGCCCGCCACGGGGTCCCCAGGGCTTTTGGTTATTCGACAGCAACCTGTTGGAGTTCAGCCTCTAGACTGAATCGGACACGAAACAGGCTAAAGCTTGGACTCCAACGGCTTCGGTCGATCGAACCAAAAGCCCTGCCGGGTTCCCGCCTCCCAACCGAGCCCAAGACGAGGAATCCCCTGCTTCTGGCCTTGCACCCGGCCAGAAATGTCCTACCCTCCCCTCCACTCATGGTCGGCAAAACCTCGAGGATGGATGCCGCGACTCTGGATCCCAGCAAGGTCGTGGTCTGCCTGCGGGGGACCGGCCAGGGCTTCCACGGCAAACTCTTCGTCGTCCCACGAGAAGGCGCCCAGATCGGTCGCATGCCGGACTGCAACATCCTGCTGAATCACCCCACCATCTCCCGCTATCACTGCCGCATCGACGTGAGTCCCGAGGGCGCGCGGGTCAAAGACCTCGGCTCCGTCAACGGCACCTGGGTCAATGGCACCATGGGAATGGAATCGTGGCTCCACCAGGGCGATGTGCTCCGCATCGGGGAGGTCAACTTCGTCATCGAAATCAAATCCCTCGCGGAACTCAATCCCTCTAAGCCCCCAGTCGCAACCCCACCGGTCGACACCGTCACCACGCGCCTGATGGGCGTCCGCGATGGCAAATCCCGACCGATCAAGTACGAGCATCTCAAGCAGGGCGAACGCCCCTCCCAGATGACCCGGCTCGCGGACCTCTTCCGCGGACGAAACCGCTGAGCTCGAGAATTCCGACACCAAATCGCAGGAGCCTGCTTGCAGGCGATTCCACGCGCGAATCGCGCGCAAGCGCGAGCCGGGACCATCGGCTCCGGCGGAGACAAAAGCGGTGTCCCCCCTTCCCTTTGCCACCGCATACACAACGGTCGCGCCCCCAGACTCTGCTTCATTCCTACAGCGACCGAGGAGATGGTTGTTCTGCTGCGACCGCCATCGGCCCCCCACGTCCCCGGCACGTCATCCGCTCTTCTTTTGGATTTGCGGGGCGCTGGCGAAGCGCGGATGATTGGGCCCATGACCGATTTTGAAAAATTGGGAGTCTTCTATCTCGGTAAGGAGTTCGATCCCGCCACCGGCAAGGCCACGAACACACCGCTGCTCTACGACGCGAAGGATCTCACGACCCATGCGCTGTGCGTCGGCATGACCGGCAGCGGCAAGACCGGCCTCTGCGTGTCGCTCCTCGAGGAGGCCGCGATCGATGGCATCCCAGCCATCGTCATCGACCCCAAAGGCGATCTCGCCAACCTCCTCCTCACCTTCCCCGATCTGCGCCCCGACGACTTCGCCCCCTGGATCGATCCCGCCGAGGCCTCCCGACAGGGCATCGGCACCGCCGAACTCGCCGCCAACACCGCCAAGGCATGGCGCGAGGGCCTCGCGGCCTGGGGACAGTCCCCCGACCGCATCCGCCGATTCGCGGAGGCCGCCGACGCCGTCGTCTACACCCCCGGCAGCACCGCCGGGCTTCCTGTCTCGGCGCTCCGCTCCTTCGCGGCACCACCGCCTTCTCTCCTCGATGATGCCGACCTTCTCCGCGATCGAATCGTCGGCGCCACGTCCGGCCTCTTGGCCCTCCTCGGGATCGATGCCGATCCTCTCCAGAGCCGCGAGCACATCCTCATTGCCAATATCCTCGAGGCCGCTTGGCGCGAAGGCCGCGACGTAGCCATCGCCGACCTGATCCGCTCCATCCAGTCCCCACCTTTCGATCGACTCGGGGTCCTCGACCTGGAATCTTTCTACCCGTCCAAGGATCGTTCCGCGCTCGCCATGCGCCTCAATGGCCTTTTGGCCTCTCCCGGATTCGCCGCCTGGACCCAGGGTGAGCCCCTCGACATCCAGCGAATCCTCTACACGCCGGATGGAAAACCCCGGCTGGCCATCTTCTCGATCGCGCACCTCTCCGATGCCGAGCGAATGTTCTTCGTCACCCTCCTGCTCAACGAGACGATCTCCTGGATGCGCGGTCAGCCAGGCACATCCAGCCTCAGGGCCATCCTCTACATGGACGAGATCTTCGGTTACTTCCCGCCCTCGGCCGCGCCCCCGTCCAAGGGCCCGATGCTCACCCTGCTGAAACAGGCCCGGGCCTTCGGCGTCGGCTGCGTCCTCGCCACCCAAAACCCCGTGGACCTCGACTACAAGGGCCTCGCCAACTGCGGCACCTGGTTCATCGGACGCCTCCAGACCGAGCGCGATAAGGCCCGCATCCTCGACGGCCTCGAGGGCGCCTCCCAGGGCGCCGGGCACGCGTTCGACCGCGCCGCCATCGACAAGATGATTTCCGGCCTCGGCAAGCGCGTCTTCCTCATGAACAACGTCCACGAGGATGGCCCTGCCCTCTTCCAGACGCGCTGGGCGCTCTCCTACCTCGGTGGCCCCATGACCCGCGCGCAGATCGAGAAGCTCATGGCGGCCCGAAAAACTGCGGCACCACAGCCATCGACCCCTGCAAAGGCCGCAGCGCCCCTGCCCGGCGCTTCCACCTCCGCTCCACCCGTCCCCGCGGATATCAGGCAGGCATTCCTCCCACCGACGGAACGCGCTGCCGCCGGAGGAGAAATCACACTCCAACCCGCCCTTCTCGCCGAGGCCAAGTTGCACTTCGTCAGCGCCTCGGCTGGCATCGATGAATGGGCCACCGTCCATGCCCTGCTCGATGTCCCTGACCGGGCCGATGCCATCGACTGGGACCAGGCCGATCTCAGGGATGGCACCGCCCCGCAGGGGAACGCCGCGCCCCCCGCGGGCGCCCGCTTCGCAGAACTCCCCGCCTGCGCCCTCCAGGCCAAGAACTATGCCGCATGGGCAAAATCCCTCGCTCAATTCCTCTACCAGCAAAAGAAATTCACCCTCCTCCGCTGCCCCTCGCTCAAACTCACCTCCCGCCCCGGCGAAATCGAGGGCGATTTTAGGACCCGAGTGGCCGCCGCGCTTGAGCAGCGCAAAACGCCAGAAGTCAGTGAAGCTTTGGATCGATTTGAAAAGAACCGCGTGTCTCTCGAAAATAAGCTTCGGCAAGCGGAGCTGCGCCTCGAAAAGGAGATGGGCGATCAATCCCGTGAGAAGTCCCAAACGTGGGTTGAAGTGGCAACGACCGTCCTCGGAAGTGGAATTGTTCGCAAAGGCCTGTCGAAAATGGTTGATGCCGTGGCACCCAAGGATTCAGCTCTCCGAGGCATTTTGAAAGTGCTTACCCCTTCTTCCCGATCTGGTGGCCTCTCTGCAACGGATCTCCGCCGGGGAGCGACGGTGGCTCGCAAACTCTCGAAAGTGGACAAGGAGGGCCAAGACATTGAGCTGGCCGAGGAGAAACGTGACGAGATTCAACGACAGCTGGCGTCCAGCAAGGAAGAATGTGATCGGACTCTAGCCGAAATCGCTGCTCGGTATGACGTGGGAAAAGCGACCATCGAAACCGCCAAGCTTGCGCCACGCGAGGGTGACATCAGTGTGAACCACGTATACTTGTGCTGGCGCCCGCGATGACTTCGCCTCAGAATTCTTCTTTATGGAAGCTTCTGACTTGGCCATCCAATTGGTGGCCGAAGCCCTGCGACAGGGCTTTTCTGATGACGTGCTACGCGAGCAACTTCGGATCGCCACGGCAAACCTCGATCCCACGGAAAAATTTGCGGTCCTCGCTAATGCCTGGTGCCAGGCCGTCGATACGGCACTTGACGATCATCTCCTCACCGACGAAGAAGAAGCCCGCCTCGCAACACTCAAGAACGCATTGGGGGTTGCTGATGCGCTCCTCGACAAGAACGGCCACCTCACCCGGCTCGTCAAAGCGGCTGTGTTGCGCGATCTCCAGAAAGGAGTCGTTAAATGCCGCTGCAGCATGAGTGCGCCCCTTCCGTTCAAACTGATTCGTGGAGAGGAGTTGCTCTGGGCTTTCCCTCATGTCGCTTTGAATGAGCGGATTAAGAAGCGGGACGTTATTGGGGGTTCGTCCGGGTTCAGTATTCGCTTAGCGAAGGGAATCTACTGGCGCATAGGGGGATTTCGGGCAGTCCCGCGAGTCCGGGAGGAAGTCAAACAGACTGATTCAGGGCTGTTCGCGATCACAAACAAGCACCTTCTTTTCAACGGAGTGGTCCGCCATCTAAAACTCCCAATCACTGGGCTGGCGACTGTGGAACCTTTCGATAGCGCCATCGAAGTGCAACGAGACTCTGGATCGGCAACCCCCATGTTGTTCCTCGGACTGGATGGGTGGTTCGTTTACAATGCGATTCAGCTCTGCTGATGTTCCTCCCATCCCCGCAAAACCGATATCACCGTAGCGCCCATCCGGCTCGCCTGGATCCCGCGGACCGCCTAGCCTGCATTTTTCACGCAAGCGCGTGAAATATGCAGGCTCAAGAGGATTCAGAGCCGAATCGTAGGAGCCTGCTTGCAGGCGATTCGAATCGCGCGCCAGCGCGCTCCTACGAGGCTATCCCGCGCGCGAATCGCGCGCCAGCGTGTTCCCGCGTCCCATTTTCAACCCCCGACTGCCCGGATGCCCGCCGTCGGGCGGGCGGCCGGGGCATGGGATCTAGATCGAAAATCCCCGTAGCCGTGGGGCAGGCAATCCTGCCTGCCGCCGCGTGCCTTGGCCGCCGTCGCGGGCAGGAATGCCCGCGCCACGTCGGGATCGTCCCCACCCCCGATGCCGCCTATCGCGCGGCACCGAACGAAACCCGGCCGCCCTCCAGAATCGATTTTCACCCCCGGTGGTGTCCCGTGGTCGGGAGGTGGGAGATCACGAACTCGACCGCTGACGAGATTATGTGGCTGGACGCTCACCCCACGGGTCGGGCGGCCTCGAGCCGTGCCAGAGCCCTAGCGACCTTGCGCATCCGGCGAGCCAGCCGCGGCGACACAACATGGGATGTGTGCACCGTCGTGAGGAAAAATGGCGGCTCGCAGGTGATGACCAGCGTCCACTGGCCCAGCCCCACGAGAGTCTGGTTCTTAAAGCCTCCGCCGAGTTCGCCCGCGGCATGCCTGAGCCTCTTGTAGAGCAGTGACGCGCTGCTGCTGATGGCCTCCTCGGGAATCCCCGCCGGAAGCTGTCTCGCCACCGTTAACGCCTCGCTATCTGAGATGATTGCGCCGGAAACACCCGGCAGACGCGTGAGGATTGCCGGGATCTCTCGGATCAGAATGTCGCGGCCGGGTCCAACCCCCAACCAGCGCGCCAGCCCCTTGGCCGCCCGCGTCCGTTCGCTCGCGACCTTCGGCGCCTGATCCGGCCCGGCGACGGGCGCCCTCTCAACCAGCGACGGAACCTGTCCCGACCGCGCCCGCGGCACCGATCGCAGGCGCATCGCCACCGGCAGACCGGGCGACGCCAAAACCCCTTGAGCCGACACGCCAACGGCACCCAATCCCACGGACCCTGGCTTGGCACCTGTGGCCTCGCCCTTTTCCTCGGACCCTGGCTTGGCACCTGTGGCCTCGCCCTTTTCCTCGGACACGGGTTTGGCACCTGCGGTCTTGCCCTTTTCTCCGGGCGCGGAAAACAACGGCTCCACCTTGGCCTTGAGCCCGAATTGCGCCCGCAAATCCTGCTGGCCTTCCGATGGGCCCCCGGCCTCATGCGGTCTCTTCTCGATCCCCGGCACCTCCCGGGCCGACGCACTGGCAGGCTCCGCCGAAGGCGCCAACCCCATCCGCCGCAGCGCAAGGGCCTTTCCTGCCTCATCACCCTTCGGCCCGGCAGACTCCCGAATTTGCAACTTGAGAAGAGGCTTCGGTGCCGTCTTCCTCACGAACAGTGGCTGCGCCGGGCTCACGGGTTCGGCCCCTGGTCCTGCCTCGGGAACCGCGCCGGGCAATATCACCTCTTTGCGAGATTCCCCAGACTCCTGCGGCACATTGCCCGCCGGTGCGGCCGGTGCCGAACTCGCCGTCTCCGGCCCGAGCAGACTCCCCGGTAAGATCGGCATCGACGAAGCCGCCATCGCTAACCTCGCCGTTTCGCGCAACGGTGCCTCCATGGGACGCTTCTCGGGACACACCACAAGGTCTGGCAGGCCCTGCTCCAACGCGCGCGGAACCTCCAGTTGGTCGCCCCGCCGCGCGAGCGTAGCCGACGGAAGACGTTTCACGATTTCGGCCAGATCCAGCAAGATCGGCACTTCTCCGCGTTCCCACTCCGATGCTTCCTCCCCAAGAAACTCGTCGGGTATCTGTGGCTTCAGATCGGCAAACCGAAACTCGATTCGGCCCGCTGGCAACTGCGCCAGCAATCGCTGGAGCGGCAATCTTACGGTGCGAGTCTGCGCCTCTGGTGACGCCACCAACTTTTCTGCATCACCCGCGAGAAACAGCAGGGGTATGCACTCCAGCACACTCCTCAGCGATAATTCGATCGTCTCATTGTCCGGTATGCCCCCCACGCTCGGTTCTTTCCGCGGCGCCCCTGGAACCACCCCCTGCCGCTCGCCCGCCGCAGGTCGAACCGGACCCTTGCCAACCAACGGCGACGGGATCGCTTCAGCCACCCCCGACACTCCGCCCCCCTCGGGCCGACGCGGCTCGATCCTCGCCTTCGCCGGCCCTTCGCGGCTCGTGCGAGCCGCAAGACCCCTAGCCAACCAACTGAACGAAGCCATGCACTATGCCACCTGCCTCAAACCCTTGGCAAAACATACAACTCCATCGGTTATAGGCTAATGCGCTTTCGGACAAATACCAGCACTCATTTGGACAATCCGATGGCTGAAAACCACCCGCTGTCCCCATCAACGACCCCCGATCAAAACGACTTCCCGTGGGCCACCCGCGAAAAAAACTGGCAGCATCCGCGTGCATCCTGCCCGCCGATGTGCCATTCTTATTGCTCGGGAGGCCACGTGCTGCCAGACATCGAATCTCCATATTACTGGGTGAGACATCTCGTCAGCACCGTCGTCTGGCTCGCGTGCCTGTCCGGCGCCCTGTTCGGAATCCTGCAGATCGCGCAACACATTGGCCGCGACGTGCTGCCCCTCGACAGCCATTTCTCGGCCAGCGTCGACGCGGCTCGTGCGGCCGCTGCCGTGGGAGAGCACCGGATGGCCGTCGAACATTTCTCGCGGGCGATCACGATCAACAATTCCAAAGCCGATCTCTGGCTCGGCCGTGCCATGAGCCGACTCCAGCTCAAGGATGCCCAAGGCGCCTTGGATGATGCGGCGGGCGCCATCGCCCGCGGCTTGCCTGAGGACCGAGTCCTGATGGTGAGGGCTAGGGCGGCTGAGCTGATCGGAAAAGCCGATGATGCCATCGCCCAGCTCGATCGGATCATCGCCGCTGATCCCGGTGCCCTCGAGGCCCGGAAAATGCGGGCCGGCCTCCTCGCGAACGGCGGTTCGCTCGACAAGGCCCTCGCCGACATCGATGCGCTGCTCGCGGTTGATCCCAATGACATTGACGCCAAATCGCTGCGCGCCGAAATTTACCTCCGCCGCGCCGACTGGCCTTCCGCGGCCTCGGCATTCACCGACTCGGCCAAGATCTCCAAAGCCCAACCAAAGCTCTGGATCGGCGCCGGTGCCGCGCTGTTGGGCATGGGGGCCAACGGAGAGGCCCAGGCCGCCTTCGAACATGCGCAGAGCATCCATCAGGCGGGATCCCACGTTCGGTCGGCGGCGATCCTGGGCCAGGCGCTCGCCCTGCGCGCACTTGGGCGCCTCGATGCCGCCCTGAACGCCTGGAATGTCTACAGCGCGGTCTCCCGCCCCGCCGTTGCGCCAAGCCTTCAATCCATCCAGCCAGACGAGAATTTCTTGAAGCGCATCTATTTCGAGATTGCCTCCAGACCCGAGAAGGACGACGGATTCGTGCCCGACTCGGAAGAGACTCCCCCCGGGCCCCAACCCAAGCCCTGAGTTCGGGGCGGCGCGTCAACCCCGCGCGAATAGCGCGCCAACCGCATCCGCGCGCAACAACCCCTCCGCGGTCAACCTCCATCGGCCCCCGGAAAGGTCCGCGTATCCCGCCTCCCGCAGACCGGCCAACTCCTCTTCGAACCCTGCGCCGTCCACCCCCTCGCGAGTCCTGAGCCCAAACATCATTCGCTCGCGCCGCCGAAGATCCTCGTCCAGATACTCCACCTCCTCCTCCGGCCATTCACCCGAATCCGCCGCCGCCAAGTATTGTCCGAGATCCGCCGCCGTGCGCCAGCGCCTGCCCCCGATTGTCGAAACCGCTGACGGCCCCAGCCCCAGATAGTCCCGCCCCCGCCAATAGGCCAGGTTGTGCTCTGACTCGAATCCCGGCAGGGCAAAATTCGAGACCTCGTAGGGAACGTATCCCGCCCCCTCGAGAATTCGTCGGGTGCCCAGGAATAACCGAATCTCTAATGCCTCATCCCGCACCCATTCGCCCGCCGCGAGTCTATCGAAGAACGGCGTATCCTCCTCGTAGGTCAAACCGTACGCGGACAGGTGTTCTGGGTGAAGCCCCAGGGCCTCGTCAAGCGTCTCCCACCACGAATCCTCGGCCTGCCCAGGCACCCCATGGATCAAGTCCACCCCGATGTTCCCGAAACCCGCCCCCCTCAGGATCTCAAACGTTCGCCTGATCCTCTCGGGCCCATGCTGCCGACCCAGGGTGGCGAGGGCTCCCACATCAAATGACTGCGCCCCGAGGCTCGCGCGATTGACGCCCAGGGACCGAAGTAGCCCCGCCTTCTCCGGCGACAGTGTCGTCGGATTCACCTCGATCGTGAACTCAACAGCGCCCCCGGCCCGATCGCCCAGCCCTCCGATCAGCCGAGCCAGATCCCCCGTCGAGAGTGCGGACGGCGTCCCACCGCCCAGATAGATGGTCCGCGGTCGAATCTCTGACGCCCGCTCCCGGAAACGCAGTTCGGCCAGCAGTGCCTCCACCAGTGGCCCGCTCTTTCGCCGATCCGCCGGCACGACGTAGAAAGCACAATAGGGACACACCCGCGGGCAAAACGGCACGTGAATGTACAGGTGTTCGATCACTTTCATCGCGCCTCGTTGCACCAAACTTAGGGCTTGATCGCTCCCCGCGCCAGCGGGAGAACTCCATCATGACCTTCGACCAACGGCTCGCCCGATATCTCGGCTCCGCGCCAAAAATTCATGCCTCCGCCTTCATAGCCCCTTCCGCCGACATCTGCGGCGACGTCACCATCGGACCAGACGCCAGCATCTGGTACGGGACCGTCCTGCGCGGCGACATCAACCGGATCGAAGTCGGGGAAGCCTCGAACATCCAGGATGGCTCGGTCGTCCACCTCGCCGACGATTTCCCCAGCATCGTCGGTGCCCGCGTCACCATCGGTCACCGGGCCATGATCCACGCGTGCACGATCGAGGACGAATGCCTTATCGGGATGAGTTCGACCATCCTGGACGGTGCGGTGGTCGGCAAAGGAAGCATCGTTGGCGCCGGCGCGCTCGTGACCCGGCGCATGATCATCCCCCCCGGCAGTCTCGTACTGGGAGCCCCCGCCAAGGTCGTCCGCGCCGTGACCGAGCAAGAGAGGGAACTCATTCGCGGGCTGGCAGAAAAGTACATCGCCGTCGCCCGCGCGCACAAAGCCCGCCTCGCACCTTGACCCCCTTCGCCCCGCGATTGGCCATTGGCTCTCGCCCGGAGGAAATGTATTCTTCCGCCATGCACGTCCGATGGACCCTCCTCGCACTCCTGCTCTCGTCATTCGTTGCCCCCGCCCCGGCCACCGACCGGCCACCGAACTTTGTCATCATTTACATCGACGACATGGGCTACGCCGACATCGGACCCTTCGGGGCCAGGGCGTACAAGACACCCAACCTGGATAGGCTCGCGAAGGAGGGTCGAGTCTTCACCGATTTTTACGTGAGCCAGGCGGTCTGCTCTGCCTCCCGCGCAGCGCTGATGACCGGTTGCCACAGCGTCCGCATCGGAATCCTCGGCGCACTCGGCCCACAGTCCCGCAGCGGCATCGGCCAGGAAGAGATCACCCTTGGCGAGATCGCCAAGCAGAAAGGATACGCCACGGCATGCTTCGGCAAATGGCACCTCGGCCACCTCCGGCAGTTCCTTCCCTTGCAGCACGGCTTCGACGAGTATTTCGGGCTCCCCTACTCAAATGACATGTGGCCATACCACCCCGGCGTGCGCCAATTGCCGATGGAGGAGCGCCTCAAGAAATGGCCGCACCTGCCTCTCATCGAGGGAAACGATATCAAGATCCCGCAGGTCGGAGACGCCGAGCAGAACCAGCTCACCACGTGGTACACCCAACACGCCGTCGCATTCATCGAGAAGAACAAGGGTCGGCCCTTCCTGCTCTATGTCCCGCATTCGATGGTCCACGTGCCCCTCCACGTCTCCGACAAGTTTCGCGACAAGAGCGGCGCCGGGCTTTTCGGCGACGTCGTCATGGAGGTCGATTGGTCCGTCGGCCAGATCGTTGAGGCCCTGCGCCGAACGGGTCTTGACCGCGACACGTGCGTGGTATTCGCATCCGACAACGGCCCGTGGCTCAGTTACGGGGATCACGCCGGCTCTGCCCTGCCGCTCAGAGAAGGCAAGGGCACCATGTTCGACGGCGGATGCCGCGTGCCCTGCATCATGTGGTGGCCCGGCAAGATCCCCGCGGGCACCACTTGCCGCGAGCCCGCCATGACCATCGACATTCTGCCCACCATCGCCGGCCTCATCGGTGCCAAATTGCCCGACCACAAGATCGACGGCCTCGATATCTGGCCCCTCATGTGCGGCAGGGAAAACGCTCGTTCGCCGCATGAGTTCCTGAGTTTCTACTGGGGCGAAAGCCTCGAGGCCGTCCGCTCTGGCAACTGGAAGCTCCACTTCCCCCACAAGTACCGAACGCTCGGCGGAAAACCCGGTGGTGCCGGCGGCATCCCCGTCGAATATGCGACCGCCCAGATCGGCCTGTCTCTTTTCGACCTCGCGAAAGACCCCGGCGAAACCACCGACGTGGCCGCACAGCACCCCGATGTCGTCCGGCACCTCGAGGCTTCCGCCGGGCAGATCCGCCAGGACCTCGGTGACAAGGCCCTCAAAATCAGGGGCACCGGTATCCGCGCGTGCGGTAAAGTCGAAGCCACGAAACCCTGACCCGGCCTCAGGTGTTCCGTCGGGCTCGATCATCCTGCGAGACGTATGCTTCGGTATCGAGCCCGGGAATCCGAACCTTGCGCATGCCGGGCTCCAGTTCGTCCTCGGGAATCATGATCACTTTCTTGTTCTCGGCATCGTAGAAGGGCACCAGCCGCACGCTCCTCTCCCCCGGCCTCCCCTGGAAACTGGCCGACCTTCGCACCAGCCGCCTGAGTCCCCGCCGAATCCACATCACCAGCCCGACAATCACCGCGATGAAAACAAGAAATTTCGTCATGTTAACCCCTAAATCTAGCGCACATCGGACCCAGTTTCCAACGGCGGTGCGGGCAGCGCAGCGAGTTGCGCGAGAACCGGATCGAGTCGCTCCGCGGCAACCGCTTCCAGTTCGTCTCCAGACATGACCACCGTCTCCCGATCCGGAAGGAAGTAGTCCAGGACAAAGACGGCACTCAGCCCGGGTCGAGCGGCGCCCAAGACTCGCCTTTCAATGGCCAGATCCAGGAGGTCATCCTTTGCGTCGGCGGACTTCTCCCCGCGGCAGTCCGACAGTTCAAGTCCTCGCCCCGCCGGCCTCCGCACACCCACCAGTGCACCGTCGAGACATACCGCCCGGTCGCCCACCGGCAAAACGACCCCCTCCAGGGCAAACTCTTGCCTCGGAAAAACTCTCCGCCAATCGAGTCGCGGCCCCTGCCCCACCCGCCAGCCGACCGCCTCCGCGCACCATCGTCGCCAGGATTCCGCAAGACGCGCCGCATCCGCCACCCGCCCCGCCCCCACCATCTCATCGAGTACCTGGCCCGCCCACAGCCGATGCATCTCGCGCCAGAGCGAAGGCCACTGGGTCATCGGTGTCGTCCGGGGCGCGTCAGGATCCAACAGTCGATCCACCAGCACCATGACCCCGTCGCGAAACAGGGCGCCCACCCCTCGTCCCCCTGCCGATGTGCCGCCCGCGCGCACCGGCGGTCGCCGGCCTTCGGCCAATTCCGACCGCCAGCGCGGATCCGCGCATGCCCGCTTCAGTTCCGCCAGACTCAATCGTAGGTTCGCCATCGCAATGCCACAGCCCCGTCACCCCCGACGACTTCAATCGCCGGTTCGTGTCGGCACGCATCCAGAATCGCCGCATCGCCCCAGGGGCGCAACATCCGAGCCGCAAGGTGCTCCAGTCCTATGAAGAGTGCTTCCCCGACGACCCGGTGCACCTCATCGAGCAAAATCTCCTCCGGTTCACGCGCAAAAATGTCCGACGCATCGCCCCCGATGTCTGCGCCAGGCGGCTCCGACAGCCGCCGCCAAAAGGATTCCAGTCGCCCTCGGACAAATTGCATCACCTCGACACCGCTCGCCGAGATGTCCCCCTGCACCGCGTTCGCGTACAACTCATGGGCACCATACAAATGGGCGAGCTGCCTGTCCGTCAGCCGAAAAACGTGCAGGTGGGACCGCTTCGCCGCCTCGATATCTGGAGCAATCCTCCAAGACCCCGGAATCGGCGGATGCCGCCTCACCCTCAGCAACACCGACTTCGCGCCCACGCCCACCGCGCGCGCCCCTTCCGCCAACGCCGCCGAGTCTCGCGCTATGCCCTCCCAGCGTTTCCAGTTCGACCCGTTCTCAAACCCGAACACCACCCGCCGCCCCGGAAGATCCCACTGCACCGAGAAATAGCCCTTCGGGTGCCTATGGGCGGAGACCATCACCCCACGCCAGCCCCGCGCCACCTCCTGAACCAGCCACTGCAAGATGTCGGGCTCATACTGCAGGCGCTTGGGTTTCTGCAGGAACCCTTCGGCGCAGCGCGCGTAGAGCTCCGCCAGCCCCGCCTCCGGCGCAACCGTCGCCTCGCGGCCCGCCAGCACCTCCCAGCGCGCGCGGCATAGCTGCAGAAAATGCCGCGCCCCATGCCTCTGCTTCTCGGAAAACACGCCGCCCAACCATTCGGCCGAGAGAAAAACCCTCGACGTCGCCTCATCGACCCTGCGTTCTTCGAGCCGCCTGCCCGCCAGTTCGCGCGCCTGACCTATATCCAGCCCCTCCAGTTCGATCGCAGGACTGCAGAATCGGTCCCGGTAGGCCAACTGCAACCGCGGCAGAATGAGTCGCGTCCAGGGGTCCAGATTCGCCGTCACCACCGTCATCTGATTCAGGCCGTTTTGCACCATCTCGGCCACCACCGTCCCGAAGACGGCCGCCAGCTCCGCATCATCGCCGTACAGCTCCGTCTGGTCAAAACAGAACACGAACGGCCGATGGAAGCCGGCCAGCGCGCACAGGTCGAAAAGCCTGCCCTTGCACACGTCGTTGAGCTCCGCAGCGGAGTCATCGGGTCTGGGCAGATCCGAAGGCCTGATGCCCATCTCGCCGATCTCGCCCGGATCAAGGGCTTCCCCCTTCATCCAATCCACACACATGGTTCGCCGCAAAAAATCCTCGCGCGAATAAATGTAATGGAAAAAGGCGCGCAGCCATGACCCGGACAGCGCCTTCAGGTCTAGGCCAGACCTGCGCAGTTCGCTTTCCATGAAAGGCAGCAGATTCCCAAACTCCCGCCGCAACCAGCCCGACCATGCCTCGTCCTGCCCACCAAAAACGCGCACCGGATCGGAGCACACATGCAGTGCCGCCTGCTCGCGCTCGACGCCCTCCACCAGCCCCGCCCGTATCGCGCGCGCCACCAGTTCCGCTATGACATGACACGCCAGCGCATCAAGAGGGGTCGATCCGGATGGCCCACCCTCGGGATAATCCAACTCCTGCACCGCCCGAAGAAGGATCGAGCGCCAACATGTCGCGGGATTCTGAAAGGGCCTCACGTACACCAGCGTGGCGTCGCCCCCCAACTTGACCAAGAGCCGCCCGATCAGATGGCTCTTGCCAAACCCGGGCTCCACCGACGTCACGAGAACCGCGTGGGGCAGCCGGGCATCCACCCTCGGACGCCGTCCCCCAAGCAACGGCCTGACGCGCGCGGCCAGCGCGTCCAAGGCCGCGTCATTGAGCCCGGTCACAGGGCGCTCCACTCGCCGCGGCTCAAATACGATATTGTCCTCGAACGGGTTCTGTCGATCACCGGCTGGCTGTCCATTTGCCATATCGATTATACCACCAGCCGCACTCTCAAGTGCGGCTCGCCTCCGACAATCACCGCCGCCTGACGCGTCGCCTCATCGGCCAGCGACCAATCTCCGCGCCCCAGATGCGCCCTCCCGCAACGGCTCTGATCCAGCAGGTGGGCCACCAATTGCTCCTGTGAAATGTCAGCCTCCCGGCGGAGGTCCGCGATAATCACGTTGCTGAATCCATCCCGTTCCACAAGGCGCCTATATGCCTCCACAACCCGAAACCGCACATCGTGTCCCGACGGCTTCTCCGGCTCGGAAACCTTGGGCCGTGACCCCGGTTGGACCGCAACAAAACTGTCCGCGTGCGTATAGAAGGTCGCCTCCCCGCGCCGCAACGCTATCAGCCGCCCCGACTTCACCAGTAATCGCAACGTCCCATCCAGCAGGAACTCCTCTGCCGCGCTGCACCACGCGGCCACGTCCTCGCGCCCAAGGGCGCAACCCCGCTTCATCGATGCGCGCGCATCGATCTTCCGCGCCAGCGCCTCCCCGGTCGGCGCGCGATCAGCCAGCACGGCCAAGGCGTTGCGCCCATCCCCGAAAACAACCACCGCCCCCTCGCCCACAAGAGCCCGAATGGCCCGATACTTCGCATCCCCAACTTTCCGACACCCCAGCTGGACCAAAGTCGCCCCACGCCCCCCCGCACGCCGCAGGCCAACAAGCACCGAAACACGCGCCGCTTCGCCGGCCATCGCACCTGTCGATGCCTTGGGCCTCTTCCTGTCCCCCGCCTGCCTAATTCTCGCCATTCGATAATCTTTTGACCCAAATCTGCCGCAATGAAAATGACGAAAAAGCCCCCAATCCAATAATTCCGATTATGGAATTGCCCCATCCGCGCTTCACGATACAATATTCGCACCTTGGATCGATACGCGTGGGACGTTGCCCTGCACACCGCATGGCCGTTGGCAGCCTTGGCCGCCCTCTTGGGCGGAATAGGCTACGGTGCATACCGACTCCAACACCCCTGGAGGCCCGCCGAAACGCAGTCCTCCACCGCCGCCGTCCAATCCGCGTTTGCTCCCATCAAATTCTCGCGGCAGGCGATCGCCCGGGGAGAATTCGACCAGGCGGAAAGAGCCCTCTCCTACCTCCTCCAGACCGATCCCTTTCAAACCGAGGCCCTGGCGCTCCGGGCGGAGGTCCGCCTTCGCCAGAATAACCCCTCGGCCGCCATCAAGGACCTGAACACCGCGCTAGACGTCCAGCCCAATGCGGTGACAAACCTCTGGCTTCGCACCATCGCCCTTATGGCGCAGGGAATGACGGATCAGGCCAAAAAAGAGCTCGACCGGATCATCAGCCACCACCCTGCCTTCACACCCGCGTTGCTCCAGCGCGCCCAACTCTTGGATGCCCAGGCCCAGAGCAGTGAGGCCCTCGCCGCCTACTCGGCCGTTCTGGCGATCGAGCCGACGAATCCCACTGCGACGCTCGGTCGAGTCACCATGCTCCTTCAACTTGGACGTGGCACGGACGCACTGTCCGACCTGGACCGCGCGCTGGCCAGCGATCCCAACGACGGCCAGATCCGTTTTCTCCGCTCCGGTGCACTCGCCGTTCTCGGCCGCCTGCCAGAAGCCACCGCCGAGATCGAGGCATGCCTGCGGCTGGTCCCGCAGGCCCCTCGGGCCTGGTTGCTAAAAGGCCAATTGCTCTCCGCCCAGCAAAAGGACGCCGAGGCGCTGGTCGCATACGAGGAGGCGCTGCGGCTGCAGCCGGACCTCACCGCCGCCAAGGATGCCCGCGACAAGCTCACCGGCCGCACCGCCGCCCAGGTTACCGGCGCCATGCAGTAGTAGCCGCACCAAACCGCATCTTGACTTCCCGCCCGCGGGCCCCTGCCATTGCCGCATCCGAGCGCATCTATGAACATCCTCTTTGCCGCAAGCGAACTCTACCCCCTGGCCAAGACAGGGGGGCTCGCCGACGTCCTCGGTGCCCTCCCCTCCGCCCTCCAGGCGCGGGGACACTCCGTCTCCTGCGCATTGCCCCTCTATCGCCACGTCATGGAATGCAACCCGGATCTTTTCGATCCCGGCCTCACGCTTGAAATACCCATGGGCGACCGCATCCTCACCGGGCGAATCTATCAGACAACTACCCCAAGCGGGGTCACGGTCTTCCTCGTCCGTCGCGACGAATTCTTCGACCGATCGGGGCTCTACGGCAGCGACCTCGGCGACTATCAGGACACCGCCGAGAGATTCATCTTCTTCAGCAAGGCCGTCGTCGCACTCGCCGGCAGTATCTCGCCCGACATCGACATCATCCACGCCCACGACTGGCAGACCGGCCTCGTCCCCGCATTCGCCCGGGCCGCGGGCGCCAGTTTCAAGTCCGTTTTCACCATTCACAACCTCGGCTATCAGGGCAGCTTCTGGGGCATCGATTTCAAACTCTGCAACCTCCCCGAGCGCTACTTCGCGCCAGACTCGGGACTCGAGCACTACGGCCACCTCAATTGCCTCAAAGCCGGCATCACACACGCGGATCAGGTGACGACGGTCTCGCCCACCTACGCCAACGAGATCCAGACACCCGCGTACGGCCGCGGCCTCGATGCCACGCTCCGCGCGAACGCGGCCAAGCTCACGGGCATCCTCAACGGCATCGACGGCGCCCTCTGGTCCCCGGCCACCGATCCCAACATCAAAGAAAACTATACCGCGGAAACGCTGGCCGAGGGCAAGGCCGCCTGCCGCCGCAACCTGCTCAAGCGTGCGGGCTGGCCCAAGGACACCGCCGACCTCCTCGTCGGCATCGTCAGCCGACTGGACCCCCAGAAGGGCATCGACCTCCTTCGCGACTCTTGGCCAGAGCTCCTCAAAATGCCCGTCCGCTTCTTCGTCCTGGCCTCCGGCACCCCCGATCTAGAATCATGGCTCAAATCCGCCATGGACGAAAACCCCGAAAAAATCTCGGTTGATATCGGATTCTCCGAGAAACTCGCGCACCGATTCCAGGCCGGCTGCGACGCCATCCTCATGCCATCCCGCTACGAGCCCTGCGGCCTCAGCCAGCTCTACGCGCAACGATACGGCACCCTCCCCATCGTCCACGGCACCGGCGGGCTCGCGGATACCGTGACCGACTGGAACGCCGAAGCGCGCCAGGGCACCGGATTTGTCTTTCGCCCCTGCAACCGCACCGCGATGCTCGGCGCCATCCGCCGCGCCATCGAACTCTACCAGGACCGAGCCGCCTGGGACTCCGTCGCCCGGATGGCCATGGCCCAGGATTTCTCCTGGGATGTTTCCGCGCAAAGAACCGAGGAGGTCTACGCCCGTGCCTGAACTCCGCCGAGATCCCCTCTCGGGCCGTTGGGTCGTTTTCTCGACCGAGCGCCGACGTCGCCCCACCGACTTCAAGGTCGGCCTTACCTCGCACGCCGCAGAAAGCCCTTTCACGCACGGGCGCGAGCACCTCACCCCCCCAGAGGTCTTCGCCATTCGCCCCAACGGAGGACCCCACAATTCGCCAGATTGGCTGGTCCGCGTCGTCCCCAATCGCTATCCCGCGCTCCGCGTGGAGGGTGAACTCACCCGCCGCGCCGATGGGATCTACGATGCCATGACCGGGATCGGCGCGCACGAGGTCGTGGCAGAAACCCACGTGCCCGATCGGCCCTTCCACGAGCTGCCCGCCGAGCAGATCGTGCGCGTGTTCGAGGCGCTCCGCGCCCGCTGGGAAGACCTTCGCCGTGACATCCGCCTAAAGCATCTGGTCGCATTCAAAAATCACGGGGCCCTCGCCGGCGCAACCCTCCGCCATCCCCACTCCCAGATCGTCGCCACCCCTTTCGTGCCACCCGCCGCCGCCGCACGCCTTGACGCGGCGCGCGAGCACTTCGAGCGCACCGACCGATCACTCTTCCAGGATATCCTCGATGCCGAGCGCCACGCGGGCGAGCGCCTGATCTGCCAGAATCATGATTTCTTGGCGTTCTGCCCCTACGCCAGCCGCACGCCCTTCGAGATCGCGATCTATCCCTCCTTCCAATCGCACGACTTCGGCCGCTGCCAGACCCATGACTTCTGGCAGCTCGCCGAAATCCTCCGGGAGGTCCTCGCCCGCCTCCACGCGTCCCTGGACGATCCGCCCTTCAACATGCTCCTGATCTCCGCCCCCATCCAAGAAGATGCACTCCGGTGGCCCACCGTTCGCGATGACTTTCGCTGGCACATCGAAATCCTTCCGCGCCTCTCGATCTTTGCCGGATTCGAGATGGCCACCGGCTGTTTCATCAATACCGTCACCCCCGAGGAAGCCGCCCGCCACCTGCGTCAGGTCCAACTCCCAAAATAGCCGCCGGCACGTCGAACCCAGCACCCCTAGCCCAGTTCCCCACCAATGCTAAACGTCGTCATCCTCTGGCACATGCACCAGCCGTTGTACGTGGATCCTTCCACCAACACCGCACTGATGCCCTGGGCGAGGCTCCACGCCGCCAAAGGTTACTTCGACATGATCCATGCGCTCCGCGCCGTCGAGGGCGCGCGCGCAACATTCAATTTCACCCCCGTCCTCATCCGGCAGATCCAGGGACTCGCGCGGCGAGAGGTGCGCGATGTCTGGTACGACTGGAGCCGCAAACCCGCCGCCGACCTCACAGAATCCGAGCAGACGAGCATCCTCCTGCATTTCTTCAATGCGAACTGGGACAATCTCATCCGCCCCCATCCGCGCTACTGGCAACTCCTTCAGCTCCGCGGTCCTCGGGCCTCGCGCGGTGAGATCGAGCGCGACCGGCACCGCTTCTCGAAACAGGATCTCCTGGACCTGCAGGTCTGGTTCAACCTGGCCTGGTGCGGCTTCACCGCCGAATCGATGTTTCCAGAGATCCGCGAACTGAAGCTCAAGGGCGCCCGTTTTACGGAGGACGAAAAGTGCGCCGTCCTCGATGCCCACGACCGCATCCTCGCGCGCGTGCTCGAGGACTACCGCGAGGCCGAGGCCGCCGGCATCATCGAGACCACCACCACGCCCTACTACCACCCCATTTTGCCGCTGCTCATCGACACCGATCTCGCCCGGCGCTGCATGCCCGCACGCACACTTCCCCGGCGCTTCCAGGCCCCCGACGACGCCCGCGAGCAGGTCGCCCTCGCCATCCGCCAGCACGAGCAGACCTTCGGTCGCCGCCCCACCGCCATGTGGCCCGCCGAGGGCTCCGTCTCGCCCGAGATCATTCCCATCCTGCGCGATGCCGGGATCCGCCTCTTCTTCACCGACGAGGGCAACCTCTTTCGTTCGCTGGCTGCCGACGGCCGCCCGCCGCACCACCGAGACGAGCTCTTTCACCCGTGGATCTGCTCACACGATGGCGCCGAGGCCGCCGCGCTGTTCAGGGAACGCTCGCTCTCCGACTTCATCGGATTCAACGCCGCCCGCAACCCCCCCGATTCCGCCGCACGACACCTCATCGTCCACCTCGAGCGGATCGCCGAAGCCACGCGCGGCGAGGATGCCGTCGCAACACTCGTCCTGGATGGCGAAAACGCCTGGGAAAGCTTTCCGGATGGTGGCCGGCGCTTCCTCCGCGTCTTCTACGAGGGACTCGTGCAAAGCAAAATCCTCGCGCCCGAGCTCCCCACGCGCTTCCTTGACGCACATCCGCCCTCCCGTCGCATCACCCGCCTCCACACCGGATCCTGGATCCAGAGCGACTTCGATATCTGGATCGGCGACGAGGAGGAAAACCGCGCATGGGAACTCCTCGGCAATGCCCGAGCTTTCTTTGAATCGCATGCGCCCGCCGCGCCGATCGACGTCGCAGCGCGCGCCAAAGAGTCCCTCCTCGCCGCCGAAGGGAGCGACTGGTTCTGGTGGTTTGGGCCCGATTTCCAAACGGGCCTCGATTTCCTGTTCGATGAACTGTTCCGCAAACACCTCGCGGCCGTCTACGCCGTTTTAGGTGCCGCGCCCCCTGCCGAGCTGGGACAACCCGTCCGAAAGGGACGCCCGGCGCTCGTGTACACACGCCCCAGCACCCTGATCAGCCCAAACGTCAACGGCTACGTCCTCAGCTTCTTCGAATACTTCGGCGCGGGCCACTTCGACACGGCACTCCAGTCGGGCGCCATGTATCAGGCGAACCGTCTCACCCAGGGCATCTGGTTTGGCAACGACGCCTCCCAGCTCTACATCAGGATCGACCTCTCCGAGATCAACGACGTCACCCTCGAAATCGAATTCGTCGATCCCCGCCCCGCCACCATCCAAATCCCTGTAGCGCCCGGCCTCAAGGCCACGACAGTCGTGCGCGTCCACCCCGACGGTTCGCCCGAGACTATCCCCGCGCGCATCGCCATCGCCGATGTCCTCGAAATCGCCACCCCCCTCGCCAGCCTCGGCCTGTGCCCGGGTGACTCCGCGCCCTTCTGCGTCAGGTTGCTGCGCGGTGACATCGTCCTGGAACGCCATCCGGCCGAAGGTTCTCTCGACTGCCCCATCCTCCCCGAAGAAGCCGTCTGGCAGGATTGGTTTGTGTGAGCGGCGGGCGGGGACGGCCTCACGCGATCCATTGCTCCAGAGGATCGCCCTAGACCGCGGGCGGACCGGGCTACGGGCGCCTGCGGTGCCGGGCGGCGAGGAGGAGGACAAGGCCGGCGGCGACGAGGGCGAAAGTGGAGGGCTCGGGAATCACGAGGGCGATCTGGTTGCCGAGATAGCTGTAGTCGATGCTATAGCCCGTGGGAAGGTCTACCACGTTGAAGAAGCCGTTCACGTTTGTGACCAGTGAGCCATAGGAGGCGAAGATGTACGCGGTGTCATCGACGGCGGTCAGGGCATTGAAATCGAGCAAGGTCTGAGAGATATCGAGCTGGCCGGTGACGACGAGGAGATCGCTGAGCCCTGGGCCGGTACCGTCGAGTTCGATCTGGAGAACCCCGTCCAGCTCGGCGTTACCGTTGAAGGTGAGCGTGCCGATCGAGTTGCCAGGGGCAACGGTGCTGTTGGTAAGGGTGTGGAGGGCGGCCTCGACAAGGCCGGTGCCGCGGATGGTGGCGCCGCTGTTAACGGTGTAGAGGCCGCCGCCCGTGTGGGTGCCGTTGACGGCGAGGATGCCATTGGAGACGATCGTTTCGCCAGTGTAGGTGTCGTTTCCGAAAAGGTTGAGAAGGCCAGCGCCGGTCTTGACGAGTTTCAGGTTGCCTCCGATCGATGCATTGTTGCTGATGCCTCCATAGCTGTTGGGGGAGGCGTTATCGACCGTGAGGATGGAGAGTCCCGCCTGGCTGTTGGTGACGGCCATCGGCATGAAGGTCCCGTCGGAGAAAAAGCCCGCGACCCTCTGGTTGAGCCCGTTGAGGTCGAAGGTGGCGGAGCCCCCATTGACGTTGTTGCCGACGTGGAGGGCGGTGGAGGTGGGGAGACGGTCGTCGCCGCCCTCGATCTGGAGCGTGCCGATCACAGCGTACGTGTCCCGATACGAGTTGTTGGTTGCGGAGAGGGCGACGATATCGGAGGACCCTGACGTGCGGACGGCGAGGTCGAAACCGCCGCCGTTGTCGGTGACCTGGCCGGCGAGGCGGAGCACGCCACTGCCGCCGACTCGAGTCCCGTTGAAGCCGGTGCCCGACCCGAGGATGACCTGGCCAGCCCATGTGTTGGTGCCGCCGACGCCCTGGAGGGCGCCCGTGTTGTCACCGCCGGAGCCGTTGATGGTGATGGCTTCGCCCAAAACAGTGATATTGCCGGAAAGCTCGACGCGGGCTCCGTTGGATACCACCGTGCCACCGTCAGCCGTGCCCAATCCGGCCGGGTCCGAGATCCGGAGCTGTCCGGCCTCCACCGTGGTCTGGCCCGTGTAGGTGTTGGCGTTGGTGAGGGTGAGGCGGTTCCCGCCCAGCTTGCGCAGGCCGCCGTCAGGGGAAGCGCCGAGCGAGGCATGGTGGATAAGGGACTGTCCGACCGTGGCAGAGTAGCCGGCGGTGTCGATGACGGCCCCGTTGGTGCTGACGTTTGCGCGGGTGAGCCCCTGAAGAAGCGCCGGGGCGCTGCCGAGCACCTGGAGCGTGCCGCCGTCGAAATTGAACTCGGTGGTGGTGCTCGCGGGAAGACTGGCCACCGGCGTGATGCTCTGCGCGGCCAGGACGCCGCCGCCCAGATTGATGGCGGCGAAAGAATTGCTGGCGCCGGCGGAATTGCCGAACCGGATGGTGTTGACCGCCATCATCCCGCTCGCGATGTTCACGATCGCGGTGGCATTGCGGGTCTGGAAAAGGATCTCGAGCGTCCGGTCGGCATTTCCAAGGGCATTCTGGTTGGTGTTGATGTAGTTGCCGCCATTGATCAATAGCGTCGATACGCCGATGGCGTTGCCAATGAGATCTGGCTGGTCACCGCGAGACTCGAAGGTGCCGCCGGTGATCTGCATGAAACCACGAGTGGTATTGCCGATGAGCAGCGCGCGCGCGGTGGTGCCGCCTACAAGGTTGGTGGTTTCGTATATCGTGTGGCCGAGGTCCGCGGAATAGACCAGCGGATTGCCGCCAGCGTTGTTGATCTGGAGGCGATCGTTGAAGCCGCCACCAAAAGGGGGCGCGTTGCCCCCGGTCCAGTTGGCGGAATTCGTCCAATCCGAGGAACTGCTGCCGTTCCAAACATACTGTGTGCCAATCGCCTGGCCCGATGCGGTACCGGGATTCAGCCACGCGCACAGGCACGCGGCGCCAAGCATTGCCAACGGCATTTGGACGTGGTGCATCGGGATCATGTTCTTCCGGCGTCGCGTCTTCGGCGCGACTGAGCTGCATTTTGCAACCGGCCGGCCGATGGTCAATCCCACACTATTCGTTTTTTCAGTCTCCCCGTATTCAAAACCGATCGGCTACGCCATCCACGCCCGCGATCGCTTCGCGTGCTTCGCAACAGCTTCCCGCGCGATGGCCGCATCCTCCGCGATCTGAAAATCAAACATGCCCACGCACGCGAAATCCGCCCCGTGGGCAAAGGCGTGATCGAAGCCCTTCGCCGGACGGATGGCCCCCGCCGCCAATACCTTGTAGGCGATCCACGGCTTCTGGATCTTGCCCATCTCCGCGATGGTCTTGTCCGGCTCCATGTCCCAGTAGTTATCCACCGAATAGTTCTCGATGACCTCCTTGTGCTGGTCCGGACGTCGCGTCGACCAGTAATCCGTCCGATGAAATGTCTTCATGTAAAAATCCACCGGGATCCCGGCCTCCTCGCACGCGAGCGGGGTCTCGATGGAATGCCCCGCCACACCCGCCGGGACGCCGCGCTCTTTGATCAACTTGATCAGCCGGTCGATCACGTCCACCCGCCCATCAAAAACCCATCGGTCGCCCAAGTTGCCCAGAAGGAAGATGGCGCTCGCGCCCGAGTCCATCGCCCGCGTCACCGCGCCTTTCAGATCATCGGGATCCGGCGCGATCTGCGCCAGCCACTGGATCTTGCCGCCGCGCTTCTCCCGGTACTCCCGGAACAACCCCACCGCGCGCTCGTCCCGGGGATTGCAGATCATCGTGTTGATCCCATGCTCCTCGCACGCCCGCCACGTCGCCCAGACCTTCTCGTCGGTGAAATAGTTCTTCAGCAATGGCGACACGTACACGAGGTCGCGGCTGTGCGCGTGGCCGCTGATCAGATTGCCCCCGCAGATCAATCGGCTCACCGTCACGTTGCCGATCTTGCCCGTCGGCATCTCGCCCTTCGGCACCGGTGCGCCCCCCTCGCCCCCGCCCGCCGCCAGGGCCCGCTCCTCAAGGCTCGCCCCCAGCGAGGCACCCGCCGCAGCCATCGTCCCAACGAAAAAACAGCGCCGCGTCACCGGACGCCCGCCACCGAGCACATCGTCTCTCATGGCACACAGGCTAGGCCCCGGCCCCAGATCGTGCAACCCCCTACGGTGCCGCTGCCGGATTCGCGGGCTGCGGCGGCTTCGCCGCACCCGAAGGACCCAGCTGCCTCGCGGCCATGCCATCAAGCCACGCCTGGTAGTCCTCGGGCGCGTCGACGTAGAGCCACGCCTTCATACTGTAGTGCCCCGCCCCACAGAGCTGGCCGCAGACGACCTCGTATTCCCCTTGCCGGACCGGCTTGAACCACACCGGAACGCTCGTCCCGGGAATCGCATCCTGGGCAATGCGCATGTTCGGCAAACAGAAGTTATGGATCACGTCCCGTGACGTGATGTGCGCGATGGCCTGCCGGCCCACCGGCAGGTGGATATCGTTGATGGTCACCAGATCGTCCCCGGCATCAGGATCCGACCGGTCGAGCCCGATCGGGTTCTGCGCATCGATCAGCTTCGGGTCCTGCCGGCCGAACTTCCCGTCCTTGCCCGGATAGTGAAAATTCCACCCGAACTGCTGGGCGATGATCCGCACGACGACCGCGTCGGCATCCGATGGCATCTCGTTGACCCGCGCGGCCCAGAGCGGAAAAGCAAAGGCGATCAGCAGGAACGCCTCGATCAGGACCACTGAAATCTCCGCATGTGTCGAAAAGCGGGATCGCATCCCGTAATAGTCCGCCTTCGGGTGCGCGCGGCCGTTGAACCGGATCAGGCAATACGCGAAAAACGCCCCCCAGAATACGAACAGCGCCAGCATGAACCAGTGCACCACCTCGAGCATATGGTCGATCTGCGCCCCGTGCTCCGAGGCATTCACCGGCATGCCCAAGAGCTGATTGATCATCGCGCACCCTCCGCCGCACCGGCCACGCGCCGGCCGCGCAGGACCAGGCACACGATGAATGCTACGATTGCCGCCAGCACGCAACCCACCAGCCCCAGGAGAAACAGGATCGCGTCGCCCGCGGCCTCCGTCACCGGTTGCCCCTTGGCGCCAAAACAGACGGCGCAAGCTTCAGCGCCCTGCGGCGCCAGCGCAACCATGGCCACGACCACCGATAACCCTCGCAACAGCATGGCGATCACTCCAGATCCAGCCGTCTCACCTTTCGGAAATACCATACCTCATAGCCGAGCAACGCAAATGCCACGACACCGGCCCCGATCGCGTATCCCAGGTTGACCCCGGCACCCCCAGATTCGTACTCGCCCCATGCCCACCAGCAGAACCAGCCCGCGAGCAGCAGCGCCGCATTTACAAATACGAGATGGAAGTATTTCAGCGACATCTCACTGGGCCCCCACCACCGTGTTTTTGAGCGCGAGAACCGACAGGAACACCAGCGCCAGGAAAAACAACACGGTGAATGCCATGAACCGGTGGATCACGACCTTTTCGTGCAGCAGATGCATGAAGATCGCCGCGACCAACCCCGCCTTGATCGCCGCGATCAACAGCGCGATGAACACGTGGCCCGCGACCCCGATCGGGAGATACGACGCCAGGACCGTCAAGATCGTGAGCGCCAGCAGATATAGGAACACCTGGATGTAGTGGCGCGACCAGCCGTGCGCGAATATATCGCGCGCGCGCTCCCCAAAACCCCTCCTCTCACTCGACGCCCGATCTTCCGCCATCGCGCCTCCTACAGCAGATACAATACCGGAAATAGAAAGATCCACACCAGATCCACGAAGTGCCAAAATAAGCCCCCGACCTCCACGCGGTTCGCCAGGTGCTCTGGATCCGCCGCAAACATCTTTGCCCCAGTCACCAAGAAGTAGAACAGCACCACCATGCCGCCCAGCACGTGCAGGGCATGGAGCCCCGTCAGCGTGAAATAGATCGCGTAATAGGTGCTGTATCTCGGGGCGAACACCCCCCACCGGGCAACGTCCGCGAGCGCGACCCGAAGCGCCCCGCCGTGCGCACCGCCCTTCGCGCCACCCTCGTGCCGGTCGGGCGCCAACTCGATCGCGTCCGCCGTCACCCCGCTCGCCAGGTGCCCCGCGATCTCAAAGTGCGGTGTCCTGTCCAACCGCGCCCCGTGCCCCTCGGTGTTGGTCTTGATATTCGCCCCCAGCGCACTCAGCTCCGGCTCATATTTTCGGAACGCCGCCTCGTCGCGAAACACCACCCCATAGTGCGAGAACTTGTCGCGGTACTCGATCGACTTGATCACCACGAACAGGCAACCGCACCCCAGCGTCGCGGACATCCAGAAGCGGAATTGCCCGAAATCCCGCATCTTCACGGACACCCACGCCAAGACCATCGTGATGCTCGAGGTGATCAGCACGATGGTGTTCGTCAGCCCCAGCGGCACGTTGAGCGCATGATGCGGCCAGTAGTCCGCCCCGATCCGCAGAAAAATGTATGCCGAGAATAGGCCGCCGAAGAGCATCACCTCAGAGGCGAGGAAGAGCCACACGCCCACCTTGGCGTTCCAAAGGCCCGTGTCGGGCCGCTCGTGCACGGTGTAGGGGATCTCCATCGCCTGACCCTAGGTCCCGCTCCCTTTCACCGCCTCCCACTGCGGCAGGAAATCCCTCTCGTGGCCCGGCACGCTGTACTCGTACGGTCCCCGATGTGCCTCCACCGGCATGGCAAAATTCCCATGGGGCGGTGGCGTCGGCGCCGCCCACTCCAGCGTCGTCGCCTCCCAGGGATTATCCCCCACCCTCTCCCCTCTCCAGAGGCTGACGAACAGGTTCACGATGAACGGCACCTGCGCGGCCGCCAGAAGAAATGCGGAGATCGACATGAACTCGTTCCAGTGGATCGCGCCTCTCACCAACTCGTACGTCGGGTTAGCGATCGTCCCACCGCCGTCGTACCAGCGCCGGTGCACCCCCGCCATCCCCTGAAGGAACATCGGAAGAAAGATCCCGTTCATGCAGACCAGCGACGGCCAAAAATGCACCCTCCCCAAAAACTCGCTCATCCTCCGCCCGGTGATCTTCGGGTACCAGTGGTAGATCCCCGCGAAAAGCGCGAAGATCGTTCCCGGTGCCACCACGTAGTGAAAGTGCCCTATGACATAATAGGTGTCGTGCAGCGCCAGATCGATCGCGTTGAACGCCAGCGGCAATCCCGTCAGCCCCCCCAACCCAAACATCGGGATAAACGCGGCCGCGAACAGCATCGGCGTGGTGAACCGGATCGCCCCACCCCATAGCGATATCAGCAGCGCCGTAAGGATGATCACCGACGGCACAGAGATCAGCACCGTCGTCGTCTGGAAGAATGTGCTTACCTTGGAACCCATCCCCGTGAGGTACATGTGGTGCGCCCACACCATGAAGGACAGGAATCCTATCGCGATAGCCGCCAACACCAGCGGCCGATAACCCCAGATCGGCTTCCGGCTGTTGACCGCGATCACCTCGCACACGATCCCCATCCCCGGAAGTATCAGCACGTACACCTCCGGATGCCCGAGAAACCAGAAGAGGTGCTGCCACAGGATCGGACTCCCGCCCCCGCTCGCCTCCAGTAGCTTCCCTCCCACGTATAGCCCCGACAGCACGAAAAAACTCGTCCCGGCCAGCCGGTCCATCAGCTGCATGATGCCGGCCGCCTCCAGGGGAGGGAATGCCAGCAGCAGCAAGAAAGCCGTCACGAGCTGCGCCCACACGAAGAACGGCAACCGCATCCACGACATGCCCTTCGCCCGAAGCTGAATGATCGTCGTTATGAAATTCACGGCCCCGAGCAACGAAGACGTGATCAGCAGCACCATCGCGATCAGCCACATCGTTTGCCCGTTGAACACGGGGTGGAACACTGTCGAGGGGGCCAGCGCCCGCGTGTCCGCAACGCTCGCCAGCGGCGCGTACGACGTCCAACCCGACTTGGCCGCCCCACCGGGCACAAGGAAGCTCGCCAGCATCAGCACGCCGCCCCAGAGATACGCGTGGTAGCTCGCCATGTTGATCCTCGGAAACGCCATGTCCGGCGCCCCGATCTGCAGCGGCACCACGTAGTTGCCAAACGCCCCAAATGCAAGCGGCACCACCCCCAGGAAAATCATGATCGTCCCGTGCATTGCACCAAAGCTGTTGTAGAGGTCCGGCGACATCGCCCCACCGGGCAGAAACGGGTTCTGCGGAGAAAAGAATTTCCCGATCAGCGGCAGCGGCTGCCCCGGATACGCCAGCTGCCAGCGCATCGCCAGCATCAGAAAGAAACCCAGCAGCATGAAAACCAGCGACGTCAGCCCATACTGGATGCCGATCATCTTGTGGTCGGTCGAGAAGACGTACGTTCTCCACACGGAGCCACGGGCGTGCGGGTGCCCCCCACCGTCCGCCCCGCCGTGCCCCGCCGGAATCGATCCTGTGCCAGACATGCCTGAGACGCCAAAGTTGCCGCGGCCTTGGTCCCCGGCAAATGAATAATTAGCAATTCTTAGGTGGCTGTTCTACAACTCTAATTAATGGCCCACCCGGCCAGCATTTTTTGCTCGCGCGCCGCTCACCCGCGGCCAAACTCCGCGAAGGGCACACGGCCCCCACAAGGAACAGGGAGGATCTCATGAACTACCGCATCATCGGCGGCGACGGCCAGGAATACGGACCGGTACCCGAGGGCACCATTCGCGAGTGGATCGCCGACGGCCGACTCGACAACCATTCCAAGATCAAGGCCGAGGGCGCCGCGGACTGGTCCACGGTTGGCTCGATGCCCGAGTTCTCCGGCGCACTGGCCGCCCCGGTCCCGCCCCCGCCAGCCGCGACCGGTTCGAATGGCATCGACATCGGCGCTTGCATTTCGACGGCCTTCCGGCTGTTCCAGGAGCATTGGCTGGCGCTCGTCATCGCCACCCTAGTGGCCGCCGCCGTCTGCCTTGCCTGCAACATAATCGGTCTCGCCGGCAACATCATGATGGAGATTGGCAAGAATCGCGGAAGCGACGGCCACACGCTCACCCTCATCGGCATGCCTCTTTACTTCGTCGGCAGCTTCGTTGGCACCGTCCTGGGCACGATGCTCGGGGGCGGAGCATACCGCTATCTCATCCGCGTCGTCCGCGGCGGCCAGCCCGATCTTGCCGACCTCTTCGCGGGCTTCCGAGAAAAGCCCGTGCCGCTCGGCGTCCTGGGCATCGTCCAGGGCATCGCCATCACCATCGGCGTCCTCCTTTGCGTCGCGCCCGGCATATACTTGGCCGTCGCCTACGCGTTCTCCATTCCCTTGGTAATGGAAAAGAATCAGGGTTTCTGGGATGCCATGGAAACGAGTCGCAAGACGGTCACCCCACACTGGTTCCCGATGTTCGGGCTCTGCCTCATCGCGATCGCATTCGCGATCGTCGGCGCACTTCTCTGCGGCGTGGGACTGCTGGCCGCCTATCCCATCTGCGGCCTCATGATTGCCAAGGCCTATTGCGGCCTTTTTGATGGTTCGCCCGAAAACCCGCCAGCCAATCAAGGTCCTACAAGCCCCTGACCTGAAACTTCGGGCGCTGATCGCGTGCGCGGCTCGTGCCCGACCCAGGATCTGCGCGGCGAGGGTTTTGGACTGCGGTGGCAGAGTCCGGCAACCGCCGGACGGCGCCACCGCTTTGGCAGCGCGCGAAGCGCGAGCCGGGGCCATCGGTCTCGGCTCCGCCGGAGGCAAAAGCGGTGTCGCCGCTTCGCTCTGCCACCGCAGTCCAAAACGGCCCCACCCCCAGAAGTTCCACCCTGAATAATCCGGCGCGTGGACGAATCTGGCTAGCGCCACCCCCGCGCGCGCGGGTGCGCCGTTGACTCGCAAATTCAGACGCCGAATCGTAGGAGCCTGCTTGCAGGCGATCCCATGCGCAAATCGCGCGCAAGCGCGCTCCTGCCTCCCATCTTCTGCCCCGGTGATGCCCCGCCGCGCGCCTTGGCCGACGCCGCGGGCAGGATTGCCCGCGCCACGCCTGGGTCGACCCCGCCCCCGATGCCGCCCATCGCGCGGTATCGAACCTAACCCGGTCACCCTCTAGCCTGCATCTTTCACGCCTTCGCGTGGAATATGCAGGCGAGGATCGATTCTCACCTCCCGTTGCACCCGCCGACCCCGGCACAAAAAAAGGCGCCCGCCTAAGCGGGCGCCTCAACCAATCGCCAGTCAACTGGGGTAGGACTTACTGCGTCCCCTTCTTCTTGCCGCCCCCTTTGGGTGCAGCCGTCTTGCCATTGATGCTCGCCGCCGCATCGCCCTTCTTGTTGGGCACGACGGTGACTCGCAGCCCCTCGGTCAGATCGGCCAGGGTCTTGTCTGCCCCGTCGACCTTGATTTTGGTCTTGTCCGTGACCGTGAAGGTCTTGGTCTCACCGGCCTTCTTGTTCTCGACCGTCACGGTCTTCGCCGACGCGTCCACGGACTTCACCACACCCACCACGGCATTCGCCGGGGGCCCCTTTTTCTTCTTCTCGGCCCCCGTCGCGTCCTGCGAGAACGCGGACAGGGGTATCAGCGCAGCCAAAGCCATGGCGGCGCCAGCAAAACATTTCATTTTCATGCTCTTGTTGGTTTGATTTGAATTAAGGTCAGTGATTGATGAAGACCCGACGGTACGCCCGACCTCCGGCCACCTCGGGGAAAACGAATCGCCCTCTCCCGGCCGAATGCCGGTCGAGCGTTGGATGACGATGTCCGCATCGCTTCAAGTATTAAGAAGCTAGAACCGGGTCCGACCACCGTCAAGAAACCCCGCCGGGACTCTCCATCATCTCGCCCCCCAAGAGAGCCCCCGCCTGGCTGAGCTGTGCCAACGTCCCGAAAAGCACTAGCGCGTCGCCGACGGCAAGCACCGTGCCAGGGTCGGGGTTCAGCCTATTCTCTCCGTTGCGAATTACAGCCACCACCGATACTCCTGTAGCAAACCGCAGGTTCAATTCGCCCAGCGAACGGCCGACGGCCGGCGAATAGTCCGTCAGCTTCACGGTCCACACCTCCGACGCCGATAGCACGTCCCTGGGCCGCGACCGCCGAAAGAACGCGTCGACCCGCTCCAGATCATCCGCCCCCCCAACCACCAGCAGGTGGTCTTCGGGAAACAGGACCGAGTCTGCCGCGGGATTCACCAGCTCGAACCCCGATCTCCTTATGCTCAGAACGGTGGCCCCGGTCTCCTCGCGCAGCCGCAGCTGCCGCAGGCTCTGCCCGACCACCTGCGAGTCCGGCAGGACGATCAGTTCGCGGATGCCTGCCTGCACCGGATAGCGATCTTCCAGCAATTGCCTCACCTCGCGCCGGGCCACGCTGCTCAAGTCCGTCGCCTGGTCCAACGAAAGTTGGATCGCCGTCTCGATGCGGTGATGCACCTGGACCATCTTGCGCCACAGCACCGTCGAAAGAACGACCCCGGCCAGGATCAGCCCGGCGGTCACCGGCCAAGGGGGCAAGAACGGCTGGGACAAAACGACCAACCACCCCACCACCAGCAGGCCCGCGAACCCCGTCACCGCTCCGCCCACCGCCTTCTCGAACAGGCCGCGACCTGCCCCCGCCGCGCTCCTTGGCACCGCCATCTCCGACACGACCATCGCCACCACACCGATATTGCGCCATGCGGCGACCCCCGCTGGCACGCACAACACCACCGCGAGCCCCCATGCGACCAGCTCAGGCGACAGATAGCCACCGCCCCGCCAAAAATGGGAAACGCCCGATCGGATCGCCGGCACGGCCGCCACCACCGCGCTCATCGCCGCCACCTCCACGGCCAGTCTCTGAATCGGCCGTCGCAGGACCTTCCACCAACGCCCGGGCTGGCGCGGGGCCCATGGCTGGGCGATGCGCGATTCATAGAGCGCCAGGAATGTCCGCAGCGGACCGGGCATCGCCGTGTCCACTCCGTCCGCCAAACGGTCGATGCGCCGGATCACCAGCGGCGACCATGCCGCGCTGATCACGCAGACACCCACGATCATCGGATACAGCGTGGCCGGCGCGAGGCCCTGGGCCGTCGCGGCCGATGCCAGAATGAACGAGAACTCCCCCAGGTTCGTCATCGCGGCGCCGGCCCTCAGGCTGCGCTTCCAGTGAAATCCGGTCACCACTCCTCCAGAGAACACCGCACCCGCCTTGGCCAGCGCAAAAACGCACGCCACCGCAGCAACCTCGCCGGCGTGCTCCAGGAACAGACGCGCGTCAAACAGGACGCCGATCGACACGAAAAACAGCGCCGCGAAGAATTCCCGCATCGGTTCCAGTCGCCGCAACAGCCATTCTCGCGCCAGGCTCTCCGCGGCGATCAGTCCCATGACGAACGCCCCGAGCGCCCCCGAGTATCCCAGCCTCGTCGCCACGAGCGGGAACCCGAAGCACAGTCCAAAGGTCACGATCACCAGCGCCTCCTGATGGTGCGCCCGATGCAAACGGTTCATCAGCCTCGGCACCACCAACAGCCCCCCGACGATGGCTGCCGCCAAGAACGCTATCATCCGCCAGGCAATGCCCCAGAGATTCTCCAGATCTGGAGACGCCCCCTGACCCACCGCCGTCAAAACCATCAGCAGCACGATCACCACCAGATCCTCGAGGATGGCGAGACCCATCGCCATCCGCGCAAACGGCCTCCCCACCAGCCCCGCCTCGCCGACGCTCTTCGACAGGATGATCGTCGAGCACGGCACCAGAATCGCCCCCAAGAATAATGAGGAAACCGTGCCCCATCCCATCGTGCGCCCCACCCACGTCCCCACCAAAAACATCACCGCCGCTTCGATCAGCCCACAGAGAACAACCCGGACCCCCAATTGCTTCAGCCGATAGAGCCGGAATTCCATCCCGATGTTGAAAACCAGAAAGACGATCCCCACGTCCACCAATCCGCTCACCGTCCGCATGTCGTGGATCGGTTGGCCCAGCATCGCCGGATACACTCCCGGACTTAGAAGAATCCCCGCCACCAGATATCCCAGAACGAACGGGAATCTCAGGCGGTGGAAGACGATCGCCACCGCACCCGCCACGGTCATGACGACCGCGATGTCTCGCAAAACACCAAAATGGCCCGCCTCGCCCAAACCGGCCCTCCATTCTCAGACCGGGCGGCCCCGGTCGCTGTCAGGCTTGCGCCGCCAAATACCGCTCCGCCTCGATCGCCGCAGCGCAACCCGTGCCGGCCGCCGTGATCGCCTGCCTGTACGTGCGATCCGCCACGTCGCCCGCCGCAAAGACGCCCGCGATGCTCGTGCGGGTCCCACCCTTCAGGACGATGAACCCCTCCGCATCCAACTCCAACTGGCCCTTCAGAAACGCCGTGCTCGGGACGTGCCCGATGGCCACGAAGACCCCCGCGCACGCCAACTCCCGCCCAGCCCCTGTCGCCACGTCGCGGAGCCTGACGCCCGTCACCCTTCCCGCATCAACACCCAGCACTTCGGATACCACGGCGTTCCAAACGAACTCGATCTTCTGATTGGCCTTTGCACGGTCCGCCATGATCTTGGACGCGCGCAGTTGGTCGCGACGGTGCACCACGAATACGCGGGAACCAAACCGAGTCAGGTACATCGCCTCCTCCATCGCGGAATCGCCCCCCCCAACCACCACGAGAGGCTGGTTGCGGAACATCGGCAGCGCGCCGTCGCACGTCGCGCAGTAGGTTACCCCTTTGTTCTCCAAAAGCCCCTCGCTCTCCAGACCGAGATGCCGGTGCCCCGCGCCGGTCGCCACGATCAGGGCCCGCGCGACCACCTCCCCATCGTCCGTCGCCAGCGCAAATGGCCTCCGGGATAGATCCACCGACTCCACCTCCCCAAAGCGCACCTCCGCCCCAAAACGCTCCGCCTGCTTTTGCATGCCCGACATCAGCGAAAAACCATCCATCCCCTCCGGAAACCCCGGGTAGTTCTCGACCACCGTCGTCGTCGTCAGCAGCCCACCCGGCATCTTGCCCGCCAACACCAGTGGCCGCAGGTTTGCCCGCGCCGCATAGATCGCCGCCGTCAGCCCCGCGCAGCCGCTGCCCAGTATTACCACCTCTCGCTCCTCGCCCATGTCAGATCTCCATCGCGCCACCTCCCGGGCACTGCCCCGGGCACCGTGACCACGGTTTCATTGCAGATGCGCCCTCCTTTGTCTATCAAAACCACCATGACAAAGCCCGATAGACTCGAAGAAATCTGGGAACTACAGCGCGCGCTCAACCTGCGGATCGGCGTCGATACCGCCACAATGAACCAGCAAGAAAAGATTCGCTGGGCCCTCAACTACTGCCGCGCCATGTCCCAGGAGATCGCGGAACTCACCGACAGCGTCCCGTGGAAATGGTGGGCCAAGTATCAGAAGTTCGATGAGCAAAATGCCCGCGTCGAGATTGTCGACCTCTTCCACTTTTTGATCTCCGTCGCCCAAGTCCTTGGCATGAGCGCCGCCGACGTCCACGCGGCCTATGTCAAGAAGAACGAGGTCAACCTCAGGCGGCAGGACTCCGGCTACACCACCAAGGACGAATCGGACTCGAAACACATCTGAGACGCCCCATGAGTGAACCCGCGCCCGGCCCCATCCTGATCCCTGCTACCGCGGTCCGCCGACGCACCGCCCTCCTCGCCCGTAAAATATCGGCCCTGTACCAAAACCGGGATCTCACTCTCCTCGGCATCCTTAATGGTTCGATCTTCTTCCTAGCCGACCTCGCGCGCCAACTGACCATCCCCTTCCGCGTCGAGTGCTGGAGGCTGCGCAGCTACGTCGGGAAAACCACCCGCAGCGCGGGCACCGTCCACGGGATAACCAAAACCCCCGGGGCTTTTCGCGGGGCGAACGTCCTGATCGTGGACGACATCCTCGACACGGGCCTCACCCTCGCCGCCACGCGCGCGCGCCTCGTGGCAATGGGCTCGCGGTCCGTCCGCGTCTGTGTCCTCGTCAGGAAACACAAGCGGCGGCCGCACCGGGTCCGCGCCGACTGGGTAGGATTCGATATCCCGGACGAGTTCGTCGTCGGCTGCGGCCTGGATTACGACGGCATGTACCGGGGCCTCCCGGATATTCGCGTTTTGAAAGCCCCCGCCTCCCCCAGGGAGTAGCGCGCCCGGCGACAACCGTGGCGGTGCCGCCTCGGCCACCGCCCGCCTACTGCGCGTCGAACTTGCCCTCGAGCAACATGCGCCGCTTGTCCAAGAGGCTCTCCTGAAAAACACGCGCGGTCGTCTCCTGCAGGCGCACCACTTCCGCCTCGGTGAATGCCCAATACTCCTTGTCGTCCTTCCACGCCCGGAAAAACACCACATACTTTCCGGGCTGGGTATTGGGATTGGCCTCCAATTTGGAAAATACGAATCGGCCCTCCGTGCGCTCCCCGCTCTCGGCCAGTTTGAATTTTTCGGGCAACGCATCCATCTGCGCAAACAGTTCGGTCTCTACGCTCTTCGGGTCGAATCCGCCGGCGCCCTGCGCCTTGCGGGCCGCCTCGGCTGCATCCTGCGCCGCCCTCAACTGCTGCTCCGCCTTCGCGATCGCCGCCCGCGCCTGCTCGGCTTCAGCCTTCTGACGTTCCAGAATATTCCCGAATTGCCCCTGCGATCCTTTGAACTCCTCCTGCAGGGCCGCCCGCTGCGACTTCCAATAGTCAAAATAAGTCCGCCATTGCGAGAGTTGCTCCTCCGCCCATGCCTGCTCGGCCTTCCGATCTACCCCGGCCCCGGCCCCATAGAGACCCGTCCTAAATCGGCTCACCACGATGTCCGGTTCGGTCTCGGCGGGATCTTCGGAAAAGTCGATCTTGATGCGACGCGCCCGTTCGCCGATCGCCCGCTGAAAATTCTGCCGCGTGCTGGCCAGTTCGCCCTCCAGAACCTTGAAACGTGCCTCGAACTGTTCCTGGCCCTGCGAATTTATGCCGACCGCCTCCTGCTTGTGCTTCATCTCCAGTGCCGCCAGCGCCTGCTTGGCCGCCGCGACAGGGGCCTCCGCCTCTTTCGCGATCTTGTCCGCCGCCGCCACCGCCTGCTCGCGCCGCGCCTGCTCCTGCTGCAGGGGCGCGAGTTGTTCCAGATAGCGCTGGTGCAGGCGCTCGACCTCCGCCACCAGCGGATTCATCAGATAGGCCGTCTTCGCCAACCTGTATCCATCCAACATCGGCTGGCACACCAACCGCGTCTCGCGCGTCTGCCGCCAATAGAAGTACCCCGCCGCACCGATCGCGCCCAAGAGCACTAACAAGAACAGCGATGACCACACCCGCGAGCCCCGCCTCCGCGCGGCCAGACTCGTGGGTGCCTCGATGGCTCCCTGCGGGACGATCCCGCGCATCTGGCCAGTCCCTATCGGTTGCCCAATCCCCCTGATCGCCCCGACCCTGCCGCCCCGCGCCGGTGCGGCCGGAACCGGACCAGGCCCCGCCGCGCCAGCAGCCCCCGCGTCCGATTTCGCGGGTGACCCCATTCTCACCTGTGCCCCGCCTATCGGCGGAGTCGCTTTGGGAACCTCGGCCAACACCATCGGAACCAACGGCGTGGCGGTGTCCTTCCCCGCGGACTCTCCGGCCGTCGGCGGCGGCCCAATCTTGGGCCCGGCAGCAGCCTGCGATCGCACACGCACCTCCGGCTTCTTCGCCGGTTCCAAAACGGGCACGGGCGCAGGTTGCCGCACGGGCGGCGGACCAATCTTCGGCCCGGTAGCGGCCTGCGATGGCACACGCACCTCCGGCATCTTCGCTGGTTCCAAGACGGGCACGGGCGCAGGCTGCCGCACGGGCGGCGGACCAATCTTCGGCCCGGTAGCGGCCTGCGATGGCACACGCACCTCCGGCATCTTCGCTGGTTCCAAGACGGGCACGGGCGCAGGCTGCCGCACGGGCGGCGGAACCGGTCGCGGAGCAGGTGCCGACGACACCACTTCCGACGGTCGCGCTCCGGCATCCAACACCGGAAGTTCGTGGAATCGGAAATCTGGAGGAGCCTTCGCCACTGGCTGAACCGGGAGTTGCGGTGCAGAAGGCACCGCTGGCGCCGCTCCTGTCGCCGCCGATGCAACGGGCCGTGGCGCGGACGGTGCGACCGAACGCACCTCTCCCTTCCCAGGTAGGGGAGGCACGGATACCGGAATTTGGGGAGCGCGCTCAGGCATCGGTGGCACCGGCCTAGGCAAAACCTCGGGACCGGCGACCCATGGCGGCGGCTGCGCCCCCATTCCCTTGGTCGGATCCTGAGACGACGGCACCTCCCGCGGCGGCAGCGGCTTCAAATGTTGCGTCTTCCGCCCCCCCGACATCCACGGCGGACGAACTTTCTCCGCCCCAGGCGTCTCCTCGATCAACGCCATCCCACGACCGGTCGGCCCCCTGCCCGGGCCGGACATCCCAGGTATCTCGCGCGCAATTCCGATCGGAGGCGGCGGAACCATCGGTTGCGGCACCACCGGCGGTTGCACGGCCACGGGCGGTTCCAAAAATCCACCGGGTACCCTCAATGCTGCCCTTGGTCCCGGCGGCACGAATCCCACCCCCAATGCCACGGGCGGCAATGGCGGTACCGCGGATGGCATCGGCGGCGGCATCGGCGGGGGCACCGGCGGCGGCATCAGCGGGGGCACCGGCGGCACGGCCACGGCATGCCCACTCGGATCGCCAACGCCCGCCCCTCGAACTTGGCGCCTTATGGCGGATGAATAATCGATCTTCTCTGTGCCCACCTTGGCCACGGCCGCCTGCGGTAGAGGAGGAGGGACCGGCACGACCCCAGGCGCCGGGGGCGGCACCGGCGGTGGCCCCACCAGCATGCGATCCCTCAGACTCGGCTCAGTCTTACCGGGACTCGGAACCCTGACGGCCTCAGGTTCTCCCGGACCCTTTTTCTTTCCAAACAGACCCGCCAGCCTGGAGCTAAAACTGCCCATTGGATTAAGTTAACTTATCCGAGGGGGCTGCAACCACCAAAAAACGCTTCCCGCCAAAGCGGGGAAGGACCATCGCCGCCACCTCTTGGAAGCCGTTTCCAGGATCACAGCAGGTCACCCAATAATCGCATTTACCCGCACGGACTGCCCGGGCGGCGTCCGCCCGCTCCGCGAATTGCCCGTAATCGGCCTCCAGCCCGAAAATGTCGATGGCCGCATGGTGGCACTCCGACCACTCGGAACCCACGTATGCGATGCTCAAACGCTTCTGGATGGCACGCGCCGAAGAAAATATGATCTGGTAGATAGAGCGCAGGGCCTTCTCCGACAGCGGCCCTCCGTTCTCGTTGCCCAGTCGCGACAGCAGCCTCGCCTCGCGCGCGGGGTCGAAAACGCCTCGGCCCGAGTCAGCCTTCTCCCGGCCGATCTCCTGAACCAGGCTCAACCGCTGGTTCAACAGCCGCAGAATCTGGCTGTCCAGCGCGTCGATCTTGTGTCTCAAGGTTTCGATTTTCATCGCTCAACGGCAGTACAGCCTCCCCCGTCGCCCCTTCGGTGGACGCCGGTGGCTTGGGCAGCGGCACCCGCCTTAGTTCTTCAGCATTAGGCAATTCGTCCAGCGACTTCAACCCAAAATGCTCTAGAAAGAACTCGGTCGTCTCGTAGACCAGCGGCCTGCCCGGCAGATCGGTCCTGCCCCGCGCCGTCACCAGGCCCCGCTCCTGAATCGTCGCCAGCACGGCGTCCACAGACACACCGCGAACCGCCTCGATCTCCGCGCGCGACACCGGCTGCCTGTATGCGATGATCGCCAGCGTCTCCAGCGCCGGGCCGCTAAGCCGCGCCGCCCGCGACCGCTCGTACAGCAGCCTGACCCACGCCACATACTCCGGCCGTGTCGCCAGCTGAAATCCACCGGCCACCTCCTCGACCACATAGCTCCGCCGCTCCGCCTCAATCTCCGACCCGATCTCTTCAATCGTCTTCGCGATCTCCGATTCCTTGACCGCGGCCATCGCCACGGTGTCATCGTCCTGCTGCACCTCCGCCGCCTCCGTCAATAGCTTGCGGATGTCCTTCGCCGACAGCGGCCCGTTGGCCGCGAAGAGCAAGGCCTCGATCACCTGCTTGAGCGTCATGACGCCTCCACCCGGACGATCTCGATCTCCCCAAATTGGCGGGTTTGCCGCGCGGCGATAAACCGCAATCGGATCAGCTCCAATATCGCCAGAAACGTGACCACGACCTCCGTCCGCGAGACCGACCCCTCGAAGAGGTCCACGAACATCCGCCGCCGCTCCCTCATGAAAACCTCCCTCACGAACCCGATCTTATCCGCGACCGTGAAGCGATCCTCAAAAATATCCCTCAGATTCTCGGCCTTCTGCACACGGTCCAAGATCTTCTTGAACGCCGTGATAAGGTCGAAGATCCCCGCGTCCCCCGCCGCCGACGCCGGCAACGGAGCGAAATCTGGCCTCGCGGGCTTCCGCGGAAACACCCGCTCGCGCTCCGCCTCCCTCAGCCTCAGATCGAACGCCACATCCTTGAATTTCTTGTACTCGACAAGCTGCCGGATCAGCTCCCATCGCGGGTCGTCCTCCTCCTCGGCCTCCTCGTCTATCGCCTGCTGGTCCACCGGCAACAGCATCCGGCTCTTGATGTACAACAGGGTGGCCGCCATCACCAGAAACTCCCCCGCCAACTCCAGATTCAGCATCTGCATCAGGTCCAGATACTCGATGTACTGGGCCGTGACCTGCTCGATCGGGATTTCGTAAATGTCCAGCTCATCCTTCCGTATGAGATAGAGCAGGAGATCCAGCGGTCCCTCAAAGACCGGCAACCGCACCTGAAGATCCTTCCCGGTATCCAGGCTCAACATAGGCCCACGGCCTTCCTAACGCGCCCCAGGACTACCCGCGCCGCCGCCCGCGCCTTCATCGCACCCTCCTCAAGCACCGCCTCCACACGGCCCGGGGACGCCTCCAGCTCCGCGCGCCGCCGCCGATAGTTCGCAAAATGCCCCCACAGCGCCCGGAAAAGCTCCTTCTTGTATTCGCCGTAGCCCGTCCCGCCAGCCTGGAACGATGCCTCCATCGCACGGCACTCTGCCGGAGTGCCCACCAGTCGATAGAGCTGGAGGATCAGGGAACCCTCGATGGACTTCGGTGCCTCCACCGGCGTGGAGTCCGTCTTGATGCCCATCACCTTCTTCCTGAAAGAGCCCTCCGGCTCCGACAGGAAAATCCCATTGCCGTACGATTTGGACATCTTCTGCCCGTCGAGGCCGGGGACCACCGCCACAGAATCCCGGATCTCGGCCTCCGGCAACTTCAGCGCCTGTCCGTAGATCTCGTTGAACTTGATCGCGATGTCGCGCGCCACCTCCACGTGCTGCTTCTGATCCCGTCCCACCGGCACCAGATCCGAGTCATAGATGAGGATGTCCGCCGCCATCAGCACCGGATACGCAAACAGCCCGTGGCTCGCCGCCAGCCCCCTCGCCACCTTGTCCTTGTACGAGTGGCAGCGCTGCAGCAATCCCATCGGCGTCACCGTCGATAGTATCCACGATAGCTCAGTCACCTCCGGCACGTCGCTCTGACGGAACAGCACCGCCCGGCCCGGATCCAGCCCCGACGCCAGCAGATCCAGCGCCACCTCCCGGCTGAAAACCCGCAGGTCAGCCGGACTCTGGATGCTCGTCAGGGCATGGTAGTCGGCAATGAAATAGAATGCCTCGCCCTTCTCCTGCAGCTCGATCGCCGGCCGCATCATCCCGAAATAATTCCCGAGATGCAGCCTTCCGCTCGGCTGTATGCCAGACAAGATCCTCACGCCACACTCCCGCTCACGCACGTCTCTGAAATTCGCTCAAACATGGGATGTTCACGCATAGCACCCGCGACCCGCTCGGCAAGCCTCCAGCGCCAACACCCATCACGCTCTCCCCTCGGCCAAATCGATCACACCTCGGCCGGCGGCTCACCGGCCGCCCCGCCGCTTTCCACACGCTGCTCTTTCGAGCGCAACCGCACCAGATAGGCCACGACCGCTAGCCACGTCGGGAACATTTCCACGCCGGGAACGGCCTCGGCAACAAACGCGGGGAGCAGCAAGAAATGGAAGCCGAGCAACCGCCAGAGCAGCACCATCGCCACGACATCCACCACTTCCTCCACCGGCACCGCGGCCAGCGGTCCCAGGGCAAGCGTTATCCCATCCGCCGCCGCCGCCACCACGAACGCCAGCGCGATCCGCCGCCGCGTCAGCAGTGGCACCCGAAGCAACCCCGCCAAAACTCCCTTTTCGTTTGCCCCGTCCATGCCGTGTCCTATGTTGCCAATCCGTGACCGTCATCAACGTAGCCACCCAGATCCCGTTCACAACAAAAGACGGCTCTGCCATCCGCAGCATCCTCGACCGCTCCAACGCCCCCGTCCAGAACCAGAGCCTCGCCGAGGCCTCCCTCCCAGCGGAAACCGCCACTCGACCCCACCTCCATCGCGCCAGCGAGGAGTTCTATTTCATCCTCGAAGGCCACGGCCAGATGACCCTCGGCACCGAAATCCGGGATGTCCACCCCGGTGACGCCATCCTCATCCCGCCGGGCCAGCGCCACGCGATCCGCGCGCGCACGCCGCTCCGATTCCTCTGCTGCTGCGCCCCGCCCTACTCCCACGAGGACACCTACTTCGATTGAGCCATGGTATACGCCCCGACCCTCGCAACCCCCGCCCGTGGTTTTGACTCCTGACGTTTGACCTTTGACCGATCCCCACATGACCGCCGACGCCTCCACCCCCATGATGCAGCAGTACAGGCGGCTCAAGGCCCAGGTGCCGCATGGCGCCCTCATGCTCTTTCGCCTCGGCGACTTCTACGAGATGTTCTTCGAGGATGCCAAGACCGGCGCCCGCGCCCTCGGCCTCACGCTCACCCAGCGCAACGGCGTCCCCATGTGCGGCCTGCCCTTCCACGCGGCCACACCCTATATCTCCCGCCTCATCAATGCCGGCCACCGCGTCGCAATCTGCGACCAGATGGAAACCCCGAAACCCGGCCAGATGGTCCGCCGCGAAATCACGCAGATCATCTCCCCCGGCAGCGTCGTCGAACTCGAATCCCTCGACTCCCGCCGCGCCAACTATCTCGCCGCCGTCTGCCCCGCCGATGGCCGCTTCGGCTTTGCCTTCGTCGATACGTCCACCGGCGATTTCCGGCTCACCGAATTGCCCGACGAGCGACACCTCGCCGACGAACTCGCCAAGATTGCCCCCGCGGAAATCGTCATCCCAGATGGCTGGGATCCCGCCGCCGCCCTCGCGGGGGGCCGCGCCGCACTCTCGCGCCACGATGGCTGGGCTTTCCAATTCGATTCCGCATTCGCCACGCTTCGGGAACACTTCCACACCCAGTCACTCGATGGATTCGGATGCGCCGAGATGCCCCTCGCCATCGGCGCGGCCGGCGGCCTCCTCCACTATGTCCGAAACACCCTCCGCCGCGCCCTCGCCCACGTCCAAGCCCTCTCGGTCTATAACCCCACGCATTTCATGATCCTCGACGAGACGACGCGCCGCGCGCTTGAACTCGTCGAACCCCTCCGCCACGGCGCCGCACGCGACATCACCCTCCTAGGCACCCTCGATCGCACTTGCACGGGCATGGGTGCCCGCCGTCTGCGCGACTGGATTCTCCACCCCCTCCTCCAGCAGGACCACATCGTCGCCCGACAGCTCGCCATCGGCCGACTCGCCGAAGACGAGTTCCCCCTCGAATCCCTCCGCGCCCGGCTCGCCGAAATCCCGGACATCGAGCGGGGCACCGGCCGCCTCTCCCAGGGCTCCGGCAGCGGCCGAGACCTCCTGGCGCTCGCCCACGGCCTCGGCCAGATCCCGGCGGTCCGCGATATGCTCGGTCCCCCGGGTGCCAAACTCATCGACTCCATCCGCGATGACCTCGATCCCCTGGAACCCGTCGTGACCCTCGTCGCCCGCGCCATCGACCCCGCCTGCCCACCCCACATGCGCGAAGGTGGCGTCATCGCCGACGGCTTCGACCCCACTCTCGACGAACTCCGCTCCTTGGCCCGCGATAGCAAGGAATGGATCGCGCGCCTCCAGCAGCAGGAACAGGAGCGCACCGGCATCAGATCCCTCAAGATCCGGTTCAATTCGGTCTTCGGCTATTTCATCGAGGTCTCGCACGCCAATGCCGCGGGCGTCCCCCCCGACTACCATCGCAAGCAGACCACCGCCAACACCGAGCGGTTCGTCACCCCCGAACTCAAAGAGATGGAGGCCCGCATCACCGGGGCCGAGGACAAGGCCCGCGCCCTGGAGCAGGATCTTTTCCGCAAGGTCCGCGACGAGGTGCTCTCGCACACGGCCTCCATCCAACAGGATGCCGACCGCATCGCCGCCCTCGATGCCCTCGCCTCCCTCGCGCACGTCGCCCGTGCCCGCGATTACCGCCGGCCCGAGATGCTGCCCGAACCCTGCATCGAGATCGCCGATGGCCGCCACCCCGTTCTCGAGCACCTCAACCTCGACGAGCGCTTCGTTCCAAACGACACGGCCCTCGGACCATCCTGCAGGTTGATCATACTCACCGGCCCAAATATGGCCGGGAAAAGCACCTACCTGCGCCAAGTCGCACTCCTCACCCTCATGGCCCATGTCGGCTCTTTCATCCCCGCCCGCTCGGCACGCATCGGCCTCGTCGATCGCATCTTCACCCGCGTCGGCGCCTCGGACGACCTGTCCCGCGGCCAGAGCACCTTCATGGTCGAGATGAACGAGACCGCCAACATCCTCCACAACGCCACCGACCGAAGCCTCGTCGTGCTCGATGAAATCGGCCGCGGCACCAGCACCTTCGACGGCCTCTCCATCGCCTGGGCCGTCGCCGAACACCTCCACGACCGCATCGGCGCACTCACCCTCTTCGCCACCCACTACCACGAGACCTCGCGCCTCGCGAAGGAACTCAGGGCATCCAAGATGATGAACGTCGCCGTCCGCGAATGGAATGACCAGGTCGTCTTCCTCCGCAAGATCGTCGAGGGCGCCACCGACAAGAGCTACGGCATCCAGGTCGCACGCCTCGCCGGCCTGCCCAAGGAAGTCCTCGACCGCGCCAAGGGCCTCCTCCGACAACTCGAGGAAGGCCAGATCGCCGCCGATTCCCTCGCCGAAAACCCGGCCCCCGCCAATGGCCCAGAAAAAAAACGCCGGAAGGGCGCCCGTCGCCCCACGCAGGCCGGCCAGATGGATCTTTTCACGGGTTAGCCCGCCGCCGCTGGGGCCGCCGCCGCTGGGGTCAACTCTCGATTCTTGACAACTTCGCATTCGGGCGGCGTCTTGGCATGGCGCGCCTGATCCGTGTTCGACCCCGCGGAGCCTCCGCGGGACAACCTGAGTCGGGGCATCGGCTGGCTGGGGTTGTTCAGTCGCGGACCCGTGCGGGGGCGGGATGGTTATCGGCGCACTACTCCTCGTCCGGCGGCCGGGCCAACAATTCCTCCAGCGCATCCGCCGGAGAACGTTCGCCTCCCAGCACCGCGGCGACCTGCTCTACCAGAGGCGCGCGCAGCCCGCGCCGTCGCGCCAGCCCCCGGAGCGCCCGGGCCGTGGTGACGCCCTCCGCCACGCCTCCGAGGGTCCGCTCGATCTCCGCAAGCGGTTGGCCGTGCGATAGCGCCAGGCCCACGCGCCGATTCCTGCTCTGGTCGCCGTAGCAGGTCAGCATGAGGTCCCCCGCCCCGCTGAGACCCATGAACGTCTCCGGTCTTCCGCCAAGCGCCGTACCCACCCGCCGCATCTCGGCCAGCGCGCGCGTCACCATCGCCGCCAGGCTGTTGTCCCCCAGCCCCAACCCACTGCACAGGCCCGCTCCGATCGCGTAGACATTCTTCATCGCCCCGCCCAACTCCACGCCTGTCAAATCCATGGACCAGTACACCCGAAAATTCCGCCGGTGGAACAGATCCTGCACACCCTTGGCCAGACCCTCGTCGCCGCTCGCCGCCACCACCGCGGTCGGAACACCAGCCTCCACCTCCTTCGCAAAACTCGGCCCAGAGAGCGCCGCCACACGGGCACCCGGCCAGGCATCGGCAACTATCTCGCTCACGCGCCGGAAACCCTCTGGCTCGATGCCCTTCACCACGCTCACCACCGGGCACGGCGCAGGCGCCCACCGAGGCAGCGCCGCGGCCAGGAATTTCGAGGGGATCGCCAGCACCGCGAAATCCAGCGCCCCGCGCCACACCGTCGGATCTCCCACGTCCGACCAGGTGACCGCATGCCCCGCCTCGCCCAGAATTCTTCCCAGCGCACCCCCCCACGACCCCGCACCCAGAACCTGAACGTTCACGCCGCTTCCTCCTGCTTCTTCTTTTGAAAGGCCCTCGGTTCCTCGCCCCGAAACAGCCGCCCGATGTTCGCCCGATGCCTGACCACCGCCAGAACCGCAAGCGCCAAGCACGCCCAGCCCAGCACCCCATGCCCATACCGCCACATTCCCGCCGCAGCCAGCACCACCGCCGCCCCAATCGATGCCAGCGATACAATCCGCGTCAGCGCAAACAGCACAGCCCACGCCCCAAACGCCCACAGGAAAGCGCCCGGCAGCGCCGCCAGCAGCACCCCCGCCGATGTCGCGATGCCCTTGCCCCCCTTCCACCCCAGCCACGGACAGAAGTTGTGCCCGAGCACCGCCCCGACCCCGAAAACGATCCCCCGCCAGTCCACCCCACGGAGCGCTCCCGCCGAAAGCCACTCCACCAGCCAGTCCACGCACACGACTCCGGCCACCCCCTTCAACGCATCCAAAAGGAAAACCAATACCCCCCAGCCTCGCCCCAGAAGCCTCCCCACGTTCGTCGCACCGATGTTACCGCTGCCATGTGCCCGGACATCGATGCCCTTCGCCCGCCCGATCACATAGCCCCACGGGATCGACCCCACCAGAAACGCGAGCGCGGCACCTGCCGCCAACCACGCCACCAACATGACCGATTCCGATTCCAACATCACCCGGATGCTGCCAGCCAGTGGCCTCGCCCGCAAGCCACCGTCATCATCGGCGGCGGCGCAGCGCCCCGGCGATGCACGCCGCGCCAAAGGCCAGCAGGGCCACGGTCGTCGGCTCGGGAATGATCAGCATGCTCACATTGTCCACGGCGAAATCACCGGTCGAACCGTTTCCGGTGGTGAACTGCAGCAGCGAGATGCCCGTGACCGCCGCATTCGTCGCGCTCGATGTCTGCCACAGGGCCAGATCATTGGTCGTCCATATGTTCCCCGGATCGGCCAGCGCGTAGAGCAAGACGTCGTAGTTGGCAGTCGGCAACCCGTAGTCGTCGCCGATGATCGTCAGGTGATAGACGAGATTCGAGTCGCCCACGTCCGCGAAGCTGTTGTTGTTGTTCGCGTCCAGCGAGAATGACACGAAGTTGGTCGGTGTCAGGGCCCGCCACGCTGTATCAAAAACTTCGATCGCGCCATTGCCATTGAGCCGCATGTTGATCTGACCGCTCCCCGCGTGCTGCAGCAGAAGATTGAAGCTGCGGGACCCATCGGCGCCACCGTCCTCGGCCGCGAAATCCACGTCGAAACGCCAATCGGAACCCAGCGTTTCCGGGCTCTGCTGGAGGTACCCCCGCTCGGCCACGACATCCGAATCCAGATAGGCTGCCGTGTGCGACCCGTCAGTCAGCCCTGCATCCCTGCTCACCCCAGCCCTGTTCGTCGCCCAGTTTCTGGCGAAGTCCGCCGCCATGCCATCGGTCGCCAGTGACTGGCCTCGCTCGAACGTCCCGTTCCTGAGCGTGTTCCGGTCGATCTCGACATTATCCAGGATCACGTCGTTGGCCGCACTGGCGCTGATGATCCCAAACTGGTGGAATGCCGTGACCGGCAAGAAGTTGTTGGTCGATGCGGAGAAGGTCGCGCCGCCATCGATTTCCATCTTGAAGCTGTAGCCAGTCGCCGTCCGCGTCATCCGAAACACCGCCTCATGGGCATTGGTATCCGCGATGAAAGGTTGACCGCCCGCGCCACCGAAAATGCCCAGGCCCGTGCCCCCAAGCATGTTCCCGCCGCCGGTCACGTTCTCGTCATACAGGAACGCGATGCTCCCGCTTCCCGCCGCGGGCGCCACGTCAATGCGCGCGCCAAAACCAATTGTGTCGGTCGCCGTCGTCCCCTGGTTGTCCGCCGTATTCTGCGTCCCGCCGTTGTTCAATATGCCAAAGCGCAAGTTGTTCGTCCCGCTCGCGATGGAAGGCACCCGGAAGAGGAACCTCAGCTCCATCGCGTCGCCCGGCAAGAGCATGTCCACCTGGTCATAGGACGGACCCACGATGTCAAACACACCCGCAACGCCCCCAAAACCCGACGTGTCCACGTACAGGGCGCCGGTGCTACCTATCCCACCCGGCCCCGAATCATCGATGATCCCCGTCGTCCCCGGCGCCCCCGTCGTCGGCCAGGCACCCATCAGGCCCGCATCGTCAAACCGATTCGTCCCCGGAGTCTTTCCCGAAAAGTCATCCTGCAGCGCCAGGTCGGCACGCGCGGCGGCAGACACCAGAAACCAGCACGCGAACAACGATCCCACGTGCGCCACCCTCATGCGAAAACGCCGCGCCCTCATTTTCTCCTGATTAGCAGTTACCCTATGCTGGGTCAACCCCTCCACCACGTCCCCCAAAAAGCCCTCCGACGACCAGGAACCTGTCGGACTTAGGCCGACAGATTCCTCTGGCAAAACCGTCTGTTTGTCTGAAAATCGTAGCGAAGCTTCTGGCTTCGGCGAACGCCCGACCCACGCCGAAGGGCACAAGCCCTTCGCTACTCGGTCGTTACGCCCCATTTTCGAGCTGGCGCCGCCCCGATTCAGGGCTCTGCCATCGCAGTCCAAAACCCTCCCGGCCCGGATTTTGGGTCGGCGCACGAGCCGCGCCCGCGAATAGCGCCCGAAGTTTCTGGCACAGCAGCCTGGCGGACTTTCCAAAGTCCGGCAGGCTGCTAGCCCTCGGCGCCCGAAGCGCAGATCCGCCGCCGTATCGCCCGCACCTGGCGCCGATGCACACGCTGATGCAGCGCCGCAAGACATGCCCACCCGTGCCCATCCAACGGCCCAATCCACGGATGCGGGACGTCCAATCGCGATCCAGGATCCCCCATCCGCTCCTCCAGCGTCTCCTCAAATACCTTCAGGAAAACCCCGAACTGTTCGACCACATCCTCGGCCGCCCCTCCCGTCGGCTTCAGATCCTTGATGTCGATCACTTCCCTCGGCTGCCGACCGTTCGTCAACGCCACGATGATCTCCCCCATCCGTTTCCCCGTCACCATCAGATGCTCCAACACCATCGCCGCCGACCAATACCGAGAACTGTCCTCGATCCCCAGCAGCCGCGGCACCAGCACCCTCTCAAACAATCGCCCCGCATCCATACGCCCACACTCCCCGAGTATCATCTGCCCCTCGCGCTGAAAAACCTCCCTCGCCTCGCCCCAAGAGGTCGTCCAATGCCACAGCGGAAAGATCAACCCCCTCACCAGCGCCAACTCCCACGCCCTTAGCCCAGCGCCCGGAGACTCCAGCGCAATATCCCCAGCCCGGTCACCGCACGATCTCATATGTAACCTTCCACCGCCACCCCGTTACTATCGGAACACTCGGCCTCGCTTGCAACCCTCGGCCGTCCGACTTGCGCCGTCCAAATTGTGCCTCCCCGCCGGAAACTGAAATCTTCCATCTAGCGCGCGCGCGCCATTTGCCGTAAGTTTCCCCTGTCCATGGTGACCGCAATCTGCCGCCCGTTATGAATCTGCCCAACCAGCTAACCCTTGGCCGCCTCGGGTTGACGGCCGCGTTTGTCGCGGCCACTTCCATCTCGTGCCGCTATCAGGCAACCATGGCCATCGTGCTGTTCGCCGTCGCCGGAGTCACCGACTGGCTCGACGGCTGGCTCGCCCGGCGGTGGAATCTGATCACGGATTTCGGGAAGCTCCTCGATCCGCTCGCCGACAAGATCCTCGTGACCGCCGCGCTCTTCTATCTCGTTCAGATTGAATCCGTGCCGCTCTGGATGGCCGTCGTCATGGTGGCGCGCGAGTTTCTGATCACCGGCCTCCGCCTCATCGCGGCCAGCAAGGGTGTCGTCATACCGGCCGACAGGGCGGGCAAGCACAAGACTATTTCCCAGCTCGTCGCGATCCTCACCGCTCTCGCGTGCCTCGCGGCGACCGAGCTGGGCCAAGCCGGTGGCCTGTGGCACGTGATGCGGCTCGCCACGGACTGGCTCTTCGCGTGGGCCACCCTGATCACGGTGGCTTCCGGCGCATGGTACTTCTGGAAGAATCGGCGTTTTGTCTTCGACGCATCGGACCAGGAGCCTTCCGCCTGAGGGAGAACATCATGCCCGCAGACCCCGCAGTGCCTCCCGACATGGGCACAACCATTCTCCGCGAACTCCTCAGCATCGCCCGTCAGCGCGGCGCCTCCGATCTCCACCTCATGGCGGACGCGGCGCCTCTCCTCCGTATCCAGGGCGAACTCGTCGCGCTGGCCGAAGGCGGCCCAATCGCGGATCCCTCCGCCATCCTCCTCCCCGCCCTCGCCGAGCAACAGCGCCAGCGGCTGTTCAACGAGCGCGAGCTGGACTTTGCCATCTCCGTGACGGGCGCCGGCAGATTCCGGGGCAACGCCCATTGGCAGCGCGGCCACATCGAGGTCGCTTTCCGCCGTATCGAGGACTGCATCCCCTCCCTCGCCGAACTCGGCCTGCCCCCGATCGCCGAGCGCCTCTGCCGCCTCCGAAATGGGCTGGTACTCATCACCGGCCCGGCCGGCTCCGGCAAGAGCACGACCGCCGCCGCGATGATCGAGCACATCAACGCCAGCCGTCGTTGCGTCATCATCACGATCGAGGATCCCGTCGAGTTCGTCCACGCGAACCGCCTCGCAGCCATCAAGCAGCGCGAGGTAGGCTCCGACACCCCGTCCTTCGCCTCTGGGCTCACCCGCATTCTCCGCCAGGACCCCGATGTTATTTTCGTCGGCGAGATGCGCGACCTCGACAGTATCTCGTGGGGTTTACGCGCGGCGGAGACCGGACACCTCGTCATCAGCACCCTGCACACCGCCGACGCGGCGCAAACGGTGAATCGCATCGTCTCGATCTTCCCGCCCGAAAAACGACCAGAGATCCTCACCCAGCTCGCCTACTGCATCGAGGCCGTCATCAGCCAGCAGCTCATCCCCTCGAAACAGGGCGGACGACGGACACTCGCATGCGAGGTCATGATCGCCAACCCGGCGATCCGCACCTGCATCCGCGACCACCTGCCCCACCAGATCGCCAGCCACATCCAGCTCGGCGCGCGGGAGGGCATGCAAACCATGGACACCTCCCTCGTCACGCTGGCCCGAAAGGGTCTCATCACCCGCGATGAGGCCGCCGCCAGAATGAAGGAACCGTCCTTGCTCGACGGCCCTGCATAGCCAGGGGCCACGACCGGGCCGATGGTGGCATGGCCACATGCTTCCTTTCGTGGGCTGCGCCATGCACCTAGGCGCCGTGTCTCAGATGAATCTGAACATCCATCTAATCCGACTTGAAAACGAGGAGGGACCCCGGCCCGCGAGGCCGCGGGCCCTCCCGATGCATGTAAACGAGACGCTGCTCTAGCCCGGATATTTCACGGCCGTCAGTCCGTGAAATTCCGGGCTCTGGGAAAACCGCGCCATGAAAGCCATTTATTGGGAGGGGTCAGGCAAAGACTGGGACTTTTCGCGGTTGCAGAGTGTGTTTCGCGGATCGGTGGCCCCAGACCCTCCACGATCAGGTTTTTCGGAGCGCGGTTTTCCTTTGAGCCTGCATGTTTCACGCGAAAGCGTGAAATATGCAGGCTAGGCGCCGTGTTCCATCAACCAATCGACCACCACCGGATCGCCTCCCCCCGCCAGCAACTCGCCCCAAGACGGCGACATCTCTCGCAGCCGACCCACGACCCTCGGCAAAACCGACAGCGCAGAATCGACATCGGCCTCCGTCGAATCCCGCCCCAGCCCCACCAGCAGGTGCCCCGCCGCTAGCGCGTCGGGCTGGCCGATCGCCCGCAGCACCGCCGACAGCCGCATCGATCGGCTCACGCAACTCGTGCTGGCACCAAAAATCACCCCCTTGAGATCGCACGCCAGCGCGAGCGCCTCGGCCTCCACGCACGCGATGCTGAGGCTCAGGCTGTTCGGTGCCCGCTCCTCCCCCGGTCGCGGGCCATTCAGCGCCCACGACGGCACCGCGCTCGCCATCCCGCGCACGAACCGCTCCTGCAAGGCCCGTGCGCGGGTGACCCGTTCCACGAAATCCCGCTCGGCCTCAAGCGCGGCGCGCCCCGCGCCTATCAAACCCGCGACATTCTCGCCCCCCGCCCGGAGCCCTCCTTCCTGCACGCCACCGTGCAACAGCGGTTCCAGCGCCACACCGCGCCTCCTGTAGAGGGCACCCGCGCCCCTCGGCCCACCAAACCGGGCCGGGGCCAATGACATCAGATCGCAGCACATCGCGCCCACGTCCACAGGCACCCACCCGGCACCCCAAGCCGCATCGCAGCAGAACACCGCACCCGCGCGCCGGGCCAGCGCCCCGATCTCGGCGACCCGCTGCACCGTTCCAATGTCGTGCTGCACCAGATGAGTCACTACGAGAAACGTGTCTTCCCGCATCGCCTCGCCCACGGCCGCGGGATCCGCCCGCCCCAGCGCATCCAGCCCCACCCGCGTCACGCGATAGCCGCGACCCTCAAGCCACCGAAGCGACTCGGCCACCGCCGGATGCTCCGCGGTAGTCGCCACGATGTGGCCCCCCGTCCGCCCCCCCGCCAACGCCGCCCCCTTCACGGCGAGATTCGCGGCCTCCGTACCCCCAGACGTGAAAATGATCTCGTCCGGATGCCGGGCACACACCAGAGCCGCCACGCGCCCCTTTGCCGTCTCTATCGCCCGCCTCGCGCGGACCCCCATCGAATGCACCGCCGAGGGCGACCCGCACTCCACATCGAGAAATGGCGCCATCTCCTCCAGCACCGCCGGATGCGGCGGCGATCCCGAAAGATGATCGAGATAAACACCCATGTCGCTTAGCCTAGCCGCATCCGGAACTTCTCAAAACGCGCCGTGGCCACGAGCGCGTGTGGGCGGTGCGGCAACTCCCTCAATCTCCCGACTTTCAGCTTCGCCAAGGATGCCTCGATCGGTCCCCAATGGCCAAGTCACCGCACGCTTTGGCGGCCCCGCGGGCCGCGTCGCAGTGGAACCGGGCCACGCGGGATAATCGCGGACGCCGCCACAGACAACCCCCGAGCCCGGCCATCAGCCGAGCGGCCGGCGGATCAGACCTGCATCAGTTCCTTTTCCTTCTGGGCCAGGTGCTTGTCCACATCCGCGACGAACTTGTCCGTCAGCTTCTGCACCTCTTTTTCGGAAACCGTCAGCTCGTCTTCGGTGATCTTGCCGTCCTTCTGCAGTTTCTTGATGGCCTCCATCGCCTCGCGCCGCGAGTGCCTTATGGCCACCCGCTGGTCCTCCGCGATCTTCCTGATGTTCTTCACCAGTTCCTCCCGGCGCTGCTGCGAGAGTTCGGGAAACGGGATCCGGATCAACTTGCCATCCACCAGGGGCGTGATCCCGAGCTGTGACGATTCCAGCGCCTTGCGCACCGGGTCCACCGTCGCCATGTCCCATGGCTGGATCAACAGCATCCTCGCCTCGGGCGCCGTGATCGCCGCCAGTTCCTTGAGCCGCATCGTCGTGCCCGCGTACGCCTCAACCATCATGTTCTCAACCAGCGCGGGCGATGCCTTGCCCGTCCGCACCGTCGCGAGCTGATGATGCAGGTGCTCCACGCCCTTCTCCATCGCGGCTTCCGCCTCGAACATCACCTCGTCCAGTGTCATGCCTATTTCCCTTTCGGTATTCCGGGCGCGGGCCCTACTTCCCCCGGATCGTGCGGAGCGCCCTCTGGCTCGCCCTCACGCGCTTGGAGCGCAGCTTTGTCTTGTGCTTCCGGAATTGCGTCTCGAGCTTCTCGTGCACCAGGTCGATCGCCTCGTACAGGTCTCCCGCCCGCGTCTCCGCGTGCAGGTCGTTGCCCGGCACCGCCACGTGCACCTGGACCCGGAAGGGCTTCGACCCGTGCGTCTGGTCCCGGTATAGAACGACGTGCGCGCCGATCGCCTGCTGGTCGAGCCGATCCATCGTCGAGATCTTGTCCAGCACGTAATCCTTGATGGCCTCCGTAAGTTTCAGGTGCCTCACCGAAAAATGTATCTTCATCTTCGCCTCCAGTTATCTAGTCACTCACCAGCGTCCCCACGGTTTGTCCGCTGACGGCCCGCCGGATGTTCCCCTTCCGGAACATGTCGAAGACCATAATCGGGATGTGGTTTTCCATGCAAAGAGAAAACGCCGCCGCATCCATCACCCTCAACCGGCGGTGCAGCGCGTCGAGGTACGTGATCCGCTTGAATCGCGTCGCCCCCGCGTGCTTCTTTGGGTCCCGGTCGTAGATCCCATCCACCTTCGTCGCCTTCAGCAGCGCCGAGGCCCCGATCTCTGCCGCCCGTAGCGCCGCCGTCGTGTCCGTCGTGAAATACGGGTTCCCGGTCCCGGCCACGAAGATCACCACCCTCCCTTTCTCCAGATGGCGCAGCGCGCGACGCCGGATGAACGGCTCGGCCACGTTCCGCATGTCGATCGAGGTCATCACCCTCGTCTGGACCCCGGCCTTCTCGAGCGCATCGTGTAACGCCAGTCCGTTGATCACCGTCGCGAGCATCCCCATGTAATCGGCCGTCGCCCGGTCCATGCCCGCATCGGCCGCAACGCCCCCGCGCCAGATGTTGCCGCCGCCCACCACCATCGCCAGCTGCGCCCCCAGCCCAACCGCCAGCTTCACTTCCTTCGCCAGCGCAGACACGATCCTCGGGCAGATCGATTCACCATCCCCCTGCAAAGCCTCGCCGCTCAACTTCAGTACCACCCGGCTGAACTTCGCCTTCTTCGACGCACTCACTTCGTCTCAATCTGCAATGCCACCTCGCCCCCGGCAACAAGAAACCCTTGCGGACAAAACCGCCAGACGCCGAAGTTTCCGCATCGCCTTGGTCCAAATTGCCTTGAATCCCGCGCGCCGCGGCGTTTCCTCGGCTGCGGATATGAACCTCACGGAGCGCCATCCGCCGGCCAAGATCAACCTCCTGCTCCACATCACGGGCCACCGGCCCGACGGATTCCACGAGCTGGACACCATATTCATTCGCACCAGCCTCTGCGATCGCCTCGAGATCCGTCGCGCGGACCACGGCAAAATCAATCTCTCATGCCCCGCCTCAGGCCTGTCCAGCGGGCCCGACAACCTCGTCGTCCGGGCCGCCGAACTCTTCAGCCGGCGAACCGGTCGCGATGACGGCTTCGACATCCGCCTCGAGAAACACATCCCCGCCGGCGGCGGCCTCGGCGGCGGCAGCGCCGACGCCGCATCCACGCTCGACGCCCTGAACGAGTTGTGCGATCAGCCCCTGACGCGAGACGACCTCCTCGCGCTCGCCGCCGAACTCGGCTCCGACGCCCCGTTCTTCCTCGGGCCTCCAGTCGCCCGCGGCACCGGCCGCGGCGAGATCCTCACCCCCGTCGAGGCCGCCGGACTGCCCGGCCGCGCGCTCCTGGTGAATCCCGGCTTTGGCGTTCCAACGCCCTGGGCGTACGCCGCCTATCGCGCCCTGCCCCAGCACCAAAAACGCGGCGAGGTCAACGCCGAGTTCCCCTGGGGCCAGATGCGAAACGACCTCGAACCCGCCGTGTTCGGCAAATACCTCCTGCTCCCGCGGCTCAAGTCCTGGCTCCGCAATCGGCCCGAAACGACCGCCGCCATGATGTCTGGCTCCGGGGCCACGATGTTCGCCCTGCTGGCACCGGATGCGGACGTGCGGGCCGTCCAGCTTGATCTCCGGGCGACCTTCGGCCATGGTTGTTGGTCACACGAGGTCCGCCTCGGCTGATTTTGCCCGATGGTGTAAAGGTAGCACAGAGGCCTTTGGAGCCTTTAGTCATGGTTCGAATCCATGTCGGGCAGCCACGACAGCCGATCTGAGGTGAGGGGTTTCCCGTCCCTTCCCGTCTGATAATATCCTCGACCCGAAGGCCGGCCCGCCACCTCAAGCCGCAGGGATTCACCGTCCCGCGAGAAAAGACCCGCCAATCCCCCCTCGTCCCACACCCGAACGGCGATCACGTTGGTTCCCTCCACGGCGAGCCCCGGTGGCACCGAGACCACCAGCGCCCCCCCATCCCCGACCGCGCCTGCCCCCAGCCTCTTCCCATTGAAGTACACGACCACGCTCCCGCGCCACTGGCCCAATTTGAGAAGCAGCGGCCTATCTGCCCATTCCTTCAGCAAATTCACCTCACGCCGCACCCACACCGCGCCATGAAAGACCGCAAGCGCCGGATCCGCATCTTGCCAAGAACCCGGCAGCCGTACCGCCTTCCACTCCCGCATCTCCGCATCGGCCTCGGCCCACCCAGCCGATTCCCCAAAACTCCCCTCGGCCAACTCGCGCGGTTTGCCTGGCTCCATGCGAACCATCCATCCGCCCTCGAGCAGTGCCGGCAAGAGCGGATCCGCCTGCGGCGCAAACGCCCGCCGATCGGTGGCAAACGTCGCCCCCATGTTGGCCAACAGCCTCGAGAGCAATCCCAGATTCCGACACTCGCTCAGGCCCAGCGCCGCCGATCCCCCACTCGCGATCTGATCGGGGCCCACCTGCACGAACAACGCCGTCCCCGAGCCCCTCTGGAGCCTCGCCATCAGCCCGCCCGCGGCCACTTTCCCCGGCCCCGATACAATCAGCGGTGCTCGAATGTCGCAGCGGGTCCGCACGTCCGACACCGATAGCCCCCGACATTCTGGCCATGGCGGAAGCCCCTCGGGCCGGCCATAGAACGAGCCGGGCTTCGCCATGAAACCCATCGGCAGACGCTCGCGCTCCCTCGGCAGAAAAAGCGCCGATCCCCCGCGCTCGAGATGCTCCTCGATCAGCCGATCGACGATCGGGCTATCGTCCGCCACCACAAGCAACCCCGGCACCTTGGGCATCGCTTGCACCGGTTGAAAATCGACGCCCATGGCCTCAAGCCGCGTCCGCCAGATTTCACCGCCCGTGTAATACGTCGGGCCACGCTCCGGCGCGGGCCGAAATCCTTCGAGATAGCCGATCATCCGCATGAGGAGATCCCGCGCCACGGGATCATTCTCCGCTCGCGAGTCCGCCTCCATCGAACACCACAGGATCACGCCCCGCCCGTGCTCCAGCTCCATCAGGGGCGCATAGCTGAGATCAAATCCGCACTCGATGATCGGATGCCACCCGCCAAAATGCGGCTTCTCCGGCGCCGCCACAGTAACCGTGCCCCGATCGCCCCAGGCGGGCGGAAATAGCGCCGCGATCCTCAGCGTCGCTCCCGGATCGGGCGCCGCCAACCCAGGCCGCGGACCATGGCCGCCGCTCCAATCGCGCAAATCCTCGGCATCCAGCCCCCTGACCAGCGGGTGCGACCGCTGCGTCCCAACCTCCCAACACGCCCTCTCGGCCCTCAGATTCGGACGGAACGCCGTTCCCGACCTCACCCAGCCCCGCTCCTGGGCACAGATCAGCACCCGCCCACCATCTGCGGCAAATTGCTCGAAGGATCCAGGCGCCGAAGGCCCCGCCGAAAGCGCGCCGCGCCCGATGATCAAAACCCTGTTCGCCTCGCCTTTCCCATCCCATGACTGCACCTTGAAGCCCAGCGCCCGCAACACCCGCGACGTCTCGCCCGACGGATCAAACACGTGCACCGCGCGCCCGGCCTCGGCGCCCGGCACCCCGGGATAGACCCGCACCGCGAAATCGTTTTCGATCGACCGGCCTCCCAGTTCGCCCTCGAGCCGTATCTTCCCTTCGGCCTTGAGATTGACCAGGGGGCACGCGAAGTCCACGGGCAAAAATCGCGCCTGCCCCGCCGCCAGATGCCCCTTGTGCTCCCCGAATCCAACCTCCTGCCCCGCAACATCCGCATGCCAGCGAACGGAGTAACCCGCCTCCGCACGCCCGTCGTTCACCACCACGATGGACTTCTCCACCCGCGCGCCAGCCAGATAATGGTGATCCTTGGAGGTGAAGTTCTCCGGCGGGCCCGCGATCCATCCAAGTGTCGGCCCCGCCCAACTCGCATCCACCGGCCAAGGCCATACCCCGGATCCCCCGCGCCCCGCAGAAACCAGCCAGCCCCTAAGGCCGGGACGAACTTCGCCCTGTCCACCCTCCGCCGTCGCCGCCAGCGTCCTCAACGCGGGGCCCGGCGCCACCGGAAGCGCGGCCACACCCCAACCGCGCCACGCCCGTCCCACGCGCCCCATGAAACGCGCCCCCAGCTCTTCGACCAGCGGACCACCTCCAACCACCTCCGGACGCCACGCCATAGGCCCATCGGCAATCGCCTTCCGCAACGTCATGTCCTCGCGCCCATAGGCCGCAGGCCCAAGCTCGGCGGCCGCGTGCTCCACCACCAGCGGGCCCAGCCACTCCCGCCCCACCGCAAAAAGCCCGGCGCCCGAAGCCGCCCAGCTGTCGAGCGTGACAAATGGCATCTCGCCGGTCTCCACCCACCGCGAAGGCCAATCCTCCACCTCCTGCACCGGCGCCCAGCCCACCATCGCCCTCGGCGCATCTATCTCGCCCAGCGGCCCACCGCCGCACAACATCACCGGCCGCCACGGGTCCACCCGGCGTATCGCCTCAACTGCAAATCCCGCCATCCGCGCCCGATCCCGCCAACGCTCCGACGACGGCCAAGCGCGAATCCCCAGCCTCGCCGGATGGGCCCCCCCGGAAAACGCCAGGCCCCCGTCATCCGCCGACCACGCCACCACAGATGGCCACGCCCCCAGACGGCCCAACTCCCTGACCACCTCCTGTCTCCAAACCGCCTCGCCGCGCTGCCCCGACCACCGGTCCAGCACCACCGACAGACCGGCCAGTGGTGCCACCACCACCAGCCCCGCCCGCGCCGCAGCCTCACAGAGCCATGCCGCGTCCGGCGCCCCGCATCCCCTCCCCCAACCGGCCGCATCGCACACAACCGCATTGAAACCCAGGCCGTACAGACGCCGCAACTCGGCTTCGATGGCCTCGGGCGTGCCACCGCCCGGTGACGGCGCGGGCACCAATCTCACCCTCGACCCATTCATGCGCAACCATCGCCCCTCCAGCCGGAATTCCCGGAACCCAAAAGGCCCCGCCCATTCATCCCGAACGCCCGGGCCTTCGACCGCAACCTTCAGCGACAGCAGCCTCGGCGCACCAAGGTCCCAGACCGGCGCGCCGGGCCACCGCCACGAGCACTGCAACGACCCGCCATCCTCTTGGGGCGCCTGCACCGACGCGCCGAATCGTCTCGTCGTCTCCGCCCCCGAAAACACGGCCGACACCGTTGCGTCGCCCGCCTTGCCCGCTCCCGCAAGGACGACCCGCAGGCTCACCTCGCCCGATTCGATGGAGGATGATGCGATCACGCCCGCGATGTGCCGGCCCTTCGGCCTGCAGGACAAAATCACATCGCCCCCAATTCCGCCATGCGCCCCACCTCCCACCAGCCGCTCAACCCGCAACCGGAGGGTCACTTCGCCGCCCGCCTTGGCCATCGGCGTGACGTCCAACTCACCGCCCGGCCAACCGATCCGCCCGGCCTCCCGACCATCGATCAACACCTGGGCGTCCCCTTCAAGCCGCGTGCAGTCTAGGACAATCGTGCGCCCAGCCCACGCCTCGGGGACCGCCACCCTCCGCTCATACCAACCCACGGAACACCCGACCCCATCGCCAAAATTCTCCCATGCCGCCCCGGAGCCCCGCACGCCGATCCCGGGCGCACCGTTGGACACACTCCAAAAACCCGGCACCCGAATCCATCCCCACGCCCCCTCCGCCTCCGTCAGGGCTCCTCCCTCGCCCCCCGGTGAAAAGCGCCACATCCCATTCAGGCACACGCGACCGCGCGTCGAGGAAACCACCTCAACCCTCTCCTTCCCCCATCCGGCATCCATCTCCGCCGCCGTGCACGGGCACACCAAAAACCATGGCACAGCAACGCCGCAACCCGCCGCCAGCCACCACCTCAGTCTTCCCGGAAAATCCACCCCTCCCATCATGCCACGCACTTCATCCAATCGCCAACTTCCCATTTCGTGCGCCCAGCGCCCAAAACCAAAAACTCAAAACCCCAAATCCGAGCCCGATTTCCCCTTGAAACCCGCCCCCGATGGCCGCATAATTTTCTGAAATCAGCGGGTATAGTTAAGTGGTATAATGTGGGCTTCCCAAGCCTGAGTTGAGGGTTCGATTCCCTCTACCCGCAAATCCCCCTCTTCATAGGTAAGCGGACATCCATGGACGTCGGTTGACGGCCCAGTACATTCTGACTATATTCTGACTATGGCGTCCCTGGCCCAAGACTCCAAACAGCGCTCGCCTTTCTGGTATTGCTGCTACACCACGGCCGATGGCCGCCAGTTGAAGAAATCCACAAAGGTCCGCATACGCCCAGCGAGGGGAGATTTGAAGCCCGACGGCACTCAAAAGACCGCAGCCGACACCAGAAAGGAGGCCCTCGAAGTTTGCCTGACGCTGGAGGCCGCAGAAAACATGGCCGCGCAGGGCACCCTATCCGAACGCACGGTCAAACGTCTTCTCTCCGGAATGTTGGAGCGAACCACCGGGAAGGGCCTGCAATCCGTCAGCGCCAAGGAGTGGCTGACGCAATGGCTCGCGGAAAAGCGACGGGCGCGCAGCGCTGGCACATCGGAGCGATATGGCCAATGCGTAAAGGAGTTTATATCCAGCCTCGGAGGCCGGGCGGCGCTACCCATCGACGCGATCACGACGGGCGACATCGCCGCCTACCGCGACGCCCAGCTCACCGAGGGCAAAAGCCGCAGCACCGCCAAGCAGAATGTCGGCAACATCTCCACCGCATTCAACGCCGCCCGGCGCCGGGGGCTGATCGCCAACAACCCCTGCGATGCGCTGGAACACCTGCCGGTAGAGCACGCGGAGCGTCAGAACTTCACGTCGGCCCAAGTGGCATCTCTCGTGCGGTCTTCAGATGGTGACTGGCGCGGCGCCATCCTGATGGGCTTCTACACCGGCGCACGACTCGGCGACATCGCCGCCCTACGGTGGGAGAGCATCGACGTCAAGGAGCGCGCAATACGGTTCATGCCGAAGAAAACGGCCCCGACCGGGAAGACTGTCGTCGTGCCGCTGCATCCCGATCTCGAGCGGGTGCTACTCAAGAGACCAGGGGTCGGCAAGGCCCCAGTATTTCCGTCCCTGATAGGCAAGAAGACCGGCGGTGCGCACGGCCTCTCTCGCTCGTTCGCGAAGATCATGGCCCAGGCGGGCATCCGTCCCGATATCATACGCCACACCGACCGCGGCCGACGCAATACCACTTTGAGTTTCCACAGCCTCAGGCACGCGTTTGTCAGTGCGCTCGCCAACGCGGGCATCAGCATCGAGACCCGGCAAGCCCTGGCCGGCCACGCGAGCGCGGCAATGAACCTCGCGTACACGCACCGCGAACTCGATCCCCTGCGGGCGGCCGTGTCGGTGCTGCCGTCGGTGCTGCCCGGGGCCTGAGCGCACCCCGTTTTGCCCCCCGAGAACCCCTGTCCCGGCCCATCCCGATGCTGCATCCCGCGGACTTTTCCGCTATACTGGTGGCGCATGAAGATAAATGAAGGGGCCCCGACCGCCGCGACCATCGTCGCGGCGCCGGAGTTTGTCGACGCCAAGGGCGCACGGCAACTCTTCGGACTGTCGAGGTCCCATTTGTACAACCTGACGGCCCGAGGGCTGATCAGGTCGTGTTGCCTGCGGAGGCCCGGAGCGATCCGGGGCCGCAGGCTGTTTGCATGCGATTCCATACGGGCGTACCTGGAGGCCTGCATGGAGCCTGCGCCGGCGCGGTAACACCGCCGG
>ENA-UOWO01000296-UOWO01000296.1-activated-sludge-metagenome-genome-assembly--contig:-NODE-296-length-74687-cov-11.020849_pt1 | contig 74687 bp, 48 predicted proteins | sample MGYA00238148_ERZ761564 | MGnify/ENA primary metagenome ERZ761564 (study PRJEB28885, sample SAMN05720194) | activated sludge metagenome | isolation source: Anaerobic digester | place: USA...
GTGAAAGACAAAAGCGCGCCCGCCCCCATTTGTGTTGATGGTTTAACGGTGGAATTGCTGCCGGATGGCAATGGTGGTGGAAAGTTTACCCTTCAGGCCACGGACTTTGTGAAGGGAAGAATTTTTGACTGTAATGGACAAGGACCAGATACTTTGAATGGCCAAAAACTGATCACTCGTTACTCGGTGAATCGGGTGGGTAAAAAAGTGGACAGCAGCCAAACAGCCTTGCAGTTGACTTGTGACGATAGGGGAGTAGTGCTGGTTGAACTTCACGCCTGGGATGAAAAGGGCAATGATGGCTTTTGTGTTACGTATGCGGAAGTTCAAGATTACCAAGATTTATGCCCATTCATAGAAATTTCAACCCCTTATATCACGGGGTCAATTGCTACAGAAGGGAATGAAAACCTTCAGGGAGTAACCCTTACATTAAGCGGGCCATCTATAAATACTCTATCGGCGGTAACTACAGAGAAAGGAGGGTATAGTTTTGTTAATTTGCCAAGATGGGATGAATATACGGTTACGCCAAAATTGGACAAAAATCCCATCAATGGCGTAAGTACTTTCGATTTGCTCTTGATCCAAAAGCATATCCTGAACACCCAGAGCTTGAACAGCCCTTACAAGATGATTGCAGCGGATGTAAACAACTCCAAATCAATTTCCACGATCGATATGATCCAATTACGCAAGTTGATCCTGAACATTGATCAACGCTTTCAAAACAATACATCTTGGCGTTTTGTCAATGCGGTCTACGTTTTTCCAGATCCGAAAAATCCCTGGTCAGCCGATTTTCCTGAGACGGTTTATGTCCAGCAATTATCAAATTTCATCTCTGGCAACTTTGTCGCCATCAAAATCGGCGATGTCAACGCCAGTGCCAAAGTCAATACTTCGGAATAAACTGGATCCCACGAAAAAGGGAGATACTGGCGCACCAGCATCTCCCTTTTTTATCTTTCAAAAGAAAAATTACTTCTTTTTCTTCGGTGCAATCATTACAATCATCCGGCGGCCTTCCAATTTGGGCAGGGATTCCGGCGATCCGAACTCTTCTAGTTCTTTCAAAAACTTCAGCAGCAACAATTCCCCCCGATCCTTAAACACGATGGTACGACCCCGGAAGTTAACGTAAGCTTTCACCTTGGCGTTTTCTTCGAGGAAAGTTTTGGCGTGACGCACTTTGAATTCAAAATCGTGGTCATCCGTATTGGGTCCGAAACGAATCTCTTTGATGACCGTTTTGGCCGCTTTGGCTTTGATTTCTTTTTCTTTCTTCTTCTTCTCGTACAGAAACTTGTTGTAGTCGATGATCCGTACGACGGGAGGAACCGCGTTTGGAGAGATTTCCACCAGGTCTAGTTCCGATTTTTCAGCCCACTGGAGGGCATCACGGGTATTGTATACCTCTCCGGATTTGATTTCAACCCCAATGAACTCGCTGAGTTGTTCCATGTTATCACCCACCAAGCGAATTTGAGGAACCCGAATTTGATCATTCAGGCGGAATTGGCCTTTGTCGTCCTCACTAGGAAATCTGGAGTCTCTACGGTTACGGTTGAACGGTGGTCTACTGCCGCCACCACTGCGATTACCGCCAAATTGATTCTTTGCCAAATGAATTTTATTTTGTTAACAAATAATGGAATGAAGAATGTTTAAAGTAGTGGAACTGTGTTAATCGGCAGAATTCAACGTAGAGATTTAGGATTTCAGCGACTTATTTTTGAGGCGCAATGCAGGGCATTGTAACGAAAAAATAAGGAAGATGAAATTCGAAAGATCAAGTTGAAAATGTCGATTAACACAGTTCCACTACTTATTTCCACAAACTTAAAAAAAATAGAGACGCATTGCAATGCGTCTCTATTAAAGTAGAACAAAAATACAATATTTTTTTATTCCTTGACGTCCGTATTCACTTCTTTCGCGAGCACGATGCGCAAATTGTCCTTTTCATCGGTCAAGATGGCTTCTAAAAGTGCACCTTCCTGCGGCTGATCATTCAATATGAACTCGGCAAGTGGGTCTTCCAGGTACTTCTGAATGGCGCGATTGAGCGGACGAGCACCGAATTGTGGATCGAATCCTTTTTCAGCCACAAACTTTTTGGCCTCATCACTGATGACCAGTTTGAAATTCATGGTAGCCAGGCGACGGTGCAGGTCTTTCAGCGTAATGTCGATGATTTTGAAAATCTCCTCTTGTCCCAGGCTATTGAATACCACTACATCGTCGATGCGGTTGAGGAATTCCGGGGAGAAAGTGCGCTTCAAGGCATTTTGGATGACCGCTTTGGTATTGTCTTCTGCCGCCTCTTGCCGAGACTTGGTAGCAAAACCAACCCCTTGACCAAAATCCTTCAACTGGCGTACCCCAATGTTGGAGGTCATGATGATCAGGGTATTTTTGAAGTCAACCCTGCGGCCCAGACCGTCGGTCAACTGACCATCGTCCAATACCTGTAGCAGAATGTTGTATACATCGGGGTGGGCTTTTTCGATTTCGTCAAGCAACACGACCGAATAGGGCTTGCGCCGTACTTTTTCCGTCAACTGGCCCCCTTCTTCGTAGCCTACGTATCCCGGAGGCGCACCGATCAGGCGGCTCACGGAGAATTTTTCCATGTATTCACTCATGTCGATGCGGATCAGGGCATCTTCTGAGTCAAAGAGATAGCGCGCCAAAGCCTTGGCCAATTCCGTTTTACCTACCCCTGTTGGGCCCAGGAAAATGAAAGAACCAATGGGTTTGGTGGGATCTTTGAGGCCAACCCGGTTGCGCTGGATGGCTTTGGTGATTTTTTTGAGTGCTTCATCCTGACCAATGATTGCGCCGCCCATGTCTTTTTCCATGCTCACCAATTTTTTGCTCTCACTTTGAGCTACCCGCATTACCGGGATATTGGTCATCATGGATACGACTTCAGCAATGTCATCTTCACCAACCGGATAACGTTTGGTCTTGGAATCTTCTTCCCATTGCACTTTGGCAAATTCCAATTGGCGCACCAACTTGGATTCACGATCGCGCAGATCGGCAGCTCGTTCGTACTGCTGGTTTTTTACAGCCTGGTTTTTCAGTTCTTTCAGCTCTTCGATTTGTTTTTCCAAATCTTCGATGTGCTTCGGAACGTGAATGTTCTTTAAGTGAACCCGGGCACCTACTTCATCCAGTACGTCGATGGCTTTATCGGGAAGGAAACGATCGGTGATGTACCGGTCGCTGAGGCGTACACAAGCTTTGATGGCGTCATCATCGTAGATGACGTTGTGGAATTCTTCGTATTTGGACTTGATGTTGTGCAAGATGTGGATGGCTTCCTCCGCTGAGGGGGGATCAACCATTACTTTTTGGAAGCGACGGTCGAGCGCTCCGTCCTTTTCAATGTGCTGGCGGTATTCATCCAGCGTAGATGCACCGATGCACTGGAGTTCACCCCGAGCCAGGGCAGGCTTAAAGATGTTGGAGGCATCCAGCGAGCCGGTGGCACCCCCCGCACCTACAATGGTGTGGATTTCATCAATGAAGAGGATGACATCGCGCGATTTTTCCAATTCATTCATGATCGCTTTCATGCGCTCTTCAAACTGGCCACGGTATTTGGTTCCGGCAACCAGGGCGGCCAGATCCAGCATGACGATGCGTTTGTTGAACAGCGTACGCGACACCTTGCGCTGCATGATGCGCAGAGCCAAACCTTCTACAATGGCGGTTTTGCCCACCCCGGGTTCTCCGATGAGGATCGGGTTGTTCTTTTTGCGGCGGCTCAGGATTTGAGATACCCGCTCGATTTCATTTTCCCGGCCAATAATGGGGTCTAATTTGCCCTCTTCAGCGAGTTTGGTAATGTCTCGGCCAAAGTTGTCCAACACCGGAGTGCGGGATTTGGCGTTGCCTTTACGCTGCTGAAAACCACCCTGGCGATCGTCGTCGTCGTAGGGGTCATCATTATCTTGTGGTGCTTGGTTATAAGGCGGCTCGATGCTAGAGAAATCTTGCTCCTGCTTTACGTATTCGAGCTCGGCTTTGTAAATTTCGTAATCCACGTCGAATTGATTGAGAATTTTAGAAGCTGGGTTTTCCTTGTGCTTTAAAATGGAGAGCACCAGGTGTTCTGGGCTAATCTCTTCACTTTTCAGCATTTTTGCTTCCAAAAAAGTGACTTTAAGAACCTTTTCGGCCTGTTTGTTGAGTGGGAGAGTACCCACACTCAAACTGGTGTTGCTTGCGGGTATTTTTTGCACGGACTCTTCCAGGGTTTGTTTCAACTCAGCGGAGTCTACATCCAAGGATTCAAGGACGCGAACTGCCAAGCTTTCTTTTTCGGATACAATCCCCAAAAGAAGATGCTCTGTACCGATAAAGTCATGCCCTAAGCGGAAAGCTTCTTCCCGGCTTTTTTTAATGACTTCCTTTACCTTGGGTGAAAATCTTCGGTTATTCATGTTGTGCTGAAATTCTAAAGTAAGTTTAGAACGACCTTTTTAGTTGCAAGAATCAAGCCATCTTTTGACGCTGTCAGGCTTTGAAAGTCATCTTTGTTGAACTTGAACGCTGTTCCAGCAATAATAAGGTTTCTGGTCAAAGTGTCCAAATCAAAATTTTTGCAAAAATTAATCCATTTTGCGCTAAAAAACAAACCCTCTTTTGGACAAAATGTAAAACTCACGCAAATTAATTTACGAAACACCAAATGAGGGATTCTGGTTTAAACTCAAATTGACTACATTTGGAACTTGGAATTGCTTAAAGCTTTTGGATAAATTCTAAATAACCGCTTTCGCTTTCCACGGTAATGCTTATATTTGCCCGGAAAATAGATCAACTACCCTTAGCACATGAAATATTCAGTTGATAAACAAGACCGTTACACGGTCTTTCAGTTGGAGGAGGAGAACTTGAATTCAGTTGTTGCTCCAGATTTGAAGTCGGAAATTGTTATCCTGCACAATGAAGGTGTAAATAATTTAATTTTTGACCTTTCAAAAGTCAAGTATGTCGATTCTTCAGGTTTAAGTGCCATTCTGACAGCAGACCGCCTGTGGAAGAGCAACGGTAGCTTCGTTTTGACAGGTATCGAACACCCTTCCGTGAAAAAGTTATTCGAAATTTCTCGTTTGGATAGCGTTTTGTCTTTGGTCCCGACTAAAGCAGAAGCCGTAGAGTACGTTTTTATGGAGGAGTTGCAGCGGGAGTTAGAAAAGGACGAAGAGGAAGAATAAAGGGTTCGAAGGTTCGGGAGTTCGAGGGTTCGACATTGGGCACCTCGACTTCGCTCGGCGACAGACGTTGAACCCTCGAACTTTGAACCCTCTAACCCTAAACCAATCTTTCCAAATCCCGGATCAGAATGCTGCGCCGATTAAAGTAGATCAAATTTGACTTGCGGAGTTCATTCAAGACCGAGGTGACTGTTTGCCGGGAAGTACCCGTATAATTGGCGATGTCTTGTTGGGTCATGCTGTGTTTAATCAGGAGTTCAAAACCAATTTTTTTGCCCTGGTTTTCTGCCGAATCTTTCAAAAAATCAATAATTCTTTCGCGGGCATCTTTAAACATCAGCGCTTCGAGGCGTGCTTCTGCCCTCCGTAGTCTGCTTCCCAACCAATCGACAATGTCCAAGGATAAGCTGGGATGTCTCCGGATCAGCTTGCGAAACGCATCAATCGGGATGCGCAAGAGCTGAACTTCATCCTGCATAGAGAAAGCATTTTCCTGGCGTTCTTTTTCGCCCACCAATCCCAGATCACCAAAAAGTGCAATAGGAGACAGCATCTCTTTGATGATCTCCCGACCATCTTCTGAAAAGGAACAGACCTTTACCGATCCACGCAACAGCACAAACAGGTGATTCGAAATATCCCCCTTGCTGTAAATCGCACTATTTCGCTGGATTTGTTCCGACTGGCACAGCAAAGCAAGCTCATGTAAATCTGCATAAGGAAGCTGCTCCAAAAAAGGAATTTGCCTTAAAAAAGCCACCACAGATGTGTCCCGCGTCGTTGTCATTGGCTAATATTTGGTTTTATACCCGGCTATAATTTCCATTCAATGGAATTGTAATACAGTAAATGGGCTAATACTTAAATAGTTTAGACCAGCGAAATGTTCACATGGGTTGGACAAGGAACGGCGGACGTCAGTATATTGATGTCAGAAACCTGATGTAGAATGACCGATTTAACTTTGTGGGTGTTCCAGATTTCAAAGCAGTACCGCTTCGAAATCTGGAACTTGGAATCTGTAGTTTTAAAATTCAACGCGATAGCTCAAAATGGGAATGATTCCCAATTGTTTTTTCTCCAGAACCTTTTCTTGCAGATGGTCGTAGTAGAAAAAACCAGCGTTTTGCTGATTGCTAGCATTCTGAATGTCCAGGGCAAAGGTGTTGTTCCGACCAGCCCGGTTCCATTTGAAATACAAACGGGTATCCAAACGGAAATAGGTGGCACTTTTTAGGGTAAAAGCAGGGTCTATGCGCTCATTGTTGGTGATGATGGTAAAAGCAGGTACGGTAATTTCCTCAAGTTCAGAGAGGGTAACATCAACTGGCGTTTGCCGCAAATTGCCCATCACTACTGCTCGACCATTGATTCCCCACAGTTTTACTTTACCGGCTTTGCGTTCTTTTCGCCATTCTTTGCCGGCAGTTGCATTGAATACAAAGCGCCCGTCAAAGTGGCTGCTTCGCCATTCATTGTTGCCAAAGGTTTGAGCATAGGCGCTGCTGTTGTTGCGGTACTCCGAACGATAGATGGAACTGTTGGCCAACAAGTAAAATCCTTTTTCCAGATAGCGCCGCAAGTTGAGTTCCAACCCATAATTGCGGGCTTCGCCATCGGCGTTTAATACTTCAGGTATGCTGAAATCACTGAGCAATACGGGCACCCGTTCATTGCTGAAATTACTGGACAACATTTGGAAAGAGTAGGGGAGTACCGCTACTTTGGTCTGCTTTTGGTAGTAAGCCTGTACTTCTATACTGGTGGATGGGCCAGTTTGAACCTGGAATCCGATGCTGCTCTGTTGACTTTTGACCAAAGATAAAGGCTGTGCCACATCGCTTACCGGCAAGATGGGTTTTTGACTGAATTCACCAAAAGAGAGGGTCAGTTTTTTGTTGGCATCCAGGCGATAAGCAAGATTGAGGCGGGGCTCAAAACTACTGATGGTCCCATCTTCAAGTGCTACCGCATTCAACAGTTTTAAATAATGGAGACCCAATTCCCACTCTAAATTGCCAAAATCCAGTTTGGTAGAAGTGTAAGGTTGAATGATCTCTCCTCCATTGTACAACACGCCTACTTTTATGGTTTGCCGAGGATTCGGTTTGAGGTGCCAATAGGAATGTACACTGCGGCGGTATTGCCGAATTTGATCCCGCAAGTTGGGTCCTGCCTCTACGAAGTACACGGAAAGGCGCTCACTGTTGTAACTTGAGTAAGCAAAAGAAGTATGCCACATGCCCTTTTGCCCAACCGGGAGTTTGAATGTGCCGCCAATCACTTGGGTAGAAGATTCAAAATCAATATCTTGTCGGTCTTTGTCAAATTCCCAGGTCGTTGAATCCCGATCACCTGCAAAAACATTTGAGCTATTGCCGGCCATGCCAAAGAGGGTAAACTTGCCACCCTTGGCAAATGGGAAAACCAGATTCACTGCTACATCCTTAAAACTGATGGCTTCACCGCCAAAATCCAAGCCCAGATCACTCAAAAGCCCCAAAGTGGAATAACGTCCATTGATCAAATAGGAGGCGCCCCCGGCCTTGCCAATCGGGCCTTCAGCGGCGGCATCAAATCCGAGGACACTGGCTTGCAGGGTATATTCTTGTTGTTCGTTGTTGCCCGTACGCAGGCGCATGTCAAAAACTCCACCAAGTGCATTGCCGTATCCCGCCGCATAATCGCCAGTCAAAAAAGCAGAATTGCCCAACATTTGTGTACTGAGCATGTTTACACCGCCGCCAGTAAAGGTTGGTAAATCGCTTTGTGAGCCTGCATTGGGCGTATGATTGGGATTGAGGATGTCTACGCCTTCCAACCGCCACAGGTTGGCGTTGGGAGTATTGCCCCGCACCGAAAGGAAATTGGCCTGGTCGTTGGTATTGACAACTCCAGGAAAAGCGCTAGCCGTGCGGGCGGGATCAAAAAAGACCCCCGGAAACCGCAGGGTGGTTTCATTGCTGATGCTGCGCACCGAAAGGTTGAGGCTGCTGAGCTCCAGCGGTGCGGCAGTGATGCTGAGCTCACTCAGGGTGGTATAAGCAATACTGAGGGGCAGGTTCAATACGGTTTCCCGACCCGACTCAAGTAGCAATTCCGGTACCACCAGGGTATCGTATCCCACAAAGGAAACCCTCAGTCGGTAACGACCTACGGGCAAATTTTCAAACCGAAACTTTCCGTTGTCATCGGTCGTAGTACCCAGGGTACTCCCTTCCAAAAGCACAGTTGCTCCTGGTAAGGCTTTTTGAGCCACAGCGTCAATGACCTGCCCTCGTAGGGTTTGTTCAGGGTTTTGAGCCAAGGAATAGGTAATGCTGCCCAAGACAAGAATAAACATTAAAAGCGATCGGAATAGTAAATTGGTTGACATGAAGGTATGATTAAGTCGGTAAATAGACTGCTAATGATTCTGCGCGCCAAATATACCTTTCAGCCCGCTAAAAAAGGAGAGAAAGTTCACTTTCTTAATCGCCCAATTTAGGGCAAGAGAAAGACTGTCACAATAATATTGCTTAAATATGAGAAAAAAAAGGTAAGATAACTAACCTCAATTAGGAAATAAATACTAATTTTGAACATCTCGTCATGATGAATCATCAAATTACTTTCCACAGGCTGCTTTAAGAGGCAGAAGCACTAGAATTTATTTTATTTCTATTCAGCAATTTGATTTACAAGGAAATGTGAACTGCTGTTGTGTCTCGGACTGAGCTTCAGCCAGGATCGGTATGCAGTTAATTTACACAACAGGAAAAAATTTGTTTGGGTAATTCTTACAACTTATCCATAGAATAGATTCCTATGAATGAAATTAAAATGTTAGACATTTACTTGGGCGCTTCAGAGCTCTTGCAGAGCGCGGCGGTTTGGCTGGCCTCTGATGGCCGGATTTTGGGGGTTAATGCCTTATTCGCTTCAGAATTGGGATACCCGCAAGAAGAATTGAAAGGGAAGTCCATCTTTCAAATCAATCCACACCTCAATTTGATGGAATGGAAAAAAATTTGGAAAGCTTTAGAAAACTCTGGGCAAACTGACATTGAGTCAGACCACATCACTGCAAGTGGGAAATTGTACCCCATTCGGATGAAAGCAGTGATGGTAGACATTGGGCCAGAAAAAGTGTGTATTGGCATTGTCAAAAACCTGATGGAGCTGACCCGCTACAAGGATATGCTGGAATTGGTGACAGGAATGGCTAAAATTGGCTCTTATGAACTGGATTTGGTGAGTGATGAACTGGTGACTACGGAGGAATTTTACCGCGTTTTGGGGATAGAGAAAGTTTCTCACCCTTTGACCAGAGACGATTTTCGGCTGTTGATCAAAGAACACCTTGTGCCTGAAGAAATGACAAATTTGGACTATAAAACCGACCTGGCGATCCGGGAAGGAATTTCTACCGAAACGACGTTCACCATTACAACCCAGACCAAAGAAGTTAAACACCTCAAGTTATACGTTTATCCACTGAGCAAAGAAGGAATAACCTACAAGATTTATGGCGCGATTCAGGACATTACCCAACAAAGAGCAACGGTTCAACCCTTGGAACTGGTCAAATTTCTGATCGACAATGCCACTGAAATGATTTACTGGGTCAAAAAGGATGGAAAAATTCGGTATTCCAATTATGCCTTTGTGGAAAGGATGGGCTACACCATGGAAGAGATAACCGAATTACACATCCACGATTTGGTGCCCGATGTGGTGGAAATCGGTTGGGGGAATCTTTTTGATCTTTTACAGGAAAAGAAACATTTGGTCATTGAGCGGAACAAACGTTGCAAAGATGGATCATTTTTCCCCGCTCAGGTCGTTGCCAATTATGTGGAGTTCAATGGCGAATCTTTCATTTGCAAATATGTACGTGACCTGAGTGAAATCCGCAAAACCGAAGCTGAATTGCGCCAGGCTGTTCAGGAAATTTCAGAACTTAAAAGGCAGTTGGAATTGGAAAACAGCTATTTGCAAAGTGAGATCGAAATCGAGTACAACTTCAACAACATCATCACCGCCAGTGAAAGTTACAAATCAGTACTACAGCAAGTTCAACAGGTTGCGCACACGAATGCAACGGTATTGATTACCGGAGAAACGGGCACTGGTAAAGAGCTGCTGGCAAGGGCCATCCACAGCAATAGTTCACGCAGCAAAAAACAAATGATCAAAGTGAACTGTGCCGCATTGCCGGAAAGTTTGATCGAAAGTGAATTGTTTGGCCACGAAAAGGGCGCCTTTACAGGAGCGGTGCAAAAGAAACCTGGCCGCTTTGAACTTGCTCACCAGAGTACCATTTTCCTGGACGAAATCGGCGAAATGTCACTTGATGTTCAGGCAAAACTGCTGCGGGTGCTACAGGAAGGAGAATTTGAAAGGGTGGGTGGTTCGGAAACATTGCATTGCGATGTACGGGTCATCGCTGCAACCAACCGCAATCTTGAACAAATGATTGCAGAGGGAAAGTTTCGTCGGGATTTGTATTACCGCATTAGCGTTTTCCCCATCCACAATATCCCACTGCGGGAACGTAAAGAAGACATATCCTTATTGATTCGACACTTTGTGAAAAAGTTTTCAATCAAAACGGGTAAAAACATTGATAAAATTCCCCGGAGGGTCTTTGATATTTTAGAGGAATATTGCTTCCCGGGTAACATCCGCGAATTGGAAAACATCATTGAACGTTCAGTCATCCTTAGCCATCAACAAACCTTGAGTTTTGATATCATCCCCTTCAAAAAAGGGGATAAATCAATTGTTGAAGAAAATGGCTCGTTCAAATCCCTGGAAGAAATTCAACGCGAACACATTCTCAATGCTTTAAAAAAGACCCAGGGTAGGGTAAGTGGCCCCTCTGGCGCAGCACGATTGTTGGGATTAAACGATAAAACCCTATTCTCGAAAATGGCAAAATTGGGGATAAATGAGTAAATTAAATATTTCTTTTATGTCATAAATTTCCTTTATTTAAGAAAAAAGTACAAGCAAAAATTTGTGCTTTTTTGATTTAATAACTTGATAATCAAAGCATAAAAAAATTGGCACGCAGATTGTAATAATAAGTAGTAGTAAAACAGATTTGTCATTGTGAATCAGTCATAATCGCTTTACAAGAAGCAATCTCAACCCTCAATAAACGGCTTTGCCATATACCATAATCAGTATTGGTAAATAGCCAGAACTACTGTAATACTGTATTTTTGACACTGTATCACCTTAGCTAAGCTATAGGTGCAGGCATGACCAAGTGAGGCAGCCTTAATGGGAACATTGTAGTTAAGAGCATATCCACCAAGTACTTAGGTGCTTGGTGGATACTTTTTAGAGAAGCATTGGAAAACACAAAATACATTCGTTCTAACCACTAATCAACGTTTTGCGGAATAAAGAAGCATTTTAGTTTATTTATAAGGTTCACATTTTCTTGTGAGGTTGTCTGCTAGGTCTTTGACAGCCTCTTTTTTTTTGCCCAAAATTTTCCCGGATTTAACTTGTACGTACAAGTTTGTTTCGTAGCTTTGTCTCGACAATAGTCTCCATCCATGGGAAATACCTTGCAATACAAAAACCTGTACAATCGGCTCAAAAAGGAAATCCTGGCTGATGTCTACCCCTTAGGCAGTATTTTGCCCTCGGAAAACGAACTGTGTGCTGCATCAAGCCTGGCAAGATCAACGGTACGGCAAGCGCTGAGTCAATTAGAGACCGAGGGATACATTGTCAAGCAGAAAGGTAAAGGCAGTATTGTCAAGTCCAAGAGCAGGGCTTTAAACCTCTTGTCTTTTCATGGGTTTTCGGCAACAGTAGAAAAGGACGAAATTTTCACCTTGTCCGTACAGGAGCCCCAGATCCAGCCCTGGCCGGCTGACTTCTTTTTTGACCTCAATGAAATTGAAAGCGGAGCAGGATGTATCTATTTTTCGCGAGTCCGTTCCATTGACCGGCAGCCAGTGATGTTTGAAAGTACGTATGTGCCAAATCTCAACCTTCCCAAATTTACCAGACAATTTCAATTGAATAATTCCTTTTTTGAGTTCCTGGGCAAAGAATACCACATTGAAATAACCGGTATGGATCAACAAATTTGGGCAGTAGCGGCAGAGGCGGCGATTGCCGCGCACCTCCAATTGCCCATCGGTACACCCGTGTTGAAAATCAGTAGAAAATACCATACCAATCGGCCACATCTTCATCTCTATAGCCTGCTTTTTTGCAATACCGAAAAGTATGCAATGAGCAATTCAAGTGGTTTGGTAAATGCTTAAATATCGGAAAATTATGACAAGCGAAGCGATAAAAATCACTGGACATTACACCGCTGGACAACCCTGGATACCAGCCCAGGAAAACACGATCGCGGTGTATTCTCCTTTGGATGGTGCCTTGATCGGGGCAGTACCCATCGCTACTCCAGACACCATTGATCAAGTGGTGCACCATGCTTCCAGAGCATTCGTAGCCTGGTCAGCTACTCCTTTAAAAGAAAGAGTCCAAGTCCTTTTTCGTTTTAAAACCTTACTGGAAAAACATGGTTCGGAACTGTCCGATTTGATCCAGTTGGAAAATGGCAAGACCAGGGCAGAAGCCAAAGCGGAAATCGACAAAGGGATCGAGGTATTGGAATTTGCGACCTCCCTGCCACAGATTTGGGATCAGGGTGTTTTGGAAGTAAGCACGGGGGTAAATTGTCAATACGAGCGCTTCCCCCTGGGGGTCGTACTCTCCATTGCACCGTTTAATTTTCCCGCCATGGTACCCATGTGGACCATTCCCATCGCCATTGGTTGCGGCAACACCTTTATCCTCAAACCTTCCGAATTGGTTCCGCTGACCGCTGTCCGCCTGGCTGAATTGTTTACGGAAGCGGGCTTGCCCGCAGGGGTATTCAATGTCGTGCATGGAGCACGCGAAACCACAGAATACCTGATCGACCATCCGGGCATTCAGGCTTTGAGTTTTGTCGGCTCCACCAAAGTGGCCCGCCTGGTGTATCAACGGGCTGCAAATTTGGGTAAAAAAGCGCTAGCCCTGGGTGGGGCCAAAAACCACCTGGTTGTTGTCCCTGATGCGGACCCCGAAATCACGGCAAAAAACGTGGTGGCCTCGGCCATGGGCTGTGCCGGACAACGTTGTATGGCCGCTAGTGTGCTGATCCTGGTAGGAGATACCGGAAATATCCTGGATCAAATTGTGGCCGAAGCCCGAAAAATCAAGGTAGGTGAGGACTTGGGATCTGTGATCAGCACAGCCGCTAAAGCCAGAATTGAAGGGTACATCAACCGCGCTGAGGCAGCGGGTTACAACATCTTGGTAGATGGACGAGGTGCCACGGTATCTGGAAAAGAAAACGGCACTTACGTTGGGCCTACCTTGATTGAAGGCGTTCCCGCTGGGGCCGAGTGCGCCTGTGATGAAATTTTTGGCCCCGTACTTTCTATCCTGCGCACCAAGACCCTGGATGAAGCTTTGGCCATTGAAAACAGCAACCCCTACGGCAACGCAGCCTCTATTTACACGAGTTCCGGTGCGGTAGCACGCTACTTCGCCGAACGTGCCAGTGCAGGCATGGTGGGGGTCAACATTGGTGTACCCGTTCCCCGCGAACCCTTTTCCTTCGGAGGTTGGAACGAATCCAAATTTGGCCACGGCGACATCACTGGTATGGATGGTGTTCGCTTTTGGACCAAACTCAAAAAAGTAACCACCAAGTGGACAGCATCTGCTGCCCAGAATTGGATGAGCTAAATAGGGTGTGGGTTGGGGTGTGATGGTGTGGGTGTGTTGTCGGCAGCCTGCAAGATTATTCGTCAGCCCGCAATTTTAAACCTTTGCAAAATATTTACATCATGCCAACCCACGACTTCAGTCGTGGGAGGCCACCAACTGCCCCAAACCCACGAATTTATTCGTGGGCGAGTTCGTGGGCTAGTGGGAGTCGGCATCGTAACCAAAAATCTATGAAAGCAGCCATCTACCACGGAAAAGAGGACATCCGTGTCGAAAACATCGCCGATCCCGTTCTTTCCGACGGCGAAATCCTCCTGGAGATCGAAGCCTGTAGTGTCTGCGGCACCGACCTGCGCACCTACCGCAATGGCGACAAAAAAATTGCCCCGCCCCGTGTGTTGGGCCACGAGTTTTGTGGGCGCGTAATCGAATCCCGCAATCCCCATGCCAATGTGCAAAAAGGAGACAGGGTAGTGATGTACATCGTATTGTCCTGCGGCGAATGCAAGTACTGTCGAGCCGGGCGCGAAAACCTCTGCATCAGCCGCACCACCATGTCTTACCACTACGATGGCGCTTTTGCACCCTACGTTAAAGTTCCGGCGCGAGCGGTGCAGCGCAATAGCCTCTTTAAAGTCACTACCGATCAATCTGCCCAACAAATGAGCCTGGCCGAGCCCCTGGGCTGTGTCACCAATGCCCATACCCATCTCGGGATTGGGCTACAAGATCGGGTAGCGGTCATCGGCGCCGGACCCATCGGCGCCATGCACGCCGTATTGGCCCGCCTGCAAGGTGCCCAATCGGTACACCTGATTGACATCAATCAAAAGCGCCTGGACATGATGACCCGCTTTGACATTGATGGAACTATTCTAAGTGAAAAAGACGGCGCGCATCTGGAAAAATCGCTGGAACTGACCAATGGCGAAGGTTTTGACGTCGTCATCGTCGCCGTGAGTAGCGCTTTTGCGCAAGCTGACGCACTGGAAATCGCGGGTAAAGGCGCCAGAGTGGAGTTTTTTGGCGGTTTACCCAAATCCAACCCTACTGCGGTGCTGAACACGAATCATTTGCATTACAAGGAATTGATGCTGAGTGGCTCTTATTCGGAGAAAATTAGCGATTTCCGTACGGCTTATCAGCTGATTCAAAGTGGGCGTTTCCCCGCAGACCGATTCATTACCCACGAACTGCCCCTGGAGCGCATCCACGAGTCCTTTCAAATGATGGAATCCGGCGAAGCGCTAAAGGTTTGTATCAATCCTCAATTGTAAAAGAGCCATGATGAACAGCGTATTAATCGAATCCTTGACAGGCAAAGACTGGGGACTTTTGATCAACGGACAAAGCAAAGCATCTTCGGACGAGAACTGGGACACCGTTTTTTCCCCCGCAACGGGGAAACCCATTGCCCGCGTTGCCGCAGCAACCCCCAAAGATGTGGATGAGGCTGTGCAAAGTGCCAAAACTGCCTTTACAGCATGGTCGGCACTCCCCGGCGCAGAACGTGAAAAAATCATCCGCAAAGCTACCGCTCACGTCCGTACCCAAGCTGAGCACATCGGCGGCTTGATGGCCCTGGAGCAAGGTAAACCTTTTGCTCAATCGCGGGGCGAGGTCACTTCCTCCTGTGATTTGATGGACTATTACGCTGCTGAAGGCGTGCGGGTAGAAGGCTACGTCAACAGTACCGAAAAGAACAATCTCTATTCTTGGGTAACCTATCAGCCAGTAGGGGTTTGTGGCTTGATTACCCCCTGGAATTATCCGGTGAGTTTGCTCAGTTGGAAACTGGGCCCGGCGCTTGCTACGGGCTGCACCGTGGTGGTCAAACCCACCGAAGTTACCCCACTTTCGCCACTGGCATTTTGTCAGGCACTGATTGAAGGGGGAATTCCGGCTGGGGTCATCAATGTAGTCTTGGGATCTGGGGCTATCGGTGCGGCCCTTGTTGAGCACCCCACTGTAGCCAAAGTAGCCATGACGGGGTCAACTCATACAGGCAAAAAAATCATGGCAGCCGTAGCCAGTCAATTGAAAAAAGTATCCCTGGAATTGGGCGGGCATTGCCCTGCCATCGTATGTGCCGACGCTGATCTCGACAACGCCGCCGAGATCATTGCCTACAAAGGTTTTCGCAACATGGGGCAGTCTTGCAGCAGCGTCAATCGGGTGTACGCCCATGCCTCCATTCACGATGAATTGATTGAAAAAATCTGTGCCAAAGCCAAAAAAATGAGCATTGGCGATGGGGTGATCGAGGGCAATTGTGACCTTGGCCCGATGACTACTGCCGAAACGCTTCAAAAAGTAGAACGCCACGTGGCCGATGCCTTAAGCAAAGGCGCTCAACTACATACTGGAGGGGCAAAACCAGCGGAGGAAAAATACCAAAACGGCCATTATTACACTCCCACCGTTCTCAGCAAAGTCAGTACAGACATGCTGGTGATGTACGAAGAAACCTTTGGACCAGTGGTTCCTGTCGATACTTTCGACCACATCGAGGAAGCCATCCACAAAGCCAACGACAGTAATTTTGGCCTTTGTGCCTACTTGTTTACCCGTGATTTTGCCACCACCATGCAGGTTAGCCAAGCACTTGAATCGGGCACCGTTTGTGTCAACAATGGCGCTGTGAATACGGCTTATGCACCCTACGAAGGATGGAAAGACAGCGGCTTCGGCCTCGAACTATCCCGCAAAGCAATCTTTGAATATTTGAAAACCAAACATGTTAAGGTAGGGTTTTAGGGTTCGGGTGTTCGAAGTTCCTGGGTTCAGCTTTACCCTCGAACCCCCGAACCCTCGAACCCCCGAACCCTCGAACTCATTATCTATGCTTCTGTCTCCAACCCAATCCCGCCAACTCCTCAACCATGCTTTCGAGCAGGGTTACGCCATCCTCGCCGTCAACGCCGATAGCCACGCTGCCGTAAGCGACTGCCTGGAAGCGGCATTGATGGCCGATGCCCCCATCATCATCGAAACCAGCCTTTGGCAAATCAAAAGCCACAGCTATGGACTGGGCGATCCCATTTTGGGCGTAGCTCGCTACCTCGCCGACCTCATGGTATTGGCCAACAGCAAACGTTACCGCCACATCCCGGTCATTTACCATACCGATCACATCAAAGGCCCTGAGACGATGGGCATCCTCAAAGCAGCGATTCAGGGCATTCAAACCGGGATTCAGGGGCAAAACCTCCAGCTTACTGCTTCTACCATTTCTTTGGATGCCTCAGACATGTCGGAGGAAGAAAACATCGCGCACATGCTGCAATTGTGCCAGTTTGCTGAGGAAGCAGGAGTGGACGTGACCCTGGAAATGGAGTCAGCTGTAGATGACCGCATCACCCCCGCTGAAGAGACCAAAAAGTTGATTGGTGCTGTGGAAGCTCAGTTCCCCGGCAAAATTGCTTTGTGGGCACCGGGAGTGGGCACGCAGCACGGCTTTACTTCTGATGACGGTTACGCGGGCTTTCAAACCAAAACCATCGAGGATAATGTAAGGCTCTTGCAACAAATCACGGGAAGGAACATCGGCATTGCCTTGCATGGCTCCACGGGGCTGCCCAATGAAAAGTTAAGCGCTGCCGCCAAATGTGGAGTAACCAAGGTCAATTGGTCCTCGGAATCACTCTACCTGCGCTCAATGGCTGCCAAGCAGTATTACCAGCTGTTCGCCGATAAATTGGAACGTAAACATCCGGAGTGGAAAAATACTGCGATGGACAACGGGGTGGCTACGTTTGTATCTGCGATGTACGTGCAGAGGGTGGTGGAGCGAATGATGGTTTTGGGGGGCGAGGGAATGGCGGGGCGGGCTTTTGGCTAAAAAGACAGAGCTGTGTCTCGCCCTTACGTAAAGCCTTACGGTGGAATTGTTTGATGAAATTCGGGATTTATTGATAAAGCGCCAGTACTTTTTCGGAATAAAAATTTCGAAATCGGCTGAACTTAAGATTAACTTAAAAGAAACACACCGCGACAAAACAAGAACACATTTGAGCAAAGCCCCAGGCCCCTTTCCAGCATACCTTGCTTAAGTCAATCGCATTCACACAGTTCAACTTTAAGCAAGTAAAATGAAAAACAAACTGCTAATCATGATTTTGGGCAGTTTCTTCTTGTTCACCTACAGCCAGGCACAAAGTAGCAAAATCACAGGCATGGTGAAAGATGAAAAAGGGGAGGCGCTCCCTGGTGCCACTGTGCTCATCGCAGGAACTACCCAGGGAACCATTACCGAAGTAAATGGAACCTACAGCCTGGAGGCAAAACCCACCGATGTGTTGGAGTTTAGCTTTCTGGGCTATGAAACGTACAAAGTTACCGTGGGTAATCAGACCGCTATCAATGTACAATTGTCTACCTTATCCAATTTGATTGAAGAAGTGGTGATCTCTGGTTATGGGATTGAAACCATGCGCCGGGATGTAACCGGAGCCGCTTCAAAAATTGACAAAGCAACCCTGGAAAATGTTCCGGCAGTTTCGGCTTCCGAGCTCTTGCAAGGGCGCGCAGCAGGGGTCAATCTGGTCTCCAATGATGGCTCTCCGGGAGCAGGTTTCAGCATCAACATCCGGGGCCTGGCATCAATTTCAGCAGGGGGATCTCCGCTGATCGTAATCGATAATATCCCTTACCTGATCAGTAGCAATGATGCCTTAAACCCCCTGGCTGCGATCAATCCCAGTGACATTGCCTCCATCGATATCCTCAAGGACGCTTCGGCTACTGCCCTGTACGGAGTTGGGGCAACCAATGGGGTGATTGTCATCACCACCAAAAAAGGCCAAAAAGGCAAGCCACGCATCAACCTGAGTGTAAAACGTGGGGTGGGGCAACTTACCCGCACCCTCGAAACGCTTACGCCCCAGGAGTATGCCCTTTATCGGGCAGAGCGGATCCGGGCTGAAGCCGGGGACAACTCGGGACTGGTTTCCTCGGTCAAATTTCCTGGCCAACCCAGTGCCTGGGAAATTCTGGCCAATCCTGCCGGAGCCAATCTGGAGGCCGACCCGGCCACAGTCCTCAAAGACCAATATGGCATCACCAACCTGAGTGGTACCAATTGGCTGGATGTCATTACCCAAGACGCCAAAAAGGAATTTTACGACCTCAATTTCTCGGGGGCCACCGATAACGGTACTTCCTATTTTGGCTCCCTGGGCTTTACGCGCGAAGACGGCGCCTTGATCAACTCCGGGTTTCAACGCTTTTCAAGTTTGTTGAACCTGGAACAAAAACTGAGCAATATCCTGACCGCTGGCATCAAGTTGCAGTATGCCAATTCCGCTTATGAAGGTCTGATTGGTGATTGGCGCGCCGAAAACGCTGTCGGCCAAGCTAATTTTTTGAATCCTTACATCAATCGTGATAATATTTTGGGCAATATCGACGGTGTCGTCAACAATGGTGGGCAGGGGATAGGTCTGGAAAGCCCGGAGTATCGTTTGAATAACCTGTTTTCCGAGCGTGGCTCTGATTGGTTGGCAGGAAACCTCAACCTTTCTCTCAAACCAGTTTCCTGGCTGGAACTGGCGGTCACCGGGGGCGTCATTACCGAGAATTTTAACTCCGATTATTATGCACCCAGTTTCCTGCGTGAAGCATTCAATGAAAAAGGTCGGGTTGATCTGACCAAACGTCGCGACAACCGCCTGGTGATTCAGCCCCGTTTGGCCATCAAGCACAAGTTCAAAAGTGGTCACGGGATCAATGCGACCTTTGTATACGAAGCCCGGCGTGAAAGCCAAACTTCCTTGTTTACGCGCTACCAACAGTTCAATACCGAAGTGTTGGGCATAAACAGTTTGGCTGCCGCCAAAATCATTACCTCCACACCTACTTATGTGGACAAACGCGATCGCTCTTACATTGGTCGGGTTCAATACGACTTCAAAAGTAAATACATCCTTACCGCTTCCACCCGGATCGACCAGTCATCCCGCTTCATCACCGATCCCACCGGGGTATTCCCAGCGGTATCGGCGGCATGGAACGTGAGCGAGGAAAAATTCCTCCAGAAACTGGACAAGGTGCTTTCTACCTTCAAAATCCGGGCGGGTTTTGGCATCACGGGCAACAACCAAATCCCTACCAATGCAGGTTTATCGCTGGCCAACATTTCTAATGTTGCTTATCCATTCAATGACGCCATCAATACTGCGGTCAACCCAAGCAGCCGTTTCGCCAATTCCGAAATCACCTGGGAAACAACCCGTGGCATCAACTTTGGGGTGGATTTTGGCTTTTTTAAAGATCGTTTTACCCTGACCAGCAACTACTACGACAACCGCACCACCGGTCTTTTGCTGGACATCCAGTTGCCCACGTACTCTGCTTTTACCTCTTCGATCCAAAACCTGGGTTCATTGGAAAACAAAGGACTTGAATTTGAATTGTTTTCCAGAAACATTTCCAAGCCTGGATTTTCCTGGACCACCAACTTCAACATTGCTTTCAACCGCAATAAAATCCTGGACCTGGGCGGCCAGCCTGAAATTGGCTTCCGCGCCATCGGAACGGGTAGTTTGCCCAACGATGTCATCCTGCGGGTTGGTGGCCCGATTGGGGTCTATTATGGTACCATTCAGAGTGGGCTCATCAACAATGACATTGAGCGCTACAACGCTACCCGCAAGGTGCAGGACCACAACACGGGCGAATTTGACTTTTTTGACATCGATGGCAATGGCATCATTGAACGTACCGAATATGTGCCTATGGCGTATACGCTGCCTATTCACACTGGTGGTATGGGAAATACAATTGGCTACAAAGGGCTTGAATTGTATGCCTTCATACGCTGGTCTTACGGCAATGATGTGGTCAACAACAACATCAATCGTGCCCACTATCTGAGGGGTGACAACAACCTGCAGCGCAACATCGCCCCCGATGTATGGAACCGCCAAAACGAAGACCGCAACTACCAAGGGTTCACATCCATTTTTACCACCCGGATTAACTCATTGTTCTCGCGCAGCGAAATGGTGGAAGACGGCTCCTTCCTCCGCCTGGAAACGGTTCGCCTGAGCTATGCCTTGCCTTCCAAGTTTTTAAATCGGGCAAAAATTGCGGCGGCGAAAATCTACGTAACTGGCCAAAACCTGGCGCTCCTTACCCGCTATTCCTGGTACGATCCGGAAGTGAATGCTGCTTCGGGCAACAACCGCCAACTCTTCCCCGGGCTGGACCAGGGCGCTTACCCACGCTCACGAGTTGTTCTGGCGGGTATCGATCTCACTTTTTAATTTTTAAACCAAGTTGTGATGAAAAATAAAATCCTCATTCTTTCAATAGCTTTAGGTCTGTGCCTTTCCGCTTGTCAGGACTTCCTGACGCCGGAAATCAAAACAGACATTGCCCTGGATACCTACGGAAGCACCCCTGTTGAGGCCAATCTCTTGTTGAACCAGGCCTATGTGGAACTCCGCAACGACAACATCACGGGTTCCGTTTTCTGGCAATATTTTACTACGGACTATTCTGTGCCACCAGCAGGTACCAGCTTGGCGCGTAGCCTGATTGCCAAACTTTCCTATGATGCCGCTGAAGGGGATATCCTCAACATTTGGTCGGCACATTATACCGCCATTTCCCGGCCCAATCTTTTGATTGAAAAAGCCGATGCTGCCCTCTCTAATCCCGATCTTTCAGCTGCGGATAAAACAGCCTGGTCGAAAATCTCGGGCGAAGCCCGCTTCATTCGCGCTTTTTTGTATTTCAACCTGGTGCGGCTGTACCGCAATGTGCCGATTGTAGATCAGTTCTTTCGCACTTTTGATGAGATCAATAGTGTCTCTAATGCCCCGGGTAGTCAGATGAAAGAACAGGAAAACAAGGTTTATGCTTTTATCACAAACGACCTGACTACCGCCATTGCACAGTTGACCGAAAGTGGAGACCGGGGACGCGCCAATAAACTGGCCGCACAGGCTTTATTGGGCAAAGTTTTCCTCACCCAGGCAAGTATTGAAAAGTACCGCGATAAATCTGGCGATGGCAAGGCCTTCTATGAAAATGCCCTAAGCAATTTGAATGCGGTCATTTTGAGTAAAAAATACGCTTTGAAGACCTACTTTCCAGATAACTTCATTCGTGACAAACAAAATACGGGAAATCAAGAGGCCCTTTTTTTCCTGGAATTTAATGAACTGGACAACTCTGGTGTGCGAGCAGGTTTAAACACTGGGTTTCTCAATAATTCTGGAAGCAACGTAGAATATGGCACCCTGGCTGGGTCAAACGGTGGGCAGCAAGCCACAGATTTTGGCTGGTCGGTCTTTGATTTGAATTCTCCGGGGGACATCGTCCGCCGTTTTTGGACCTTTGAAGAAGGTGAATTCAGAAGTTTTGATGCCAACGGCAACAAAACCTTACAAAACACGGCCGCCGATTGCCCCAATGGTGAAAATTGTGAAATCTTCCTGCGCACTACGGAGCCTTATCCCTGGAATCGCCCGTATTGGTTTGAAATCATCAATGATGCCAATGCTTTCCGCAACAATCCCATTGCTCCAGATGTCATCACCAATGGGAGCAATACCACTTTTTCTATCATTTGGGGAGCAGGAAACCTGAATGCTCAACCTGGAGTTCGTCTGGTCAAATACCGCCGCAACCCCCTCACTCAGCCCAACTACACTGCTTCCACCTGGGATGGAGATTTACCCGTCCTACGGTATGCCGAAGTACTATTGATGTATGCTGAAGTAGCCAATGAACTGCTTGGACCAAACAGCACCCCAACCGGTGGTAGTTTAACTGCGCTTCAGGCGGTCAACCAAATTCGTGCCCGTGCCCGCAACTTTGTGTACTACCCCAACCTGACCGTCAATTCGCGCATCATCAATGTTGGCGCTTACAAGGCTACTTATGGCGACGTATTCTCGCGTAAGGCCCAGGTGGGCAACAAAACTGCACCACCCAAAACAGATAATGCTGCCGATACCCTGGCCAAATATTATTACCAGATCTCGGCCTTCCGAGGCATTCGGGAGGTGCCTCCAGTAGCGGACATCCGCAATTTCAAGGACTTTCCAGCCACGGCCAACTGGGTACCCGATTTTTCAGCGAGTATGACCAAAGAAGAATTTACAGAAGAACTATTGGATGAACGCTGGCGAGAGTTGGCTGGCGAACAAAACCTGCGCTGGTTTGACCTCACCCGTTATGGCCGTTTGGTCAATCGGGTGAATGAATACAAAACCAAGCTCAATCCGCTGACCAATCGGGCGATGACGACCACTCCTTTTGGTACTCAGGTGTTAACGGCTCCTGGCTCACGCTTCGAATACTTGCCCATTCCCAAGTCTGAACTGGACCGCAACCCAAAGTTGAACCAAAATGAAGGTTTCTAATCCTTTATCCAAAATGTATCCAATCATGAGAAAGATATTGTATGTATCCATCCTGATGTCGACTATGCTGGCTTGCAGCAAGGATCGCTTCGAAGCCAATGTGCAGGATGTGGCTTTTTCTGCCAATAAAACCAGCCTTAAAGTAGGGGAGGAGGTGGTCTTCTCCGTCAGCTCTGGTGCTGATGCCGTCTCTGTTTACACTGGAGATGCGGGTAGAGATTTTCAACAAAGTCGCATTGTATTGGTGGAGCAAAAGGGCTTATCGGAAGAACAACTCCGCACCAATTTGTACGCCGAACGCCTTCCGGAATTGAACGCCTTTTTGACCCGGATACCTGAAATCAGTAGCATCCCGGTGGATGTAAAATTCACGGGGGCAGAAATGAACCTATATGAAGGCAAACTGGTGCCCTGGGATTATTCCAATGTGACGAATTCCCGTTATTTGCGGCTCAAACTGGCTGATGGGAACCCACAAACCCTTTCTTTCAACGCCAACAAAACCGTACTCCCGGTTATGCAGGGATTTACTACTGCTACCTTGCAGAGTAAAGGCGCACTCAATACCGTGCCCAATAATGTGTTTGGTCCTTCTTGTGCCTTTCCCGATGGCTTCAACGCGCAGTCTCAATTTGGTGTAGGCATCAGGGTCGGTTTGCAGTTGGTGATTGATGGCAAAGAGTCTCCAATTACGTATTTCTCCCTCACTGTTCGCGAATTGTTGGACAATCTGGGTTTGGACATCAGTGCTACTTTTAATGCCTGGAAGACGGCTAACCCCAGCCTCAAAGCAGCCAATGGCATCGATGAGGTTCGCCTTATTTTTAACGCAGACGATCCAACCAAAACGGATGATGATGGGGATTTGCTTTCTTACATAGGCAATGTGTACATTCAGGAGCTGCGGCTGGGCTCGCCGGATAACACCATTAAAGCTTTCAGTACGGGCGTAACCGTCCCTTTTGTGTATACGGGTACTACCCAAAACCTGCGCTACAAGTACAGCAAAGCGGGTACTTACCAGGCCACCATGGTTGCAACCTATATTGGCCGCAAAAAATACTCCGGTGATGGGTACATTACGGATCGAGCCAATGAAATTCTGGCCTCAGAGTATGATATTCAACGGCGGACCAAGACGATTGAAATTAAAGTAGAGTAGTTTAGTTTATTGCATCATAAAATTGTAGGTTCTTAAAAACGACTCTGGGCTTTTCCCAGAGTCGTCCTTTTTTGAATCAAGGCCAGACCAGTTTTCCTGTCCAGATCGCTCCTTCCCAATCTATTTTTACCACATACATGCCTTTGGGTGCATTCAGTTTTAGCCTTGATTCCGGTCCTTCGATTGTGCCTTTCAATACTTCCCGTCCAGCCAGATCAAACACCATCAAATGGCCTTTTCCACTCAATTGATGATTGAGCACGTACAACTCATTGCGGTGCATCATGATGCTGAAAGTATCCTTACTGAGCTGTTCCTTGCTGGAACTTGTGCCGCACACATAAACCAGTTCGCTGACATTGCCGTCCATTTGCAGGTTGTATTCCGCATTGTTGTTGATGCAGCGCCCATTGATCTGGATATTCTCCAACTGAATCCCCTGGATTTCGCTACCCATGGGAGCAATAATGTAGTTGGAAGCCAGGTTTTTGCCCCGCAAGCTTAAGTTGCTCACCCGCAAGTTGCTCACTTTCCCTCCGCTTGTCTTTAAGCCAATGCTGCGTTGAACATCGTTGTCCATAAATACATTGCGAATGTTGACGCCACTAATGTTTGATCCTTCATTGTTGACCAGGTTGATGACGGCGGTATTGCTGATGGTACCCGGTACTTTAGGGGCATCTTTTACCACGTAAATGTCTTCGGCCAAACAGTCTTGGCAAGCTCCATAGGTATTCCAGCCCAATTGAATTACGGCTCCATTGATTTGTTTGTAAATCACCAGATTTTTTGCCTGATTTTTGGGCCGGTAGAGTTTGACATAGTCATCGTTTACTTTCAGGAAGGAATCCTCGATAAGTGAAGCATCACCTCCACCAAAACCATCGGTTTGATGCCACCAGCCAAACAATTTTACGTTGTTGCACTGCAAAGTGCCTCGGGAAAGGATACAAAAATGGGGGACATTGTTGATGGTAATGCCTTCAACTACCTGATTTTGACCAGGGCCATTAAAAAAAATAGCGTGGTAATTAAAAGAGCCGGGAACCCCTGATCCCAGACGCTCCTGACCACAAAGCGAGATGATCCCCCGCCCCTGAACGCGGGTATTGCTGACATTGTCGCCATAAAAAGTAGCCTGAACGTAGGCCTCTCCAGGGATGTAGTAGGTTTTGTTGCTCAGCAAAGGCAAGCGATAACCCGGATAGGAAATGTCCTTTTCCACGCCAAAACGATGAATACCTGGTGCAAAATAAACAATGGGGCGATTGGATTGGGTGATGGCATTTTTGACCTCTTCCGCGCTCATCCCGGGCTTGAGGAGCAGCACATTGGAAGCTTCAGGCTTAGGAGGATCTTTTTCCAGTGCATCTGCAAACAGGAATAAAGGCTGTTTTTCCAAGCCATCCAGCTCGATGTACAATTTGCGAGGCTCTGTTAATCGCAGCTTTAATTTGTTGCCCGCATATTCAAAGGGCACTTTGAAAGCCAAGGGGTATACCGTAGCCTTTTGGATGTTGCGGCCGTCCAGTCGGGTAATTTCTACTTCTATTTCACCCTGAAAGGAAAAAGTACTGAAGTGGTGCCAATCGGTCATCAGGTTGCGTTGCCCATCAGGAAAGGTGTTTTCATCTGCCAATACGTAGGAGGAGTAGGTTTTGTTGGCCTGCCGAATGTCTACCTGGTACAGAAAAGAACGCAGGTTTTTGCCCAGACTTTGACTGTACGCCAAGGTGTCCGGATAGTTGTATACCACCACTTGTCCCTGTAGGTAGGAACCACAAAGGATCAACAGGAAGGCGCTCAGCCAGGATAAATTCTTTCGCATGCTTTGCTGTTTTGATTCCCTTAAAACTAGTTTCCGCCAGGCTAGGTGATTGATTCATTTATTTAAACTCCTGACGCTGACATCCAAATTCTCTTTTGGACAGGAGAGCAAAATTTGAAGACAGCAGTTTACGGCCAAACTTGAACATTGTCCCACATTTGTAAGCAGCGGTTTGTACAAAGTCAAACCCTTTCCGAAACGAACAAAAAGCAAGTTTTTATGAAGTACTTCTTATGCTGCCTTACCCTGATTATTGGAGGCAGCATCCTTTCGCAGGCACAAAGCAGCGCGGAATTGGCGCCCACTCCTCCCATGGGCTGGAATAGTTACAACTGTTTTGGAGCTACGGTAGAAGAAGCGGAAGTCCGGGCCAACGCAGAGTATGTTGCCAAATACCTCAAACCTTTTGGCTGGGATTATGTGGTAATTGATTTTTGTTGGTGGTATCCGCATCCGCCGGGCAGTAGTCAGAGTAATCCACCTCAATTTCCACTCAAAGTTGATGGCTCTCTGGTGCCTTATTTTCAAATGGACAATTATGGACGCTTGTTGCCTGATCCCCGACGCTTCCCCTCTTCGACAGGTGGCAAGGGCTTCAAACCGCTTGCAGATTATATCCACTCCCTGGGGCTGAAATTTGGCATTCACGTGATGCGGGGTATTCCCCGGCAGGCGGTTTGGTACAATACCCCCATCCTGGGTACCAATGGCATCAAAGCCAAAAACGTGGTGGATACCACTTCAATTTGCCCTTGGCTCAACAACATGTGGGGTGTAAAAACCAATGTACCTGGTGGCCAGGAGTACTATGATTCCATCCTGAAATTGTATGCAGAATGGGGGGTGGATTACATAAAACTGGACGATACCGACCTGGATGAGAAATACCCCTATCGGCGCACTGAGGTGAGTGCCTTTCATCAAGCCATTGCCAGTAGTGGCCGCCCAATTACCTTGAGTTTGTCGTTAAACATGAAATACGAAAACCGCGAGCACGCCGTGGAAAATGCCGAACTGTGGCGCATCTCCAAAGATTTTTGGGATTCCTGGGAACAACTGGAAGAGCAATTTCCTCTGATTGCTCAATGGGCGGAACACGCCGGGCCGGGCAACTGGCCTGATGCGGATATGTTGCAATTGGGCAAAATCGCCAAACGAGGCCCGGTCGGAAAAGAGCGGTACTCTCGCTTTACCGAAGACGAGCAGTATACTCACATGAGTCTGTGGTGCATTGCGCGCTCACCCTTGATGATGGGTGGGAATTTACCCGAAAATACTCCCTTCACCCTGCAATTGCTGACCAATCCGGAAGTGCTTGCTGTGCACCAAAAAGGAGAAGCCCCCCGCCAGTTGTACTGGAAGGATGACATTTGTGTGTGGGTGTCCAAAATACCCGGTTCCAATGATTTGAATCTGGGCGTTTTTAATACGGGAGAAAGCAACAAAACCACCCAGGTTTCGCTCGCTGAACTGGGTTTGCCGGTTCAGGATAAAAAACGCAAAGCTCTGGTGTATCAGGTGCGTGATTTGTGGAAACGGCAAGATTTGAGCAAGGTCAGCAATCAATTGGAACTGGCCATCAATCCACATGGTGCCAAACTGTATCGAATTAGCCTGCTTCCCACTTCAAAAAAATAAACATAGTCCTCATGATGCGAATGATTTCAAGTCTTTTTTTGCTGCTGTTGGGTACTATTACCTGGCAGGCAAGGGCGCAATCTGGTCCAGGCCCCAATGTCATCTTTATCCTTGCCGATGATCTGGGCTACGGCGACCTGGGTAGTTTTGGGCAAAAAAACATCTCAACACCCAACCTGGATCGTATGGCCGCTCAAGGCATGCGCTTGACTCGCCATTACGCCGGGGCCTCTGTTTGCGCACCTTCCCGCTGTGCGTTGTTTACTGGTAAGCATACTGGCCATACCTCCGTTCGTGGAAACCAGCCGAAAGGCCAGTTGATCGATCCAGGCGAAACTACGCTCCCCGAAGTGTTCAAAAGCGCCGGATACACGACTGGATTGATTGGCAAATGGGGCCTCGGCAACAAGCCGCCCAATGACGACCCTGCCCGCAACGGCTTTGATTATCATTATGGTTATGTAGACATGTGGCACGCTCATGCTTTCTACACCGAGTTCCTTTACCGCAATGGCCAAAAGGTAATCCTGGAGGGCAATTCAACCCGCCTGAATCCCGAAGCAGAAGCCGTCATGAAACGTACCATTCCCGCCGACATCAGCATGGGCCTTGGAGTAAATCGAGCCAAATACACCCCGTATGAATTTGAGCGGGAAGCCCTGGAATTTATCGAGCGCAACCGGACCAAACCTTTCTTTTTGTTTTACTCGGCCGTAACGCCCCATGCCAATACCGAATTTAAAAAGGAAGGAATGGAGGTGAGTACCTATGGTGAGTTCGCCAACAAAGATTGGCCAGATCCCGAGAAAGGTTTTGCTCAGATGATGCGCGATTTGGACAACCTGGTCGGGCACATTTTTGCCAAGCTGGAAGCTACTGGCCTGGCCGACAATACCCTGGTGGTTTTTACCAGCGACAATGGTCCTCATAAGGAAGGTGGTCATCACTTTGATTACTTTGATAGCAATGGCAAACTACGGGGTTCAAAACGGGATTTGTACGAGGGAGGTGTGAGGGTTCCAACTTTGGTTTGGTGGAAAAATAAAATCCAGCCTGGGAGCAACTCTGCTCACGTTTCCGCTTTTTGGGATTGGCTACCCACTTTTGCTCATTTGACAGGTACCCAAACCCCGGGAGGAATTGATGGGCTCTCCATTCTGCCATCCCTACAGCAACGCGGCAAACAAAAGAAGCACCCCTATTTGTATTGGGAGTTTTATGAAGAGGGAGGAAAACAAGCTGCCCTTTGGCGAAACTGGAAATTGGTCAAACTCAATCTGGAAGACCCCACCAATACAAAGCTTGAATTGTATAACCTGGCCCAGGATGAACCCGAAACCAATAACCTGGCTAGCGCAAATCCAAAAATTGTCAAACGAATGGAAGGCCTGCTCCAGGAGGCTCATCGCCCCTTCCCTTTGGTTTCTTTGTTTAAAAAAGACCAGGGTAAAGCCACTCAATAATGTAAAAATTCCAATGAAAATGAAAAACCACCTTTTTTCAATAATGGCCTTGGGAGCCTTGGGGGCTATTGCCCTGGTCTTGTTATCGAATGCGGCTTCTCGACAAAAAGCAGTAGCTAAGGCTGAAGTCCTGGTCGCACCACGGCCACCAATGGGTTGGAATAGTTTCGATGCCTACGATTGCCGTATCAATGAAGCCGAATTCAAAGCCACCGTAGACTTTATGGCGGAACACCTCAAGCCTTACGGTTGGGAATACGCAGTGGTGGATTATATCTGGTTTAACCCCGAGCCTGGCAATTGGAAAAATCCACGCCGTCGCTTTGGGCACCCGGATGTACGTATGGATGCCCAGGGACGCCCATTGGATAAACTGGTGATGGATGAAAATGCCCGCTTGCTGCCAGCGACCGAACGTTTCCCATCGGCGGCCGGGGGTAAAGGTTTTAAACCACTGGCCGATTATGTACATGGGAAAGGCCTGAAATTTGGCATTCACATCATGCGCGGGGTAGCACGCCAGGCTTATTTTGAAAACCTGCCCATCAAAGGTACCAATTACCGGGTGCAAGACATTGCTGAACCTTGGGATACCTGCAATTGGTGCAACAACATGTACGGAGTAGATCCTACCAAACCCGGTGCACAGGCCTATTACAACTCCTTGTTCAAACTCTACGCCTCCTGGGGTGTAGATTTCATCAAGGCGGATGACACGATGTTTCCCCCTTACCACAAGGGCGAAATTGAAATGATGCGCAAGGCCATTGATCAGTGTGGCCGACCAATGGTGCTGAGCCTTTCTTGTGGAGAGGCTCCATTATCCCAAGCCACACATTTGGCCAAAAATGCCAATATGTGGCGGGTCTCTGCCGATTTTTGGGATGATTGGGAAGATTTAAAGCATAGTTTTGATTTGTTGAATGCCTGGTCGCCACACATCCAGGCCAACCACTGGCCGGATGCCGACATGCTGCCTTTGGGTAAACTTTCCATCAACAATCGGCCGCATGGGCCAGAGCGCATGTCCAAATTTACCCGCAACGAACAGTACACCCTGATGACTCTCTGGTGTATGGCCAGATCCCCTCTCATCATGGGCGGAGATTTGCTGACCACCCCCGATTCAGTGCTGGCCTTGCTGAAAAACAAGGAGGTTTTGCAGGTAAACATGAACAGCAAAGACAATCGCCAAATCATCAATCATCAGGGAAAAGCCATCTGGATTGCTAAAGACCCACTTACCGGCGACAGTTATGTGGCCTTGTTCAACCTCAAGGACGATGAACAGGTATTGCGCTTTGATTTTGAATTGGAATACCTGCGGGGACAATTTAAGGTTCGGGACCTCTGGGCTCAAAAAGACCTGGGGAATAGTAGCAAAGCCTTGAATGTCAAATTGAGCCCTCATGCTTGTGGCTTGTTTCGCCTGAGCAAAACCAATGAACCGGCGAATGGGCCGATCAGCATTATAGGAATGTGATTTTGTCGTGTTTTGTACCTGAACTACCTGCTTAACCAGGTAGTTCATTTGTGTTTGGAATTGCCTACCTTTATTTATCGATAAGCTGACGTCTTTTTTGGAACCTGGCTTTTCCATGGTTCTACATTTTTGACAGGCTTTCAATGGATCGCAAATGAAAACCTTACTCAAAAAAATCAGTGTACTGCTATTGCTGGCTGTATCATGGTATGGAGTAAATGGCCAGGACGTTAACCTGAAAGCCCGTCAGTTGGCTGTAGATCAAGGCTTGTCCCATAGCGATGCAACCAGCATTGTGCAAGACCAAAAAGGATTCACCTGGATTGGTACTTACGCTGGTTTGAACCGCTATGATGGGTACAAGATGAAAAATTACACCAATCACAGCAGTTTGTTGCGCAGGGTTTACCTCAATAGGGTCAATGATTTATGTGTGAGTAAGGCAGGCTTGATCTGGCTGGCTACCCAAGGCGGCCTCGTTTGTTTTGATCCGTTTTTAGAACGATTTTTGGATTTGCAGTTTGTAGATTCCAGCTTGCAGGAACAGTTAAAAAAGCCGATTAGCCATGTGCTTGCTGATCAATGGGGCAATTTAATATGCATCGTTGACCAAAATTTATTGATCCTCAAAATTGGACCTTCCCTCCAGCTTACTGCACTCACTCCCCCCTCACTTAGTGGGGCTCTGCTCAATGGGCTTGAAAGGTCAACAGACGGTAAAATTTGGGTCAGTTCCAATCAGGGATTGTTTGAGCTGGAAGCCAAAACGGCAACTGCAACTTACCATAAGCGGCAGTATCGAGTGCTGGACGAACAAGGTTCCCTGCGCAAGGATGTGAATTTTTTGAGTTTTGATGCCCATGGAAAACTGTATCTGGGCGCCCCCAGTGCAGTGCTGCTCGTGGAAGGACATTCTATGGATCAGCGCGGGAATAAAATGCATTGCCGGACTTTACAGATTCCTCCCGCAGTGCTGAATACCCCGCCTGATCAAAAATTGAACATTACTGGAATCGAAAAAGACATCCATACGAATCGTTTGTGGGTAGGTACACAATTGGGCTTGCTGACGATTACTGACCCTTTCGGCGCTGCAAAGATTGCCGCTTCCGACTTGGTTGAGCACCACATCAGCCAATTGTTTGTGGATAATCTGGGTTCCCTTTGGGCAGGTACTTTTGGAGCTGGGGTCGTGTACCTCAACCTGAACCCCAAACCTTTCTATTCATTGAGTCATCTTGAAAAGAATCCTAAGTACCGCTTGTCGGGAGACTATGTGCGCGCCATTGTGGAGGACAAAGAAGGCAGGCTCTGGATTGGGACTCGATCTGCTGGCTTGAATTGTTACAATCCCCAAACCCAGGAAATGGGCTTGTTCAAGCACAAACCCGGTGAAAAAGGAAGCATCATCAGCGACCAAATCCGGGCTCTGGCCACCGACCGAAATGGTTTTATTTGGGTGGGCACCGATCAGGGTTTGAACCGTTTTAATGGAGTGTCTTTTGAAAACATCACTGCTATTCCGGGGAAAACGCCCGGCTTGTCGACCCCGGTCATTTTTTCCATCGCTACCGATGTGTACGGGCAAGTCTGGGCAGGTTCCTGGGAGAAAGGCCTGAACCGAATCCGTTACCGCAATCCCGGCGACTATACGATCCGGGCTTATTTCAAGGGCCCGCAGTCCTTGTGCGGCGACCGCATCACTTTCATTTACGCTGACCCCCAACGACCTGAACTGATTGTGTGCACCACCGAAGGGCTCAACCATGTTTTTCTGGATAGTCAGGGCGACATCAGCAAAATATACCACTACAAAGGCCAGGAAGGAAGGCAGGACCAACTGAGTTCGGACTTTGTTTGGCCGGTTGTGCGTACCGATGCCAACACCTTGTGGGTGGGCACCCTGGGTGGAGGTTTAAACAAAGTGACACTCCTGGGGCAAGGCCGTTATCGTGCAGAGCATTTTACCACTGAACAGGGCTTGCCTTCCAATGATGTCGAGAGTATCCTCTACGATGCGCAAGGTAACCTGTGGCTGGGTAGCAAGGGCTTGACCAAGTTCAATACAGTCACCCATCAGGTCGTCAATTTCGATGCCAATGATGGGCTCCAAGGTAATGTGTTTAAAATTGGTTCCGCCTGTGCGGGCCGGGATGGCAAATTGTACTTTGGAGGCCTAAATGGCTTGTCTTACTTTCATCCTGAGAGCATCCGCATCAGCCACAGCAAAACGAAAGTTGCCATTACGGGAGTGATGGTCAACAATCACGCCCGCGAAGGAATTTTGCAAGCAAATCCTCATGATCAAAATGGGTATACTCAAAAACTGGTTCTTAACTACCTCGAAAATAATTTCACCCTTGAGTTTTCGGCGCTCCATTACGTCAACCCCGAGAAATGCCGCTATCGGTACAAACTGGAAGGCTTTAACCCGGATTGGGTAGAGGTGGACGCCCAGGTGCGGCAGGCTACGTTCTCCAACCTGGATTATGGAGAATACCAATTTAAACTTCTCGCTTCCAACGCGGATGGCGAATGGTCGGAAACGCCCCTCAAAATGAAAATCTGGGTTAATCCCCCCTGGTGGCGCTCAACTTGGGCCAAACTGCTCTATGCATTATTGGCGATCACCTTGATTACCCTGGCCTATCGCTACCAACTCCAATGGCTCAACCTTAAAAAGAACCTGGATCTCAAAAACCTGGAAGAGAAGAAGCAGGAGGAGTTGCACCAGTTGCGCATGCAGTTTTTTACCAACATCTCCCACGAGTTGCGCACTCCGCTTAGTCTCATCATGGGGCCGATTGGTACCTTGCAACAACAAACCCCTGAGCAGGACCCCAAGCACAAATCCTATCAGCTCATTTTGCGCAATACCCAACGTTTACAAGCGCTGGTTCAGGAATTACTGGAGTTTCGAAAAGCGGAATCCGGAGCTACCCAACTCAAGGCAACCAAAACCAAAATGGTTCCTTTCCTGACCAATATTTGCCAGGACTTTGAAGACCTGGCAGCCCAAAAAGGTTTAAAGCTGGATCTTCAAATTGACCCAAAGCTGGAGCCCTCGGCAGGAATCTGGCTGGATCGGGGAATCGTCGAAAAAATCCTGAACAACTTGCTTTCCAACGCCATCAAGTATACCAAAGCTTCGGGGATTGTAAAGGTTGAGTTGTGCGAGCAAGCCAAAGGAAGTTACCCCAACAGCATACACCTGAATTTTGAAAGAGAAGGTACTGAGCTGATTTGGGTCAAGGTTGCGGACACTGGCCTGGGGATGGAAGAATCGGTGTTGAAGCAAATTTTTGAACGCTTTTATCGGGTCACCGACTCAGAACACGATGCCATTCAAGGCTCGGGCATTGGCCTGGCTTTGGTGAAAAGTTTGACTTCAGTACAGCGGGGCGCCCTGGCAGTGTTCAGTGCCCCTGGGCAGGGCACCGAATTTTTCCTGGGTTTACCCCTGGGGTCCACTTACCTCAACCCTCAGGAAATCATCTCTTTTGAAGAGTATCAACAATATGAGTCTGCACAAAACGAGCAGGAAGCCAATGCTGCTTTTCAACTGGCCACCAATGCAATGGGGTTGTTTCCCGAACTCGACGAAAAAGCGGAGGCAATCACCGAATCCACCCAAAAACGTAGTTCGGGGCCGCAAAAACTATTGATTGTAGAAGACAATGACGAGCTTCGGCAATTCCTCCGCGATTCATTTCGCGATCAGTTTGAAGTCTGGGAAGCAGAAGATGGTTTAATGGGCTTACACCGAGCCCTGGAAATATTTCCCGATCTCATCATCAGCGACATCATGATGCCGGAGTTGGATGGTATTGCCTTGTGTAAGGCAGTTCGGGATAATCTCGACATCAGCCACACCCCCTTTATTTTGTTGACAGCCAAAAACTCGGTAGAAAGCCATATCCAGGGTGCCGAAGTAGGTGCGGATGCTTATCTAGCCAAACCCTTCAGCCTGCAATTGTTGCAACTCACCGTACAAAACTTGCTCGAAACCCGCGAAAAACTCAAAACTCAATATGCTCAGCGTGGTGTACTGGATGCTCGCGAACTGGCCAGCAACAAACGGGACAAGGAATTCATCGACCAATTGATGGTGCTCATTGAAGCGAAATTGGAAGATGCAGACTTTGAAGTGGAACAACTTTGCCGTGGCCTGGGCATGAGTCGCTCAAGTTTGTACAACAAAGTCCAATCAATCATTGGTATCCCGGTCGGAGAACTGGTGCGTAAAGCCCGCCTGCACCGAGCCGCTCAATTGCTGGTGCAAGGGGAAATGTCGGTCTTCATGGTGATGGATCAGGTGGGCATTCAAAGCCAGTCTTACTTTACCAAGGCCTTCAAAAAGGAATTCGGGAAAACACCAACGCAGTATGTGGGAGATTTTGTGGCCAAAAAAGAGTAGAACGGCAAGTCAAAGCAATGTATTCAACACTTGCCTGCTCGCTTTACTTTGTGTTTAACGTCAATCGCAGTGAAAAACATGTTTCTCTTTTCCTTTCCTCTTTTAGGCTTTATTTTTTGCTCGTGGACTTTTACCAAAGGGAATCTTGCCGAAATGAGTGACCCAAATGTCAAGGATACCCTTCTTGTGGCACCTGCTTTGTATCCTTCATTTTTACCCGACTTTTTTAAAAACAATGGAGTGAGCTATGCCCTAAAACCCAATGGGAAGTACAAGATCACCTTTACAACAAACATTGTTTTCCCCGAGGCAAGCACAACGATTAGAGACAATGCGACTACTTGGCCCACCAAAAATGGACAAGATGCACCGGATACCACCGCCAGCATAGACGATGATCTACGCTCCTTTACGAATGGCAACTCACGCGGTTTTTACTGGAAGGTTCCAACTGAAGTAGAGGAAATAGTGATCAATGCCCAGGTGGTGGTGACAGGGGGCTTTTGGACGAGCGGCCAAAACCTGATCATTCATGGTGCTACCACTGATCGAACCAAACATACCTTGCAAGGCAGCGAAGATGGGTATTGGAAAAATGGCCGCACTGCAGACAACACCAACGAATGGCGATACACAGCCATTAGTGGATTCGGTGGAGGTACCGTTACCATCGAAAACCTTACCGTAGCTAAAGCAAGGGCTTACAATATCAATTCTTACGACACCAAAATGATTGCCGACAACATTCGGATCATCAATGGTAGAGATGTCAATGAAACCCTGGGCAACAATGATGGTTTTGGGGGCGGCGCGGGTTCTGAAATTCGCAATAGCCTCATCAATGTTACCGATGATGGGGTGAAATTCTATCGAAACGACCAGAAAGCCATCAATTGCACCATCCACCACAACAAAAATGGCGCGCCTTTCCAGTTTGGTTGGGGGAGTGAGCAAGGTGCTACGGGTTGTGAAATAACAGATTGTACCATTGTCCGCAACCCTACGGTTGCGAATTATAACCTGGCACCCTTGACGCTCACGAATCGCAAAGCGACCGCTGTGGAGCTGGTGGTCGATGTAATTATAAAAAAAGGCAATAATGGAGGAGTAGAAGGGCTGGAATTTGTCAATGGCGATTATACGGGCAAAAAGATCATCAGCCAGTTTAGTGGGGCACCATTTATTCCACTGGTTGCAGGCAGAACTTCCAAAACCATTGGTGCCAATAATGCAAGCATCAGCATCAAGGGCAAAGGTAATGTTTTAGGATTTACTTCTTCTGATGTTGATTGGCAACACACCCAGGGGCAATGTAATATTTCCTTTTTTTAACTTTTGCTCAAAAGACAACAAAACCAAACAATCAGACAATACAGCCAAGCTCCTACATCTCTGCTACCTAATTTTACCAACATGAAACAGCAATACCACATACTCCTTATTTTATCCTGCTTTAGCGCCCCGCTTTGGGGACAAAAAGCTAAACTGGAAGGTGTGCTACAAAAATGGCACAACATCTCCCTATCTTTTCAGGGCCCTAAGAGCAGTGAAACGGCTGCCACCAATCCATTTAGTGATTACCGACTAGAGGTAGAGTTCAGCCATCCTGCCACGGGAAGTTCCTACCGCATCCCTGGTTATTTCGCCGCCGATGGGCGAAGTGCGGAAACTGGGGCATCAGCGGGGCGCATCTGGCGGGTTCATTTTTCACCTGATCAAATTGGAGAATGGCGGTATCAGGTTTCTTTTACTCAGGGAAAACAGGTGGCTATTAATGGCGGAGGTGCCTCTGCTGGATTTATGGATGGGGCAAAAGGGAAATTCACCATTCAACCCAGCGATAAAAAACTACCCGACAACCGGGCCAATGGCCGTTTGCAATACACCGGTGAACGCTATCTGCAATATGCTGAAACCAAAACTTATTGTCTGAAAGCGGGAGCAGATTCGCCTGAAAACCTCTTGCATTACGTCGATTTTGACGGAACCCTCAACGCGTATGGCCACCTGGGCAAAGATCGCCCGCAATTGATGAAAACCTGGGCACCCCATGCTCAGGATTATCAGGTGCAGGAATGCTCGCCTTACACCTGGCAAGGAGGTAAAGGCAAAAACCTGTTGGGTGCTTTGCGGTACCTCGCGGGCAAGGGCATGAACGCGGTTTCTTTTTTGACCTTTTCTGCTGATGGCGACGATGGTTGTGTTTTTCCCCATTTGGCCAAAAGTGATTCTGCCTTGATGCGCGCCTCCCTGATCAGCAAGTCCTGGGCTCAAGCCTTGCATCAGGATCGTTTTGATTGCTCTAAACTGGATCAGTGGGAAAAGGTATTCAGCTACGCCGAAACCAAAGGTTTTTTCCTGCACTTTAAAACTTTTGAGAACGAAAGCAACAGCCTCATGGGGCGCAGTACCCTCAGCCCTGAACGCAAATTGTATTACCGGGAATTGATTGCCCGCTTTGGGCACCACCTGGCCCTCAACTGGAACTTGTCGGAAGAAACAACCATGGATGTTGCCTTGATTCGGGCTACGGCCCAGTACATCCAGTCCATTGACCCCTATCAACATCATCGGGTCATCCATACTTTTCCACCCGGACACAACCCAAACAATACATACGCCTTCAATTACTACTATCCACAGTTGGTAGGGAACCAGTCGGTACTGACTGGCCCCTCCCTCCAACTCAACCATGGTGAAATTCACAAAGAGGTCAAACGCTGGGTTGATACCTCAGCAGTGTTGGGACATCAGTGGGTGGCAGCCAATGATGAACAGGGACCCGCTAATGGTGGAGTACACACTGACGCAAGTTACCCTGGCAACAAAGGCCAACTTCCGGACAATGCCAAATCGGTAAGGCATCGGGTGCTTTGGGGCACCTTAATGGCTGGTGGATGGGGAGTTGAATACTACTTTGGTTACCAAACAGGAGAAACCGACCTCACTGCCCAGGATTGGCGTAGTCGCGACCAAAAGTGGGCGGAGGCAGCTCATGCGCTGCATTTTTTCCGAACTTATTTGCCCTATTGGAAAATGAGTAGTGCCGACCATTTATGCGGTATAGCGGATGTTTATGTTTTTGCTCAAGCTGGGGAAATCTATGCCCTGTATTTGCCCAACGGCGGCTCGACCACGCTAAAACTACCCGCCGGAAACTGGCAGATTCAATGGTACAATCCTCGCCAGGGCGGAGCTTTGAGCAAGGCTGAACCAGTGAAGGAGTCGATCTCTGCGCCCGATACGGAGGACTGGGCGGCTCTCATCACCAAATCTAAATCCTAGCGCTATGCCCAAACGTTACCTTTTTGTTCTGGGGACTTTCCTGCTGGCGATGTTGCTGTACGTGGATCGGGTATTGATGTCCGTAGCCAAAAATGATGTGGCTCAGGCCTTGCAACTCGACAACAAACAGATCGGTTGGGTACTGGCTGCTTTTTCATTGGGATATGCACTTTTTCAAATGCCCGCTGGCTTTTTGGCCGATCGCTGGGGTGTAAGGCGCATTTTGGTTGGCATTGTTGTTTTTTGGTCGGCCTTCACGGCTTTGACCGCTTTGGCATGGAATTACGTCAGTTTAATATGCGCCCGGTTTTTGTTTGGAATAGGCGAAGCAGGTGCTTACCCTTGCATTAACCGGGCCGTTTTTTCCTGGATTCCTCTTGAAGAAAGAGGGATGGTAACGGGGATCAATTTTTCAGCAGGCCGCCTGGGCGCCGCTTTTTCACTGCCTTTGATTGCTTCCATGATCCAGTTGATGGGGTGGCAAAACAGTTTTTATTTGCTGGGAGGGCTTGGGTTGTTATGGGCGCTGATTTGGTACATCTGGTTTCGGGACGATCCCGCGCAATTGGCCGGGATTTCTTCAACAGAATTGCAATTCATCGAAACCCGGCGTCAAAATGCTTTTTCCGAGGCCCCAATCGCTAAATTATCCATGCGGGAAATTTTTGGTTCTAGCAACATGTGGTTCCTGATGGGGCAGTATTTTAGCAGCAATTTTACCTTTTTCTTTTGTTTGACCTGGTTGTTCCCACATTTTCAGTCCCGTTTTGATCTGAACATCGTAGAAGCAGGTTTTTACACCTCCATCCCTCTCGTTTTTGGTGCGCTGGGCAACTGGACGGCGGGTTGGATGATGGATTACCTATATCGCAACAACTTCCCGGCTCGCTCTCGGAGAGCTACCGCTTCGCTGGGATTTGCCATTGCAGCCTTGGGGCTGGTGTTTAGTGCGGGGAGTGGTCAGGTCTTGGAAACCATCCTTTTTTTGTCGCTGGCCACCTTTGGGGCCGACATGACTTTGAGCCCTTCCTGGGCAGCTTGTAGCGATATTGGCGGGCGGCACTCCGGGGTGATTTCAGGTACCATGAACATGTTTGGCAACCTTGGAGCTTTTGTTACCGCATTGGCTTTCCCTTATTTGTACGATTGGACGGGTTCTACGGAGCCTTTTTTCTACATCGGAGCGGTACTCAACTTATTGGGAATCGTTTTTTGGCAAAGAATCAATCTGCTCATCAAATTTGATGGCACTCCTGCCGAAGTTGATGTAATGCACCAATTGGATGAACTACGTACTTAATTTTTTATCATGAAAACATATCGAATTGCCACGGTGCCAGGAGACGGCATCGGGCAGGAAATTGTCCCTCTGGGCGTTAAAGTATTGCAAAAAGCTGCTCAGGCTTTTGGGTTTAACCTACAATTTGACTTTTACCCTTGGGGAGCAGGCTATTACCAAGAGCATGGCGATTTTATGCCAGCTGATGGAATTGAAACCCTTAAATCATACGATGCCATTTATTTTGGGGCAGTGGGTTTGCCAAGCGTGGATGACACCCTGCCTGCAATGCTGTACACATTTAAGGTGCGGACCTCTTTGGAGCAGTATGTCAATTACCGACCGGTGCGTTTACTTCCCGGGTATGATGCTCCTTTGCGGAATAAAGGACCGGAGCAAATTGATTTTATTGTGATTAGGGAAAACAATGAAGGCGAATTTGTCCAAAATGGAAAGATTCAATACGGGGATAAACCTTACGGCTTTGCCACCGAGACTAACCTGTTCACCCGCGCTGGCATCGAAAGAATCGCCCATTATTCTTTCCAGCTGGCTCGCAAAAGGCGCAAACGCCTTACCAACGTCACGAAATCCAATACCCTGATTTATACTTTGGCATATTGGGATCGGGTTATCGCTGAAGTGGCCACCCAATACCCGGATGTTGAATACCGACAAATGTACGTGGACAATGCTGCGGCCAGTTTTGTACTCCGACCAGAGGTATTCGATGTTGTGCTGACCACCAATATGATTGGGGATATCCTCAGTGACCTGGGGGGCGCCATCATGGGGAGCCTGGGCCTGGGGCCAAGTGGCAATATCAACCCCGAGAAAAACTTCCCCAGTATGTTTGAACCCATCCATGGTTCTGCTCCCGACATTGCTGGTCAAGGGATTGCCAACCCGGTTGGGCAAATCTGGTCGGGGGCACTCATGTTGGAGCACTTGGGAGAACAAGCTGCTGCAGATGCTATTGTTAAGGCGATTGAAAAGGTAATTGCATCGGGTTTGCATACCGTAGACCTAGGTGGAAACGCCAGCTCTCAAGATTTGACCGAGGCCATCATCGCTCAGTTGTAAAATCATGTCCAGAATCATCGATCTGACCCTGCCTTTTGACGAAAACATTGCTGGCTTTCAACGCTTGCCTGCAAAATCTTTACAGCAAGATGGCTGGAATGCCAGTCAATTGCACATTTACTCCCATGCAGGTACACACATGGATGCGCCCTGGCATTTTGAGGCAAGTGAAACCTATATCGATGAATTGCCCCTGGAAAAACTGCTGAATGTGCGCGCCTGGGTAGCTGATCTCCGGGGCATTGCGGCGGCAGCCATGATTGAAGTTGAACATTTGCAGGACCTGATCCACAAAATTCAACCTGGAGATTCTTTGCTTCTCTGTACCAATTGGAGTAAAAAACTCGGCACTGCAGAATACCGCAACGCATTGCCCCGCCTCAGTCCAACTTTTGCCCAATGGTGTGTCCAAAAACAAATCAACATACTGGGGGTAGAGCCGCCCTCGGTAGCCGATGTTAACAACCTGGAGGAAGTAACCCTGATCCATCAGATCTTGTTAAAAGGTGGGGTGATCATTGTTGAAGGCTTGTGTAATCTGGACCCGATTCAACATCAACCCGTTTTGCTGACCGCCCTTCCTTTAAAAATCAAAAAGGGCGACGGTGGCCCCGCCAGAGTGCTGGTCACTGAAACTGCCATTGCCCCAGAAGAACCCAGTCCAGGCCAATCCCACACCGTAGTTGTGTTGGACGATGACCCTACTGGTACCCAAACCGTTCACCAGATACCCGTACTGACAGATTGGTCGCTTCCAGCGTTGAAAGCAGAATTTGAGGCCAACTCACCCGTGTTTTACATTTTAACCAATACGCGGGCTAAAACGCCAGATGAAGCAGCTTCCATCAATGCAGCCATTGCCCAAAACCTGCTTGCAACAGCCCAGAGTTACCCAAAGTCCCTTGTAATCATCAGCCGTAGTGATTCTACCTTGCGAGGCCATTTTCCTTTGGAAACTGATGTTTTGGCCGCACATTTGTTTCCCCAGCAGGACCATCTAGTTGCACTTATTCCTGCTTTTTTTGAAGGCCAGCGCTTCACCAAAGAGGATGTACACTACCTCTACGAAAAGGAAACCTGGGTACCTGTCTCCCAGACTCCTTACGCCGCTGATCGTACTTTTGGGTATCAACATTCCAACCTGAAATCCTGGGTGTCAGAAAAATCACACGGCCAAATCCCTGCCGATCAGGTGCATTCCATAAGCATCGATTTGCTGGAGGCTCAAGACATGTCCTTGGTGATCGAACGAATTCGCCTGGTTCCTCCGGGTGGGGTTTTGATTGTCAATGCACTGAATTATCAGCATTTAATTAGTTTTTCCAAGGCTGCCCTGGCGAGTGGTCGCCAGATACTTTATCGCAGCGCGGCTTCTTTTGTGGCCGCGTTTTGTGGCATTGTCCCTCAGGGCTTGTTGTTGAAAAATGCATTTGCAGCGCTTCCAGCCGGACCTGGTTTGATCGTGGTGGGTTCACATGTGCCTAAATCTACTGCTCAACTGAACCATTTGTTGGCATCCGGTATTGATTCCCTGGAACTGAAAGTTGCGCAAATTCTGGTTGATGAAGCCCAGTCTTACTTGCTGGAATGCGCTCGTAAACTCAATGCTTTATTGAAAAAAGGGGACACTGTGGTTTATACCAGCCGCATTGTACATGAAGGCCATGATGAAGCCTCAAGCTTACAAATGAGCATAAGCGTCTCTGACTTCATATGCAAATTGATTGGAAAAATCAAGTTACGCCCCCGTTACATCCTGGCAAAAGGTGGCATTACCTCCAGCGACCTGGCTACAAATACACTACAAGTAAAGCGAGCCATGGTTTTGGGGCAAATTCTTCCTGGGGTACCCCTTTGGCAACTGGGCGCGGAAAGCCGCTTCCCCGGCTTACCCTACATCATTTTTCCCGGAAATGTAGGTAACCCAGAGGATTTACAACTGATTCGCCAATTTTTCAACCCATCAGAAACCGATGAAACTGCGATTGCTTAAAGGATTAGGTGTAGGGGCCGGTTACTTCAGCCAGTTTCACTACGAAGCCTGGAACAGGATTCCGTTTGTGTCCATGACGGCGGTATGTGATGCGGATTTGGAGCGAGCACAACTTACTGCCTCCAACTACGGAATCCCACATTTTGCAGACAACCTTGCAGCAGCTTTAAACAGAGAGTGCCCGGATTTTGTAGACCTGATTACCCCTCCGACTACCCATTTTTCCCTCATTCGCCAAATTGTAGCAGCTGGTGTGAAAAACATCATTTGCCAAAAGCCCCTGGCGCCAAGTCTGGCCGAAGCCGAGGAAATCGTCCAATTTGCCCAAGAACATGGATGTCGGTTGCTGATCCATGAAAACTTTCGATTCCAGCCCTGGCACCGTACGCTCAAAAAATTATTGGAACAGGAACGCATCGGTACCCTGTTTTCATTGCAATTCCGCATGAGAATGGGCGATGGTTGGCCGGATGATGCTTACCTCGATCGGCAGCCTTATTTTCGGACGATGCCCCGCTTGTTGATCTACGAAACGGGTATTCATTTTATTGATACATTCCGGTTTCTGGCCGGGGAAATCACCTCGGTTTTTGCCCAACTCCGCCGCTTGAATCCCGCCATTGCCGGAGAGGATGCCGGAATGGTATGGTTCCAGTTTGCCAATGGGGCTCAAGGCCTTTTGGACGCCAACCGTTACAATGAACCCAATTACCCCAATCCTCGCTATACTTTTGGCGAATTTTTATTAGAGGGTAGTTTGGGCAGTCTACGCCTGTATCCCGATGGGCGGATTACCCTGCAAAAACTCGGGTTTGGAGAACGGGAACACAAATATGTACACGAGAGCAAAGGCTTTGCAGGGGATTGTGTTTTTTTTACCCAACAAGAAATGGCCAATGCCATTCTGAAAGGTCAACCCTATGAAAATGAAGCGGCAGCTTACCTTTTGAATGTAAAAGTGCAGGAGGCCTTATACCGTTCCAATGAATTAGGGCAAGTAGTTTTTCTATAATGAGTCTTTCGTATGAAAAAATGTAGCTTTTTCTTCCTGTTTTGCCTGATCCATTTACACCTGTTGGCACAAAGCTGGAAAATGGCCCCCATGCCACTCAAAACACCCTGGGCGGATCAGTTGAATCCTCAGGACGTTTTACCAGAATACCCTCGTCCCATCATGGAGCGCAAGGATTGGCTCAATTTGAATGGGGTATGGGATTTTCAGGAGGACGAGCCAGGGCTTAGTCTGTTTGGCTCCAAACCTTTTAAGGATAAAATCCTGGTGCCCTTCCCCTGGGAATCTGGCCTTTCAGGAATTCGCAAACAGTTTGCCAAGGGTCGGGCGCATTATCGCCGCCGGTTCATCACCCCCAGCAATTGGAAAGGACAAAGGGTGTTGCTGCATTTTGGAGCTGTTGACTGGGAGGCAAGCGTGTATGTCAATGGCCGTTGTGTAGGCACACATCGGGGCGGGTACGATGCCTTTTCTTTTGATGTCAGTTCCGCACTGAAATCTGAAGGAGACAATGAGCTGCTGGTTAGTGTGTACGATCCAGGCAGCGCTGAAGGGATTGCGGTAGGCAAACAAAGCAACGAGCGCTTTAATGACCCTCAGCGTTATGCCTATGCACCCGCTTCAGGGATTTGGCAAACCGTTTGGTTGGAGCCCGTTCCACAACAATACATTCAGGATTTTCACCTGACTCCCGATATCGATCAGGAACTCATTCAGGTGCTGGTCAATCCAGCGCAACAATTGGGTAGGCGTTGGCAAGCCGAGGTAATTGTTTTGGACGGAACTAAGGAAGTTGCCCGGGGACTCGGCCCTTTGAATGAAGCCTTTAACCTGAGTCTTCCCCAACCCAAATTATGGTCGCCCCAATCTCCATTTTTGTACAGCGTGCGAATTTTGCTCCGCGACAGCACTCAGGTGATCGATCAGGTGGCGACGTATGTGGGCATGCGCAAAATCTCTCTTTTACCCTACAAAGGCCAACCACGCCTGGCCTTGAACAATCAGTTTTTATTCCAGTTTGGCCCACTGGATCAAGGCTATTGGCCCGATGGAATCTATACGGCTCCAAGCGATGAAGCCTTGAAATGGGACATTGAACAAATCAAAAGCTGGGGCTTCAACATGATTCGCAAACACATCAAGGTAGAGCCCCAACGCTGGTATTATTGGTGTGATAAAATGGGCATCCTGGTTTGGCAGGACATGCCCAGTACCTTTAAAAAACGCAGCGAAGCCGAAAAAACGCAATTCGAAAGTGAGTTGCAGCACATGGTCAAATCCCACTGGAACCACCCCAGCATCGTGAATTGGGTGGTGTTCAATGAACACTGGGGTTTGTATGATGTAGAGCGATTGACCAAAATGGTCATGGATCTGGATCCCTCTCGCCTGGTTACTGGCAATAGTGGCATTGATGCTGGCAATCCCAATGTTGATTACGAAGTGGGGCACCTCAAGGACAATCACAGTTATCGCCCGCCTTCCTGTCCGCTGGGCAGCAACCTGCGGGCCATTGCCAATGGAGAATATGGCGCCATTGGTTACAACGTGCCCGGCCACATCTGGGATACCGATGGCCCCTGGGTACATTACAACTACGCAGGTCAGGAAGCGGCAACATTGGAGTATGAAAAATTCATCGAAATGATTGTCACTAAATTCCAAAAAGAAGGACTTAGTGCTGCGGTGTACACCCAGTGGACGGATGTGGAGAACGAAATGAATGGTTTGTTCACCTACGACCGAAAAGTCATCAAACTGGATCGGGATCGGGTAACTAAAGCTAATTTATCCACTTGGTCGATCGACCGCATGAAACCTTAGATCTCATGAAATACATCTTGCTATGGCTACTCTGCACCGGAAGTATGTGGGGGGTGTTTTGGAGCGCAACGGCAAATTTATGGAGAGAAGAAAAAGCAAAGCCAAAGCCTGAACCAGCGCCCAATGTACTCTTCATCGCAGTGGATGACCTCAACCATTGGGTAGGGTACACCGGACGGAACAAACTGGCAAAAACGCCAAATATTGATCGTCTGTCTCAGATGGGCATGAGTTTTACCAATGCCCATTGTGCAGCGCCTTTGTGTTGCCCCTCACGAGCTGCACTCATGTCTGGTTTGCGCCCTTCAACTACAGGGGTATACACCAATGGCGACGACTGGCGCAAGGTCATCCCGGACTCGATCACTTTACCCAGTTTTTTCCGCAAAAAGGGCTACTGGGTAGCAGGAGGTGGGAAGTTGTACCACGGCGGTTTTGATCGGGATACCGAATTTAATTATTACTACCGCAATGCCAAGGATCGTGCCAATCAAGGGGTAGTCAAACGCGGTCAATTTGGAGGGATTCGCTGGGCACAAATGGATGCTGGAGATGACGCGCTTGCCGACTACCATGTAGCCCAATGGGCTGGATCGGAATTGTTGAAAAAACACGATCGCCCTTTCTTTTTGGCCTGCGGCATTTTCCGCCCGCACATGCCCTGGAATGTGCCCAAAAAATACTACGACATGTACCCGCTGGAACAAATTCAGCTGCCACCCTACCGCAAGGATGATTTGGAAGACGTGCCACTTCCCGGACAAAAAATTGCTGACAACGGCGATCACAAAGCCCTCTTAAAAACCACTAATCCGGAACAAACCTGGAAAGAGGCTATCCAGGCTTACCTGGCCTGTATTACCTACGCAGATGCTCAAATTGGCCGGGTCCTCGATGCCCTGGAACAAGGGCCCAATCGCCAGAATACCATCGTGGTGCTTTGGGGTGACCACGGCTGGCACCTGGGAGAAAAAGACCATTGGCGCAAATTCAGCCTGTGGGAAGAAGCCACCCGCGCTCCGCTGATCTGGTACGTACCCGGCATGACCAAAGCGAATAGTCGCTGCGATAGAACGGTAGATTTTATGAGCATTTACCCAACGCTGGCGGAATTGTGTGGTTTTGAGCCACCTGCTCACCTGGAGGGCAAAAGCATCCTGCCCCTCTTGAAAAATCCTCAGGCAAAATGGGACAGCCCGGCCATATGCACCTTCAACTACAACAATCACGCCGTCCGTACCGAGCAGTGGCGTTACATCCGCTACAATCAAGGGGAAGAGGAGTTGTACGATGAAAAAAAGGACCCTTATGAGTGGAAGAATCTGGCTAAAGCTGCGCGCAGTACCAAAGTGAAAACCCAACTGCAACAATGGTTGCCCAAAGTGAACAACAATCAAAAAGTGGGGAATGATGGTGGCGCTACTGAAAATTGATTCTAGCAAGGTGAAAAGAGCCATTTGACTTGAGGTAAGTTGATTTTCAAGTAATTGGGTAATCTTATGCATGACGACCAGCGGCAGAGCCGCCAAAACGTCGGTAGCTCAAGGAACGAAGATAGATTTTGAGGTACGTAGTACCGGAACTATTGCCTTTGTTCCGGTGCTACGCACCTTAACCGTACTACTTGGCCTAAATACTACAGACGTTTTGGCGGCTCTGCCGCTGGTCGGTGACCATAAGTTTGATTACCTTATTGATTATCAATTCGCCTCAAGTCTGCTATGATTTCGTCATGAGTTTTGGTTTTTTACGCAAGTGTTGCAAGACAACATTGCGGTAGAATACTTCAGCACCTTCAGATTGTAGGGCAATTCTCCCACTGGTAAGCGGTACTTTTTTGCCATTCACTACTTGCCGGGAATTGAATAAACGCATGACTACCTGCCCGTTGACTACATGTACACTTTGATCTTTCCAGGTGTAGACCTCCACCGTATTCCATTCTGGAGCAGGACGCTCAGCATCTGGATACTTGAGCACCCTGCGCTCACTCAAGTCTTTGGAAAAAAACATGGTCTTCAAAGGTGCCCCCTCTTGATAAGCCCACCAGCGACTCGTATCTGTTTTTATCGCAGGAATGTCAATACATACATCGCCAATCGGCCAGTAATCGCCCGTGTCTCCTTCCTGGATTTGGCATTCCTGGGTGTGGTGCCAGCGCTGAGCTACACTTCCACCTGTACCAAACCCGTGATACAAGAGGCCTGCATCCCGGGGCATTTGCAGGCGTGGTGGCCACTTGAGGGTTCCCCATTTGAATTCCAGCTTGAGGTGATAATTTTTAAAGGACTTTTGATGGGTCAGGGTACCAAACACTTCGCCACTGGCGCGAATAGCTGGTGTACCATCGACCTGGGTAGTGCTAAAAACACTATATGGGTCATTGTTTAGTCCTAATGGCTTGTTCTTACCATTGGGTACACCCAAGTATTTTTCCCAACCCGTAAAATCATGCCCATTGAACAGGGTCTCCTGAGTGTGAGATTGGGTACTGCCCAGATTACAAACCAATATTATGGACCAAAGACAAAGTACGTTCTTCATTGGTATCAATTGTTTTTCTCCCAGGGCATTTGCGAGAGGCCATTGGGGCGATAGGGCTGTACAATTTGTCCTGTACTGCGCGCCAAGTCCCGCTTTTTTTGAAAATCTTCCGCAGTTTCTCCTGGATTCCAATACCAGGGATGGGGCTGGTGCACAGTATTGAGGTATTGCTCCAGTTCCCGGACAACTCCCGGGAAAAGAGCAGCTAAATCATGTTCACATTTTTGATCTTCCTCCAACAAGTAAAGTTGAAGTGCTTGCTGAGGATGTTCCCGATGTGCAAACCAGGCCCCTTTGCGTACAGCCTGTTCGTTGTTTTTGTAAAAATAAAAGGGGCGATCGGCAGGAATCCGGGAGGCTTTACCCTGTAAAAGGGGCCATAAGGAGTACCCATCCAATCCGGCGGGAGCGGACTTACCCAACATGGCCGCAAAAGTGGGAAACAAGTCCAGCAGCCAAACGGGCTGGCTGATCGTTTGAGCTTGGGTTTGGTTGGGTAAGTGAATAAACAAGGGAATCCGCATGCCGGCTTCCCATACACTGAATTTCCCCCCCTTGAACGGACCTTTGTTGTTTAGCCAGGGGTCATCTGGCCAATGCTGGGTTCCGTTGCTGGCCTTTTGTGGATTGTGCATGGCGTAGCCATTGTCAGAGGCAAAGATGATCAAGGTGTTTTCATAGACTCCGGAAGCCTTGAGCTGTTCGATCAAACGACCCACCGAAACATCCAGCCTTTGAACCATCGCCGCCCATTCCCGCGAACCCAGGTTCATCTCTGGGTGGGTTTTTAGTCCTCGCAAATCGTCAACAATGGATGGTCCGTGCGGAAGATTGGTGGTGTAGTACAAGAAAAAAGGCTTCTTTCCTTGTTGTTGGATGAAAGCCAGGGCTTTTTTTTCGATTTCATCTACGGCGTAAACACCCTTTTCCTCCGCCATAAATCTAAGCTTGCCTTCGGGGTTGTATTGTGATTCGTACTCCGCAGCATTTTGGGCTTTCCGTTCTTTATTATACAAATCCTGGATGTTAAAGCGCTGATTGCTGGCGTATTCAACTTTTTTCCCATTCTCATATAAATGCCGGGGGAAATAAGAATGGGCCTCGTAGTGATCCAGGTAACCAAAATGGTAATCAAAACCTTGCTTGAGCGGATTGCCAGAATCGTGGTCATAACCAATGCCCCATTTGCCGATGACGGCATTGTGATAGCCATTTTTTTTCAAGAACTTAGGAAAGGTATAACTATCCGCGGGCAAGGATTCGAAGCCTCGGGCGCTCGAATTGATGCGAATTGGACTGCGCCCTACATGTAGGCCCGTGAGCATACATCCCCGGGTAGGCGCGCACTCGGGGGCAGGGGCGTAGGCCTGGGTAAACCGGGTGGATTGTTGGGCCAGGGCATCCAGATTGGGAGTTTGGAAAACCTTTTGCCCATAACAACTTAAATCGCGAAAGCTAAGGTCGTCCGAAAAAATAAAAACGATATTGGGCTTTGGCTTAGCGATCGATTGTGCACTACAAAGGATCAGCAAAAGCAAGAGTAAGTTCCTGGTAAGCATCTTTAATCAAGGTTTTTAATTGCGTTTTGGCAATACATGATGGGTGGTCGCCCATTCATTCCATTTTTCATCCAGCTCTTGCACCATGCCTGGGAGTTGCCCCGCCAGGTCCTGTTGTTCGGTCCGGTCTTTTTTGAGGTCGTACAATTGCCAGGTGGAATCTTCAAGGGACTTGACCGCCTTAAAATCACCTTTGCGAATGGCACAATAGCCCTGGTGCTCCCAAAACAGATAGGGCCTGCTTTGCACTTTACCCGTTTTTAGGTTGTCAACCAGGCTCAATCCTTCCAGTTTTTGAATAGGCATACCCTGATGAAAAGTACTCGGGTAACTGGTACCGCTCAATTGCAGCAGGGTAGGCATGATGTCGATCAGGTGGGCAACCTGAGCACTAAACTTTCCCCTTTGTGATTTGATCAAACGCGGATAATGGGCAATCAAGGGAGTCGCTATACCTCCTTCATAGGGTTTGACTTTGTATTCGAAAAAAGGAGTATTGGAGGCATTGGCCCAGCCGATGCCATAAGAAACACTCCCGCTGTAGTTGGGATCATTGATGCGGTGAAATGGCTGGCTACCCAATTCATGATAATTTTCGGCACAGGCACCATTGTCAGATAGGAACAATATCAGGGTATTGTCCATTTGACGCTTTTGTTCAAGGTGGCGCAACAACTTGCCGATATTGGCATCAACTGCATAGACCTGGGCCGCATAAACAGCCATACGATAGGCCACACTGTCTTGTTCCTTGAGGGAGAGCTGATCCCAGGTGCGTACTCGTTTGTCCCGGGCAGACAAGGCCCATTTTGGATCAACCAGACCCATCTTTACTTGTTTGTTCAAACGGTTTTGGCGAACCGCATCCCAACCGTGGTGATAACTGTCCTTAAATTTGGCAATATCAGCAGGTTTGGCGTGTAAAGGCCAATGGGGGGCATTGTAGGCCATATAGAGGAAAAATGGTTTGTCGTCTTTTTGCTCCTGCAAAAACCTCAGTGCCTGGTCGGTAAATGCATCGGTGGTATAATAGTTGGGATCGCTTGGTGGATCAAGTTTTTGGTTATCTGCCCAGAGGCCGCGCCCTCCTTGAGGCTTGAAGTAACTGGTGGCTCCGGCCAAATGGCCGTAGTAGTGCTCAAAGCCTCGTTGCAAGGGCCTTTTTTCTGCACCATGCATGCCTACATGCCACTTGCCAACCATGTAAGTATGATAATCCCGCGTTTTTAATGCTTCGGCGATGGTAACACAATTGCGATTAAGAAAACCCTGATAGCCATAGGTCCCCCATTGATGTTGATCTGGTTTTTCGGGGTCTTCGGCCATATGACCGATCCCAGTCTGATGCGGATAAAGCCCAGTTAGCAAAGTAGCGCGGGTGGGACAACAACGGCCAGTATTGTAAAATTGCTTGAACCGCAACCCGTTTTTTGCCAATCGATCCAGGTTGGGGGTAGGTATTTCGCCCCCGTAGGGCCCAATATCGCTCCAACCCATGTCATCCACCATGATCAAAACGATGTTGGGCGGGGTATTGGGGGCGAAAAATTCGGAGGAAGTGCTCAATAAGGACAAAGTCAATAGCAAAAAGGCCAGGATTGATGGTCTAAGGTGCATACCAGTCATTTTTAGAATTTTTGAACCTCTTCTTTACCCGGTTTTTGATAAGCCGGATCAAGTGCTTCAATAAACACATCTCCGTTGACAATTTTTACTTCCATGGGCACTAAAGTCAAACCCTGTTTATTAATGGTATAGGCATTATCTGCACAATCTTTTTTGCTCAATTCTTCTTTGCTTACAGGGGGAACATTGGCGTTGTAAAAAGCAGTACACCACCATTTACCTGTTTGATCCTGAAAGGGGGTGCCATGGCCTAAAAAACGCCCGGCAAAGCGCCTTTCACTGTACGGCCCGGTGATGTTGTCAGCAGTACAATAATACAGATTGTAAGTGCCTTTACGTAGGCTATCGGTGCTCCAGGCTGTACCAAACCAAACGTACTTCGCTCCGATTTTTTTGATCAAAGACCCTTCGTGCCCCATTTTTCGATTGGCCGGATTTATTCTGATGGGTTTGCTTTCAAATCCGGAAAGACCTTCCTTGAGTTTCACAACTTCAGCGCAACGACTGACCAGCCAGGTGCTGCCATCGGTATCCAAGAATAGAGAAGGATCATGTTGGTGCCCTAATTTTTCGCCCCAATCCTGAATAGGCTTTTTTAATCCTTCACCCTTGTTGGTAAACAGCAAATTACTAGTACGTGCGTTTGAGGTGTGGACGATCACCCAACGCCCATTGATGTAGTGCATTTCAGGTGCCCATAGTTTGAGTACATCTGGTTTTAGTTTGGGGTTTTTATTTCTTTCCTCCAGATTTTTTAAAAAAATCTCATAATGGCTTGCCTCTTTTAATGAGTAAAAAAATTCCAGAAACTCCCATTTGGCCAGGTCTGTGCTCCGGTAAACGGGCATCTTGATTCCCTCCGATTCTTTGGTATATTGGGTACAGGTGAGATAGTAGTAACCATCAGGCCCTATGGTGATAAACGGGTCGCGCATCCAGTCGTCCATGATGTGGACAGCCTCTTTGCGTTCGTTTAAGGCGTTTATTACTGCTGATTGAGCTTGTCCCTTTGCCAAAAATGGGCTGAACAAATAGATAACAATGGCAGGAAAATAGAATTTGAAATTCATCATTTTAAAGAAATTGATTGATCGTGAATTTGGGTCATGCCTTTTCCTCAGTCAGTTCCTCCGCCTCCTTTTGGAGCCTTCTGTAGATAAAGGGTGCCAACATCAAGCCCAAAAAAGACTTGGGATAATTCGGTAACTCTTCGATGCCGATTTCATCCGAAGGCTCTTCACCTTTGGGTAGGTAAAAAGTGCCAAAAAGGATGTCCCAAAAAATGACATCCCCGCCGTAGTTGGTATGCCCGATGACATGACTTTTGGAATGGTGGTAGCGATGGTTTTTGGGGCTGGAAAAAATGTAATCAAATGGCCCTAAAATCAGGTCCATGTTGGTGTGCTGAAAGCGCCCGATGGTGCGCCCGAGAAGATTGGTCACAAACACAATCTCAGCAGGTGCTTTGATGAAGGCAAAGGGGATGGCCCATAAAATACTGGAGACCAATCCTTCCAATGGATGTGAACGGGTGCCATTGAACCAATACAAGCGCTCCGAAGAATGGTGTACGGAATGCCAGCGCCACATAAAGGAATTCTCGTGCATCCAGCGGTGGTACCAGTAGCGGAAAAAATCGTTGATGGAGAGCAGTAAAAACACTTGGACTACGGGGTGTAGATAAGATGGCCAGATCTGCTTGCCAATCTCAGGTGAAATTTCCTGCACGATCCAGGCTGTAGCGGCAATGCGCAAGGGTTTATTCAGGTAATCGCCCCAGAGCTTATTGCCAAAAAATAAAAACCAGTCGGCAGGGAGCTCCTTATCGTCCAGCCAACGTTTGCTGAAGGGAATCAGTCGCTCCAGCGGTGCAAAAACGAGCCCAAAAATTAAAAACATCACAATGGTTTGGCCAAAAGTCCGGAAGCTGATGCCTTGCTCCGTCAGCTTGAATCCAATCACCAGCGTCAAAACCAAAAAAATAGGATAGATGCTGATCTGCAGGATTTTTTTAAACCTGGTTCCTTCAATTTTTTCTGCCAAAGGATCAATCTGGTGGAGCAGAAAACGGATGGGAGCCAGCAGGTAACGATGGGAAAACCGTTCCAGTGGTGCAAACAGTTGCAGTAAGCCTCCCTCCAGTTGATTCAGTGTCTTCATAGTTGATGCAGGTTTAAGGACATTAACATGAGTCATCCCGAATTTTTGGGATGATAAACCGCGGATGCGGTTGAATTTATAATAGCCGCGGTCGTCCGCAGGGTCGATCAGTTCTAATCTTAGGTGCTGGCGCTGGTTCAAGTCTCTGACTTGAACCGATTATTAACACGTCTCTGACGTGCGAGTATGCACGATTTTCGCGTTGCGCGTGCGTCAGAGACGCGAAAATAATGAGAACAAGTCAGAGACTTGTTCCAGCAAAATCAGAACTGATCGGCCCTGCGGACGACCGGGGCTATTATAAATTCAATCGCTCCGCGATTAGGTTTATGCCCGATTTTGACTTTTCAAAAATTCGGGATGACTCATGTTTATGCCCTCTTTTTTTCCTTTGTGATAAAAAATGCCGCTTTTGTAATGCGTTAAGAAATTCGGGATGACTAATATTATCAAAAATGCTGAATTCTAACTTGATGGGTTTGCTTTACCCGTTTTTTTATTTGTTCTCCTGTCTCATTTGATCTTTGGCATGCCTTCTAGATCAAAGACTTGTTTTAAGCGGCTTTTCAATTGACCAATGTTTTTCTCTTGACCTGCTTCATTCGCAATGTTGACATTCTCCTTCTTGTCTTTCACATGATCAAATAACTCATTGCCCAGATAGGCACCCCGTTGGTCATTTTGCCAAACGTACCATTCTACATAGCGGTACCGATCGGTTCGAACTGCATACCCCATCTTCTCGTCGGCGGGAATGGGTTTGCGTGGAAACCGACCTAGTAAAAATTGGCTATAAGCGGCTGTTTTTATGGCTTTTTGGGGCTTGCTGAGCAAGGGGGTAAAACTTTCGCCCGCCAAATGGTCGGGAATGGGCAGCCCGGCCATTTCACAAAGACTAGGGTAAATGTCGATCAGTTCAACTAGCCTCTGACTGTGCTGGCCGCGTGCTTTTACCCCTTTCCCGGCCACAATGAGCGGCACCCGAGTATCAATTTCATAATTGCTTTGTTTGGCCCAACTGTTGTGTTCGCCCAATTTCCAGCCGTGATCACTCCAGAGTACGATGATGGTATTGTCACTCAGCTCCAGTTCTTCCAACGCGTCAAGCAAGCGGCCAATTTGTGCATCAATGTAGGAGATACAAGCGTAGTAACCGTGCAACAACTCCCGCTGCCTGGCTTCAGAGAGGGTTCCCTGGCTGGGAAGGGGCAAATCCCGGAAATTGTCATATGATCGAAGCTCCTGATCACCATGAACCGCAAAGGCCGGGCTGTTTTTCGGGAGGTAGGGGTTGTCTGCCAAAACCAGTTTACTGCGGTCATACAAATCCCAGTATTTTTTGGGAGCATTGAAGGGTAAGTGCGGTTTGTAATAGCCCACTGAAAGGAAAAAAGGTTTTTTACTGGACTTGAGTTGGCGAAGTTGTTGGATGGCTTCCCTTGTTTGAACCCCATCGTAATAAAACTCGTCGCCTACTTCAGCACTTTCAGTTGCTTCAGCCTTAATGTACCACTGGCCGTATTTATCAATTCTGGATCGATTGCCTTCGCTGATGAATTTTTGCTTTTTTGTCTCAATGATTTGTAGGTTATGTGGGTTGCCGTACATGGCATCAGGATCGAAAGGGTAGCCATCGACATGCAGGTCATTCGTCCAGGAAACGGAGTCCAGAAAGATATTGTGAAAAGTTTTTCCAAGTCCAATGGTCGTATAGCCCTGGTCTTTAAAATATTGTGGAAGCGTAACTAAATCAGGTGCATTTTTTCTAAAATTGGTTTGCAAATCCCACACTTTCAATGCATCCGGGCGTAAGCCAGTAAGCAAACTTGCTCGGGAGGGGTTGCATACTGCTTGTTGACAATAGGCCCGATCGAACACAACACCTGTACGAGCCAAACGAATTAGGTTTGGACTTATCACCTGTGGGTTCCCATAGGCTGCAAAATCGGGTCGGAGGTCATCGACGGGGATGAACAGGATATTGGGGTGTTCCGCAAGTGCTGGCTTTTTGTTGGTGAAAGAGAAAGCTAGAATTGCAAATAGAGACAAAATAGTGAGCAGGTAAGTATGTGTTTTTACAGGCATAGTGTTGGATTTAAACCGTTTAGGGTCAGTGATATACTTCATTCCTGCCGAACAAAATTTGAAATTGCACCGGGTAAATCATTTCACAAGGTGAATTTTTGAGGCCTCGGTTGTTTAGTGGATGGTGATTTCACGGGTCGTTTCCTGATCAATGATGAAATAATCGCTGAAGTTGGATTGCTGCCGACCGTTGATTTGGATGTTCTCAAAATGCAAGCCAAAAACGGGGTGTTGTTGATCATGTCCGGCAATCAGGTTTTTGATTCCAGGCACCCCATAATAGGTAAAATTGCGAAAGGTCATGGTACCCAAACTTCCCTGCGCTGGGTCCCATTTTCCCCAGCGGTTGGGTCGAGTGACGAGGTGAAAAATGCGCCAGTTTGAATTGTCAATGGTGATGTTCTCAAAAGTGAAATCCTGAATGTTGGCCTTCCCGCCGTGCACGGCACAAACAACCGCGAGGTTTTCATTGTCCCATTCATGTTCCACCCGGATGATTTCGATGTTGCTCACCTGGCAATGGCCAAAATCCTTGCCGCCATTCCAGGAGATCATAAAGGCCGCTCCGTTTTCCATTTGCCAGATTACGTTGTTGCGGGCAACCGTAAAACTGGAGTACAACTTGATGGCATCGTCATTTACTTTAAAAAAGCAATCCTCAATAAGTGCATGTTCGCCCGCCGAAACCCCGTCCGTGCTGAACCACCAGCCCATCATTTTGACCTGATGGATCCAATGATATTGGCCGCCCAAGGCAATCATATACCGAGGAGCGTGGACAATGGTGATGCCTTCGATTTCAATGTTGTGGGCATTGCGCAGGGTGATCATGTGTTCGGCGGTACGGGCTGGATAAGCTTCTCCCGACAGAATTCCCCGCCCACGAATGATTACCGAGTCGATGTTTTCGGCATAAAACTGACCTCTGACGTAGGCTCCACCATCGAGGTAAATGGTTTTCCCTGCTGGAACAAGGTACTTCTCACCAATATCATGGAGGCCTGGACCAAAAAAGATGACCTCCGGATCTTCTGCCTTGGGGACATTTTGCTCCAGCGGATTGGCAAATAACAAAAGTGGATGTTCAATGCGGATTCCTTGCTCAAATTCAATCGAATAGTGGCCTGGCTTATGCAGCTGGAAGGTGATGGATCTTCCTTTTTTTTGTGGAACAATACCCGCCGAACGTGGCAGAACCTGATAAAAATCAATTCCCCCTTTTAATTTGGTCACTGTCACCTGGATACTTCCCGAAAAGGAAAAATTGACCCAGGCGGTGGTTTTGGAATTGTTGGTTACATGGGTGGCTTCCATGTTGTAAACGAACAAATTCTGGCTCTGTTCCTCCTGGCTGATTTCAATCTGGTACTCTTTGGATGAATGGACAAAGGTTTTTCCCTGATGCAGGGCATCGGGCACGGCGTAAGTCACGACCTTGGCGGGCAACACCAGCGGAAACGTAAGAAGCAGCAGGCAGGAGTATAGATTTTCCATTTATTTCAGATTTTTAAGCAGCGTTCGAATCTCACTCAGGTTTGCATTGCGGTCCTGGGGGAAAGGGTAGGGGAGCAGCCACCATTTTTCAGTAAAGGCAAAGGATTGCCCTGGTTTGAGCGTTTCAGCTGGCCCGATGGGTTCTATTTCAACCATTTTATCCTGAAAATACCAGATTGAAGCAGTGGCTGCGGTGACTTCTGCATAGGGTCGGCGAGGATAGATGGGAAACTTTTTGACAAGAAGCAAATCATTGGGTGTCAGGTAGGCCAACCATCCTTCGATACCATCCATCACAAACTTGGGGTCGCTGGGAGTATTCAGGATTTCAATAATTCCTTCCCGTAACCGTACATTGGCTTCTGTGGCAGGTCGAAAGTCAATCAAGCGCTGTGGTCGATAAATACAATAACCCATCGGGAAGCGACTTTGAGGATTTTTGGGACTCAGGCTTATGCCGCCCCCTATCGCAAAGGTTCGACTCCAATGATTACACTGAATACTTTTTTGGGAAACGTTGGTCACCCGTTGGGTACAGCTTAAACGCGAACTGGTTTTGCTCAAACGAAAAATACGCTCAATTTTTACCCCAGTAGCAGTATCTGCCTGACTGGATAACTTGACCGTGGAAGCATTGATGATGCTGGCCGACCAGGAACCAGCCCACAACAAAGGATGCCGGGGCGTGGTCGCTTCGGGACCAATGTCGAATCGACCCGCACTAGGCTGAGTGATCTTATCTTTTTCCAGCGTTTTACCATTGTGGGTACTGTCCACATATAGCACATTTTTTCCCTCAACCTGATACGCGATCACTCTTCCACCCAGATTGGGTTCCAGGATCACCATGACCTTTCCATTTTTCAACTCCACACAGTTCGGGTATCCGTATGCGGGTACCACTCGGGCACTTGCTTGTGCAAGGCCTGCCTCATACCAACATAGCAACAATAGGGGGAAAAGCAGCGCTCTCATGGCCTTTTAAGTTTTTGTAGTTTGCCTTTCGGGTTCTCCAATACAATGCTGTCTCCCTTCCAAACGAAGGGCTCGATACACAAGGAAGGTTCGGAGTATTTTTCGGAACTGTGGTACACAATGGCAAATTTCTCCGGAGCCAGTTCCACAATCTGGTTTGAAAAAATGACCTGGGTGGGCGGAGCGAAACCATTCGGACTTGGGTATTTCATCTTTACTTTTTCATCGGCTTCTGCTTCCAACCAGGTATAAATTGGATTTTTTTCTACCTGCTGGTAAGGCCCAGTCACCTGATCGGCTATGCGATGAAAGGTTTTTACAATATAGCCAGCATAAAACTGACTGAATAGCAGGTGGTATTTCCCGTTTCTTTTAAAAAGTTGTGGGGCATCCAAATATCGGTACAAATTCCCCAAGGTTTGGGGACCTAATAATTCCTGGGGTTCTTTGATGACGAGGCCTTTTTCAAGGTCAAGCGAGGCAATGTAAATGCGCCCATCCATGTCAAACAAGGCGTAAACCTCCCCGTCATCCGTTTGCACCAAGGTGCCATGATTGGCTTCGAATAATGGCTTTTCCTGAGTCAGTATCCGATATGGACCATCTATCTTTTCGGATACAGCCACACCAAAACCAGTTTTTTTGTGTGGCCTGAGGGTATTGTTGCGTCCTTGAAAGCAGAGGTAATACTTGCCATTGATTGGATGAATTTCCGGAGCGGCCCAAACATCTTTGTACCAGGCATTCCTGGGAATCTGTTCGAAGGGGAGTGGTGTGCGGTGAGCCTTCCATCGACCGGGTTCGGTAGCGCGATACAAGGTGATTCCTTTTTTAGGTCGGTAGGGATTGGGGTAATCAGTGCCCAACAAGTAAAGAAACTTCCCTTCTCTAAGCAGGAAACAATCCTTAATGCCGTAAGGGTTTAAACCTTTGCGGATAGGGTTTTGCCACATCCAGTTGAGGGTGCTTTGGGAAAAAGTCAAAGCACATATCCCCCAGCTAACCAGGAATAGAAGCCCCCGCATACTATTTCAATTTAATGGTTTGTTGAGTAAAACTTGGCCCCGAAGAATGAACCTGCCCATCAGCATCAAACCAAATGGGGTCAATAACCAATTTGGGGACTCCATCAGCTTGGATTCCATGACAGGAAAGCCAGAATCGACCATCTGGGCCCCGAAAGATTTCGTTGTGCCCCACCTGATTAAAGGGTAAATCGGGGTTTCCCGTAAATGGCAGTCCATTTTTTGAACAGGTGACGGGATTTTGAGCCCCACAAAAAGGATTGTTGGCAGCTTTGGTCCAGGGGCCATTCAGGCTTTTTGCAGTAGCGTAGCCAATTTCATAGCCTCGCGTCCAACTCGAATAAAATAGATAGTACAGGCCTTTTCGCTTGATGACATAAGCTCCCTCAATCCCGATAGCATCCCAGTCGTAGTACTTTGCAACTTTGGGAATGGGCCGGCCATCGTATCCGGGTTCTTTCATGATTTCACCCTGGTTGTCGTAGGCAAAATCGACTTTGGCAGCGAGTATGGCGGTTTTGGGTTCGGTTAAAAACCTGCCTTGTTCCAGGTCGAGTTGGGCATAAACGATACCAAACTCTCGGCCTCGATTCCAAAATGCCCAGGTTTTCCCATCCGAATCTTCAAACAGGCTTAGGTCATTTCCGTTGCTCAACGGCTTTTGTTCGGTAATGATCTGGTACGGTCCTTCAATCTGATCGGCTACAGCGTAGCCAATGTGCTGGCCGGGATAACCTGATTCAGGGTTGCTGCAATTGAAGGTGGTGTAATACTTTTTCCCGAATTTATGAATCTCCGGTGCCCAGAAGCGGCGGCGGTACCATTGATTCGCAGCACCAGGCTCAATGATGTATTTGACAAAGGTCCATTTTTTCAAATCTTTGGAACGATACAAAGCTACCCCTGGATTGAGTTTGCCATTCACTTCTTCCCTTGGCCAGAATGGGTAGGATGTTCCGGTCAGGTACCACCAGTCACCATCCCGCAAGACCTGGCAGTCCCGCAGTCCTTTCGGGTCAATTCCTTCCGCAATGGGATTTTGGTAAGTAAAAAACTGTGCACGCTGATTGCTCCGGGTACAACCTAACAGCAGCAAAAGGGCGATAACGTGAATAGTTTTCATGCTTTGGAATTAGCTTATTCTTCTATTGGACCTGATTCATAATCGCCTGGGTTGACCCAACCAGTACGGATTTTTTCACCCTTCATGAAGCGTTCATAAAAACCATTGACCTCGGCAAAAGGATACTGTTCATAAATGTGGCCAAAACCCTTCATGCGCAAATCTCCCTGGGCTAGCAATTTTGCTTCCATTTCTTTCTTCATCGCAGCCGCAATGGCAGCGTATTTGGGATCTTTGGCCAGGTTTTTGACACAATCGGGATCATTTTGCAAGGCATACAATTCCTCAGCGGGGCGCTTGCCAAAGCTGAGGCTCCAGTATTGTCGATTGCCCGTGAGTCGCCGCTGGTTGAGGATGACGGTTTTGGTGGCTCCTCCATCGCAGTTCAGGTAGCCCGTTTCAGGGTTACAGACTGGCCAACGAGTGGGTTCGTAGTTTTTGAGGTACAAAAATCCATTTTTATGCATGCCTCGAATGGGGTATCCCACATCTTTAGGTCGGCCAAAATCATGCCGCTCCTGGCCGACCAACACAAAATTGCGCTGGGCTTCTATCTGACCACTTTTGCTCGCCTTGAAAATATTTTGCAATGATGAACCCGGACTGGGATACATGCCCGATTCCTGCCACTTGATGCCTGCGGCCTGCAAAAAGGTAGGTGCGAGGTCGATAAAACTGATGTAGTCAAGGACCTTTCGGCCAGGGGTTGCAATCCCTTTTTTCCACATGATGGCCATTGGGATATGGTTGGCATGCTCATACTGATTGCCTTTAACCCGAGGGAATGGCATGCCATGATCGGAAGTAAACACAATCAGGGTATTGTCCAGTTGCCCGGCGTCTTCCAGCGTTTTGAGGATGCGTTGAACGTGGCCATCCATGTACTCAATCTCATAGGCATAGTCCAGCATATCATTGCGTACGGTATCCGTATCTGGCCAATAAGTAGGCACTTTTTGGATGGAACTCGTTTTTTTGCCGTTTTTTGCACCTACACCATATTCATAGGGGCGGTGGGGTTCGTTGAAGCCAACCCAAAAACACCAGGGTTGGTCCTCAGATTGTCCCTGGAGGAAAGCTGCAAAATTTCCTGCGTAATCGTTGTTGGAAATTTCTTTGGCGGGAGCTGTGGTTTTGAGTGCAGCAAACTCCGGCCCCAGGAGTTCTCTTTTTCTGCCGTCTTCGTGAAAGGCTTTACCTGGTGCATAGCCCTTGCCGGTAAAGCCCGTGCGATAACCATTGGCGGCCAGTACTTCCGGGTAGGTTTTAAAAGTGGTGGGGAAATAAATCCAGTGGTTGCAGGCTGCGTCAAGCTGCCAGGAGTTGCGTCCGGTCATGATGCAGGAACGCGAGGGGGCGCACTTGGCGTTGGGGGTATAGGCGCGTTCAAAGAGCAGCCCTTGTTTGGCGACTTGATCAAAACCGGGGGTGTTTACCCAGTTGCGGCCATAAGCACTCAGGTCCATTCCGGCATCATCGGCGATGATGAAGAGTATGTTTGGTCTGGAATCTTTATTTGGCAAACTTGGCACTTTTGGTACTTGCCAGGACCACCAAATCGCAAAACTGGCTACAAAAAGGAAGGAGAAGTATTTCATTTTGCTTATTTAAATGGAATGATGTCTTGCAGGACCAAACGGTCGTTGATTTCATTTAATGCAAAAAAACGCGCACGGATATCGCCGGAATTGGGCTGATGCAGGGTAAGGACCAGTTTACCCTCAAAGGTTTTAAAAATCATCGCATGCCCTCCATTTTGCTCAAAAAGTGGCCCATCCTGTATCCATGGCCCTTTTAATCGACCTGTTTTGGAGCTTGCTACCCCTACGGCATAACCTTTTTTTCCAAAACTGGACCAGAGCATCAGCAATTTCCCGGATTGGGTACGGTAAAACCATGGCCCATCGGTGATGTATCCACTTGCGTTGTTTTGTTTGGGCAATTCTAGTTTTTCAACCCAGGAAGCCTCCGTTGCCTTGAATAGGGTGGATGGCTTACTTGCCGTGGCGCTCAAATCTGATGTTAATTTTTGGTACGCTATGGTTCCATTCCCGATTTGAATCCATTCATGACAATAGACCAAATAGGGCTTTCCCTTTTCTGTAAACAGTGTACCGTCCAGGGCCATCCATTGTTTGGGTGTTTGAGCCTGGTCACTTAAGGGAACAAAGGGGCCATCTAGTTTATCGGCCACCAAGATTGCAGTCCCACGAACCTTGCTTACTGCACTGGAATTGATTCCGTTCAGTGGGCGATCAGGATGGGTGAACGTTGCAAATAGATAGTACTTGCCTTGGTAGGCGTGAACTTCTGGTGCCCACACCCCATGTTGATCAGATGCCCACCAATCGGGTGGCGTTTTGAAGACGTAGTAGGGTTTTTCCCAATGCTCCAGGTCCTTACTTTTGTAGACAACTACTCCATTGACGGCATCGGGTAAATAGCTCGATTGATTGGCAGATGAATACAGGTAATAAGTGTGGGTAGTGGTATCCGCAAAAACATAGGGATCTCGGATGTAAATTTCCGAACGCATGAGATAGCGGCCAGGGTTAAAATCCCTTTGGGTAGTGAGAAGAATTTTATCCATTTTGAACCCGTCCTCACGCATGGAGAACTGGATCAAATGCTCACCAGTTTGGGTAATGTCGAGGTAGATTTGATGAGGCACCCCGCAATGTTGCTCAGCTGTACGTTGCTTACTGGCCCAAGTCCAGTTGTTTTTGCCTTCGCACCACTGCATGCGTTGCCCTGAGGAGGGCCACTGGCCATCTATGCCTACATGGACTCCATTGTCTTCACTACCAGTAGAATATGCCCGAACCCACACATAATAACGACCCGGAGTTTGGAAATTCACTCGATAACTTAAAACAGCTATTTTTCCGGCTTGATTGGAAAAGTTCTCACCATCAATGAGTTTGTCGTCGTGCGTGATGCGGGTATCCGGGCGGCATTCCAGGTAGGTTTTTCCACTGGCTTTGGTGTTTGCCAAAGTCTCTGCTTTTTCGTCAACTATAACCCAACTGCGTTTTTCTGTTTGGGTTTGGCCAACAAATTGCTCCGCCTCGAAGTAAACCCAGCCTTGGGTTTCTTCCATGTCTGTTTGGGCCATGAGGCTTAAGGCAAAGCCTAAGTATAAAATAACTAATATTGTTTTCATTGCTGATTAATTCTATTTCTCAAGGTTGCCATTGAACGCTAAAGTAAAACCCTTGTTTGAGGAATCAAGAGTACGGATGTCCTGAATTTTAGCTGGTTTGTGTAAGTTAGATATATTGAATCTAATTCAATATTTTTGATTGTTAAGTATTTGATCTGAAAAAGCGATGCCGTGACTTTAATGATGAAAATTATCAAACCCGATTTGTTCCGCGTCAATTACCAGAAAATTTTTACTTTTAGTCAAGCACATAAAAACACCTACATCATGTTCATCATTGAAACCTATCCAGTCGCAGTACTCTTTTGCATCATCACCATGTTGTGTTGGGGCTCCTGGGCCAATACCCAAAAACTCGCCGCAGCCAATTGGCGCTTTGAACTCTTTTACTGGGACTACGTCATCGGTATTGTAGTATTGTCCTTACTGTTTGCCTTTACCCTGGGGAGTTTCGGCGCGGGCGGGCGTTCATTTTTAGTCGATGTACAACAAGCCGATCAGGCCAATCTGCTCTCCGCACTTTGGGGAGGTATACTTTTCAATGCTGCCAATATTCTCTTGGTGGCGGCAATCGCCATTGCGGGAATGTCGGTGGCTTTTCCGGTAGGAATTGGCCTTGCCTTGGTCATTGGGGTGATCGTCAATTACCTGGATGCGCCGGTGGGCAATGCGCTGATGCTTTTTGGCGGGGTGGCGCTTATTGCAGTAGCCATTTTGCTCAATGCCAGCGCTTACCGCAAATTGTCGAGCAATACGGGCGGAGTTTCCACCAAAGGTTTGTTGCTCTCCGTTATCGCTGGTGCTTTGATGGGGCTTTTTTACAAGTACGTCGCCAATTCGATGTTCCCAGATTTTACCAATCCTGTTGTAGGTAAGTTAAGTCCTTACACCGCAGTGGTCATTTTTTCAATAGGGATTCTTTTGAGTAACGTCCTATTCAATACCCTGCTGATGAAACGGCCTTTTGTGGGTACGCCGGTGGCTTACGCCGATTATTTTCGGGGTGATGTAAAGAGCCATTTGATGGGAATCTTGGGTGGCGCAATCTGGTGTATCGGGATGTCTTTCAGCATCATTGCTTCCGATCTGGCTGGTCCGGCCATTTCTTATGGTTTGGGACAGGGGGCTACTATCGTGGCGGCACTGTGGGGCATTTACATTTGGAAAGAATTTAAAGGTGCTCCCGCAGGAACCTCTCTATTACTCAACATTATGCTGTTGTGCTATGTCATTGGTCTGGGGTTGATCATTGCTGCACGTTAAATTTGTATCGGCGAATTTATTCGCCAGATCAGTAATTAAACAGAAACAACCATGCCACATATACTTGTTATTGGAAGCTCAAATACCGATATGGTCGTCAAAACTGCTCGTTTTCCACAACCTGGAGAAACCATCATTGGCGGCGACTTTTTTATGTTTCCCGGCGGCAAAGGGGCCAATCAGGCTGTTGCGGCTGCCCGAGTCGGTGGCGTAGTCGATTTGATTGCAAAAGTAGGCAACGACGTCTTTGGCACTCAGGCTGTCGAAGGATTTGCTCATGAGGGCATCAATGTAGCCTATGTACTGACCGACCCCAAGCTGGCCTCTGGGGTTGCCCTCATTACCGTCAATGGTGAAGGAGAAAACGAAATTGTAGTAGCCCCAGGTGCCAATGCTGCCCTGACTCCTGCCGATCTGGATCTGGCCGAAGCGGCGTTTGAAAGTGCGGATTTGATCTTGATGCAATTAGAAACGCCATTGGACACCGTGTTGCACGCGGCCAAAAAAGCCAAGGCATTGGGCAAGCCCTTTGTACTCAATCCCGCGCCAGCGCAAGTTTTGCCCGCCGAGTTGTTTCCCTTGCTTTCCCTGATCACTCCCAATGAAACCGAGGCTGCGCTGCTCACTGGCTTGTCTTGGGAAGGCGAAGGAGCATTGTCACGTATTGCCGAAGCCTTATTGCATAAAGGCGTCGAAAATGTGATCATCACTTTGGGCGCCAAAGGTGCCTATTTTCAAAATGCGGATTCTTATTTTCACGTAGCGGCCCCATTGGTCAGTGCAGTGGATACTACTGCGGCAGGAGATGTATTCAACGGAGCTTTGGCTGTCGCTTTGGCAGAAGGTAAAGACTGGCAGCCCGCGATTGATTTTGCCTGTCAGGCTGGCGCTATTGCGGTTACACGAATGGGGGCTCAGGCTTCGGCACCGTATCGCGAGGAGTTGATGGTGCGGGTGGAATAGGGTTAGTACAATGCTATAATTTGAATTGTACGCTGCTGAAATTGGATCTTGTCTCCAACACGCCTGCGCAACAAAGCTTGTCCTAGTGGAGAAGCAGCAGAAAGGACGTAAACGGTCTTTTGTTCCAGGATGATTTTACCCAAACTTACCGTCAGGTAATAGTAGCCTTCGTTGGTCATCATCAAACTGCCCGCCTGAATTTCTTCGAACGATTGGGCAGGATCAATGTGCTCCAACTGCTGTCGAAGTTCCAGGGCTTGGGCCAGTTGAATGGCTTGTTTGTCCTTTTCCTGTTGCATCATCGCTCTTCCAGTTTCATACTTATCCCCAGCACTACTTTTGGTTTCCTGATTGGCAGAATTTTGGATGTCTTCCATGGCTTGATTGGCCAAGGCAATCCGCTGATCGATGCGTTCCAAACAGGCTTGATGTAAGGCGATTTTAAATGGTTTCATTGATAAAATAAAAGTTGAGGAGTTGAGAAAGTTGAGGAGTTGAGAAAGTTGAGGCTATCGCGAACCATTTTGACACATCATTGTCTAAATCTCCAAATGTGCCAGTTTTTTGGATTTGTAACTTGCGGCAGCCTCAACCTCCTCAACTTCTTAACCCCCTCAACGATTAGTTAAAACTTCGCAAAATCGTCTACTGCATGCGCTGCTTTGTAATCCGCTTCGCCCACTTTGCCGCCTTCACTAGAATCGTAATCCGTCAAAATTTTCCAAACGCCGTTTTCCTTGCGGAGTACGACATGAAATTTGCCATAACCAATATTTGGTTCACCCGCTTTAGGAAAATACGAATACTTGTAAATGCCCCGCTCCGACGCGGTACTCGCCGAGGCAATGCGTTCAAAAAAACGGAATTCAATGGTGGTGCGACCTCCATTTTCTCCGGCCCAGGCAAAACTGCGTTCTACGTGACTACGGTAACCTGCTAGATCGTCGCTGGTTTTGTCGTTTCCATTGGCACGGATGAAATCTTTGGTGTGTAAGGCAAGGTATTTTTCCGCATCATTGCTGGCATACGCTGCTGAAAAAGGTGTCCAGATGTCGCGGTTGATGTCCCGTTGGGCATTTCTGGCAGCAAGGATTTCATCCTGGGCAGATCGCCAGCGTTTTTCGGTTTCGAGGAGGTCCAATTCCAGGTTGCCAAAAACTCCTTTTTCTTCTTTGTTTCCGGTTTTGGCCAGGTTGCGCATTTTTTCAGTGGTGGCAAAAGCCCCTTTGTAGTCGCCACTTTGGGCTTGCCACTGGGCTTTTTTCCAGAGGTTCCACACGTGTTCCCCGTTCTTCAAGCTTTCGTCGAGGTATTTTTGGGCTTCTTTTAATTTTCCAGCCTCGATGAGCAGGTCGGCTGCTTCGGCTTGGTAGTACCATTTTTGCTCAGCATCTGCCTTTACAATGAGGCTATCGTAATTTGCCAAAGCACTGGGAAATACCTCCACTCGAAAGGGAACCGCAATTTTTTTATTGCCCCAAACCAGGATGATTTGCCCTTCTTCCAGGCTACGGTCTTCAATGCTGTAACTCAATCGCTCTAATGGATTGGGCAATTCCGTAACCCGGGCGCTAAGCCTTGCTGCATCTTTGGCCTCGCTGTAAATGTAGGCTCCCCATTGTTTGGCATCAGTATTAAAAACTGCTGTCCAGCGTTGGGTTTCGTTGGGAATGAGGAAGAAGGCGTAAGTCCCTGCTGCGAGGGTTTTGCCCTCCAGCACGACTGGCGTACTGAAACTTACGGTAGTGGCATTGTTGGCACCCGCACGCCAAACTTTACCGTAGGGAACAATTCCTCCCCAAATGTTGCGGCCACGCGCTGCCGGGGCGTGGTATTGCACACTTACATCAGTAAGCCCCACGCGGTAGCCAATACTGGCTTTAGGGCTTTTTTGTGGCAGATTGGCTTGAGCTTGTAGCAGTTGCATGCTGCACAGCAGCAACAGGGGTAGAATATATTTTTTCATTTCAGTCGGGTTGATTAAAAAATCCAAGCCAACTTACAAAATGGTTGGTAAAATAAAAAATGAAAATGTGTTGAATGTCTTGTAAGACAAGTATTTACCGTGCATCCCCGTGAAAAGTTTTCCAACTATGCCAAAACTCCTGGTAAGCTGCTACATTTTTGAGATCAGGTGTCGAGGGATTAAGCGATTTGCCCAGCCAGTTGTAGCGATCGGTTGAGGTACTTAAGGTGTCGTTTTTTAAACTGAACTTCTTGCCATTGGGGCGTTCAAAGGCCATAAAACTTTTTCCATCTTTGGCCAGTGCCAGCAGAATTGGGGTGTCGCCTACCTGATCATTGATGATGCCTTTTTCTTTGAGTACATTCCAGTCAAAAGCTTTGCTGACCTTGCCGATGTTGATGCCTACTACCCAGGATTTATCTTTCCAGGACAGGGTGTCGGTGCGGGTAAGTTTGCCTTTTTTATTGCCGTTTTCAAAGTTTCTTTGGTGCTTGTATTCTCCGGCGTAAGTGGAATCAGCCTGCATAACTTTGCTGTTTGGGTGATACTTCAGCCACTGTTTGAGGGTCATTTGGGCGCAAGCCATTTCTGGTAGAACCTGGCCTTTTAGGGGGCCGGCGATAGCTTCACCATTTTCTTGTCGCCACCAGGATTTGGTACTTGCGTCTTCAAACATGGCATTGAAATGATTCATGCCCACCAGACGGAAATTTTCATTTCGGCCGGCTATTTTCGGTTCAAACACCCGGCCCGTGCGGCAAACATTGCAATACGTAACCATAACGGGCTGGCCACCGACCACATCGCGCACCTGGTGGTGATAGGCCATGAACTGGATGGGGTAAGCGCTGGCTTCCCCATTGTGACTGACGCCAATGACTAAGCGTTTGAGTGCTACCTCGTTTTCCTCGGTGGCTTTCATCACCAATTCGGGCTGAATAAACATACGTTCGGCCGTCATTTGGAAATTGAATGAATAGGTGATGCATCCCCAAATGAGCAGGGCGATGGCCGGCCCCCAAGGCCGTTTGAACCGACTTTGCCATAGGCTAAAAAGTGCCACGATTCCCAATCCAATTCGGAATATCCAGCGCCAGGAATAGAAGAAATAGGCGAGACCAATGGAGTTCATCCCTTGGCTACCCGGCATGGGCATGATGAAGTACACGTTCGCGATCTCGAACAAGACCAGGAGAAAGACGGATAAGAAGAAGACTTTTTTCACAGGAACAGGATCTTTGAGGAGTAGTTGATGAGGGTTGATAAAAAGTTGATGAAGGTTGATAATTGGTTGATCAACCTTAATCAACCTTAATCAACCTTAATCAACCTTAATCAACTTTTTATCAACCCTAATTACCTTACAAATGCTTCAACAACTCCGCTTCGATATTAGCGGCACCACGTACCTCTGTAGCAACGACCAAACCTTCCTTGTTGATCATGAACGCTCTCGGGATGCCCTGTACGCCGTATATTGCCGCAGGTGCTGCCCCCCAATGCTTCAGGTCACTGACATGATATGGCCAAGTGAGGTTGTCGGCTTGAATGGCCTGAACCCAGGCCTGTTTGCCCCGTTCACGGGCTTCGCTGATTTGGGCGGGCGTAGCGCCTTGGGTTCTGCGGTCGTCAAAACCGTCGAGCGATACACTGAAGATGGTAAAACCTTTGTCCTTATACTTGTTGTACACCGCAACGACGTTCGGATTTTCACCCCGGCATGGGCCACACCAACTGGCCCAAAAGTCGAGCAATACTACTTTACCTTTCAGGTCAGACAGCTTCATTCTTTTGCCGCTTGGGCTGGGCAGGTCAATTTCTGGTGCAGGTTTGCCTACCTGTACCACCTGACTACTTTGTTCCGCAATGTATTGTTGCTCAATCACGGAAAGATATTCGGCATAAGCGGCCGCGATTGCAGAATTTGGATCAGCTTTTTGTAATTTTTCCAGTGCCCGCTGTTGGGTAGCGATATAAGGCCCGGCATTCCCGAAGGCCATGTAAGCCAAAAATGCGCCAACCAAAGGACTTTTGGTGGTATCCACAAAAGTGCCCACATCATTGGCCGACATCTGGCGCTCCATGATGAGGCGGGCACAATTGGCCAATAACTTTGAATCACTAGACCCTTCAATTTCAATGGCATAATCCTGGAAGGTGTTCAGGTCGCCATTTACAGTGACGACTTTTTCACTGCCATCCATGACGAGGTTGACCTTTTTGGCACCTACGCGGAGGTTATAGATACCCGGCTTTAAACCTTCCGGAAAATTGATGCTGTACTTGCCCGTTGCGTTGATGTCGGCTTTGGACAGCACCGTACTGGCGCGGCCAATGGCTACTTCGTCAACGAAGACCTGCAAATTTTCAGCGCCTTTGATGGTTCCTTGAATGGTTGTTCCCTTGGGGGTGCAACTCCATAGCCCCAGCAACAACAAGGCAAATGATACAACTTGGATGAAGCGGTTCATGCGATTGATTATTTTAAGATGAAGAGTGCGTCTGGACTTCTACTTTGCGCTGTAAATGGCTAGAATTTACGCCAATTTCGTTCCGAAAATGCTCATTTAGTGCTGCTAAATTCCGCTTTTCGTGCCTCATTGGCGCAAATTCTAACTCATTTTCGCTTGCAAAGCAGAAATCCAAACACACTCTAGATAGCATTTTCCATTTTTTGACCTAGGGTATGGTCATAAATGGCTTTCCATTCATTCAGCGGGCCATAGTCTTCGCCATCCACCAGGACGCGTTTTCCGGTAACTTCGCCGATTCTGGTAAAAGGAACATTATGGGTGTTCAGGTAGTTGACCAAATCATCTTCTTTTTCAGGAGTTGTGGTAATGACTACCCTGCTTTGGCTTTCACTAAAAAGGTATACGTCTTTGCGGAAATTGTCATCGGTTTCTACTTCAAACCCGATGTTGCCCGCTAAAGCCGATTCTACCAGGGTAGCAAAAAGACCACCTTCAGAAACATCGTGCGCCGATTCGATCAAGCGACGGCGGATCAATTTGGACAAATTCAACTGAATGTGGAATTCTTCATCCAAATCTATCATGGGTGCGGGTGAAAGTTGCACCTTATGATGCATACGCAGGTATTCTGAACAGTTGATGTCGTTTTGCGGCGTCCCTATCATGTAGATCAAATGCCCGTCTTTTTTGAAATTCAAGGTCATTTGGAATTTCACATCCTCTACAATTCCCAACATGCCAATGGTGGGGGTGGGGAAGATGGGCTCGGTGCGGTCTTTAAAAACGGATTGGTTGTAAAAGCTCACATTGCCACCCGTTACCGGGGTATCAAATTTTCGGCAAGCATCGCCCATCCCTTTGATGGCATTGACAAACTGCCAGTAGACTTCCGGATTTTTAGGACTTCCAAAATTCAGGCAGTTGGTAATCGCCACAGGAGTACCTCCTGAACAGACGATGTTACGGGCGGCTTCGGCCACTGCAATGACTGCCCCCATGTATGGATCGGCGTGAACGTAGCTGGAATTGCAATCCACGGTAAGGGCCAAGGCTTTATTGGTCCCTTTTACCCGCACTAGAGAGGCATCCGACGGCGCATTGGTGCCCATGTTGTTGGTGCGCACCATTGAATCGTATTGCTCAAATATCCAACGTTTAGACACAATGTTTGGCGAAGCAAAAACCGTACGGGCAACCTTTTTGAGGTCTTTGGGTTGGTTGATGCTTTTGGGGTTGAACTTATTGACCTGATCCAGGTATTTGGGTTTGGTGTACTCGGGCTGATAAACCGGAGCCCCACCACCCAAAACAAGTGGCTCAGCGGGCACATCGGCTACCAATACACCTTCATAATAAAACTCCAAACGCCCCGTGTCCGTTACTTCGCCGATTTGGGCACATTCCAGGTCCCATTTTTCGAATACATTCAGTACTGCTTGCTCCTGGCCTTTGTGGACGCAGATCAACATGCGTTCCTGGCTTTCGGAAAGCAAAATTTCCCAGGCTTTCATGTTGGCCTGGCGGGTGGGCACTTTGCTGAGGTCGATGTGCATGCCACACTTGCCTTTGGCACTCATTTCAGAGGTAGAACAGGTAATACCTGCGGCGCCCATGTCTTGCATGCCGACCACTGCTCCCGTTTTGATTACTTCCAAGGTGGCCTCTAGCAGGAGTTTTTCCTGGAAGGGGTCGCCAACTTGCACGGCCGGAAGATCCTCTGCCGAATCTTCGGTAAGGTCAGCCGAGGCAAAAGTTGCGCCGTGAATCCCGTCCTTACCGGTGGCTGACCCCACAATAAAAATGGGATTGCCTTCACCTTCGGCGATGGCGGATATGGTTTGGCCTACCCGCACAATGCCCACCGACATGGCATTGACCAGGATATTTTGGTTGTAACAGTCATTGAAGTACACTTCACCACCCACGGTAGGAACCCCAAAAGAGTTGCCATAATCACCAATACCTTTAACCACACCTTTGATCAAGTGCTGGGTATGGGCAGAGTCGAGGTTGCCAAAACGCAAGGAGTTGAGCGCAGCAATAGGACGAGCACCCATGGTGAAAATATCGCGGTGAATGCCCCCAACCCCGGTAGCTGCCCCCTGATAGGGTTCAATGGCTGAAGGGTGATTGTGGGATTCAATTTTAAAGGCACACGCGAGACCGTCCCCAATGTCGACCAATCCAGCGTTTTCTTCTCCTGCACCCACCAGGAGGCGTCTGCCGTCGCGGGGAAGCGTTTTGAGCCAATGGATCGAATTTTTATAGGAACAGTGTTCGGACCACATCACTGAGAAGATGCTCAACTCGGTAAAATTGGGGGTACGCCCCATGGTTTTGACAATTTGGTCAAACTCGTCCTCAGTAAGCCCCAAGTTTTGGGCCACCTGGGCATTAATTTCCGGTTCGGATACGTGCTGCATCAGCAATTGGGTTTAAAAGCGCAAAGATATAAACCCGACAGTGCAAATCGCTATGGGGCTGTTTAAATTTTTCTGACCAGGCCAATATGGGGGGATGAAGCCTGCTTTTGGCGCAAATGCCCCGTCATTTTGGCGCAACGAGCTATTTTTTGTTTGAAAAAATAAGTTTACATTTGTAAATGTTTTTAAAATAATCCAAAAGATCATCAAAATCCTATTTGACATGAAGTTAATCAAAAAAATCTTGCTTGGACTCGGTGGCTTAATTGTCCTGATCCTGCTTGTTGCGCTCTTTGTGAAAAAAGACTATGCCATTGAGCGCCAAATCAGCATCAACAAACCCAATGATGAGGTGTTCGAATACCTGAAATCCCTCAAAAATCAGCAAAACTGGAGCACCTGGAACCAGGCCGATCCCGAGATGAAACTCACGTTTCGCGGTACCGATGGCAGGGTAGGCTCTGTTTCTGCCTGGGAGAGTAACATGATGGGCGATGGAGAACAAGAAGTTATGAAAATCATCGAAGGAGAACGAATCGATACCGAATTGCGCTTTAAAGGGATGTTTGCCTCGGTATCACCTGCCTACTTGAAGACGGAAGTGCTCACCGATTCAACGACCCGGGTTACCTGGGCCATGAGTGGAAAAATGGCCTATCCAATGAATTTCATGCAAGTTTTTGTGAGCATGGAGGACATGATCGGGACGGAGTATGAGAAGTCCCTGGTGCAGTTGAAGGGGGTACTGGAAAAGTAGGGGATTTTTTGAGCGACAATAATAGGAGCACGGATGACGCGGATTTACGCGGATTAATTTGTTCGTAAACTGAGATCCGCGTAAATCCGCTTAATCCGGGTCATCCGTTCTCCCATTGATGTCGCTTGGGTATGTATAATCAGGACTATGCTTACCTCATTTCCCGATCTGGATCTGCTTCGCCATTTTTTGTGCCTTCAGCGCCATTTCCGTAGCCAACAGACAATGTGCCTGTGGCATCGCTGTTTCCGTGCGGTTCAACACATCGTCAACAAAAAGCGTCCCAAAGGGCAAGGGTTCCTTGCTGCAATCGATGTATTTGGTTTCTTTTTGATTCACCAAATAGAGGTGATTGCCCCCATCATGACTGGCAATATCAATGTTCTTTCTGATCTCGATGTAGCCTTCCGTACCCAAAATGGTCAAGCGGCCATCGCCCCAGGTTTTTAGCCCATCCGGGGTAAACCAATCTACGCGGATGTAGCCCGTGCCGTTGTTTCCTTTGATCATGATATCACCAAAGTCTTCAAATTTAGGATATTGTGGGTGGTTTACATTGCCCACTTGTGCGGCCACAATCTCGGCTTGGGTAGAACCCGTAAAAAATAAAAACTGGTCAAATTGATGCGAGGCGATATCCGTGATGATGCCTCCATAATATTTACAGTCAAAAAACCACTCTGGTCGGGTGCTCACATTCATGCGGTGCGGCCCCATACCAATGGTTTGGATCACCTTGCCGATGGCTCCCGCTTTGACCAACTCACCCGCCTTGACGGTAGCGCGGTTTTCATGCCGCTCACTGTACATGATGGAGTAGATGCGTTTGGTCGATTGTTGGACGGCACGCACCGCTTTCAATTGGGCCAGGCTGGTAATGCCAGGTTTATCAACCAGGTAATCCTTCCCGTGTTTCATCACTTCTACGCCCAAGGGTGCCCGTTCAACGGGGATTCCCGCACTCAAAATCAGCTGGATGGAATTGTCTTCCAGGATTTCTTGCTGGGTAGCCGCCAGTTTTGCCGTGGGGTATCTTTTGGCAAAGGCAGCCACGAGGTCGGGTTCTTTGGCATAAAAGGCGACCAGTTGGCCACCTCCCCGGGTGACTGAATCAACCATGCCGTAGATATGGCCGTGGTTGATGCCGATGACCGAGAATTTGATGCGAGGTTCTATTGACGGATTGGTCCTGATTTGTTGTGGGAGGCTGGAGAGTATAGCCATCCCGGTTGCAGCAGTGGCGGTTTCTTTGAGGAAACGGCGGCGGTTGAAAAAG
>ENA-UOWO01000298-UOWO01000298.1-activated-sludge-metagenome-genome-assembly--contig:-NODE-298-length-74308-cov-9.060011_pt1 | contig 74308 bp, 64 predicted proteins | sample MGYA00238148_ERZ761564 | MGnify/ENA primary metagenome ERZ761564 (study PRJEB28885, sample SAMN05720194) | activated sludge metagenome | isolation source: Anaerobic digester | place: USA...
GTATTTTTTTATTTCAATTTTTATGTCAAATATCAGTTATTAGAGGTCCCCTTAAGATTTAAAGTTTAAAATTTCCTGCTCATATCCCAGTTTTCCAGCAGTTCCTTCATCCGTTTGAGGAACATTCCGCCCAGGGCGCCGTCGACGACCCTGTGGTCATAGGCGAGCGACAGGATCATGATATGCCGGATGGCAATGATATCGCCGTATTCCGATTCCACGACAACCGGTTTCTTCCGGATAGCGCCGGTTCCGAGTATGGCTACCTGGGGCTGATTGATCACCGGGGTGCCGCTCAGGCTGTCGAATGTGCCGAAATTGGTGATCGTAAATGTGCCTCCCTGGATCTCATCCGGCAGGAGGCTGTTCTTTCTGGCCCGGTTGGCCAGGTCATTCACATTCTTGATGATTCCAAGAAGGCTCTTCTGGTCGGCGTCTTTGATTACCGGTACGATCAGGTTGCCGTTGGGCAGGGCCGTCGCCATACCAATATTGATTCGCCTGCGATGGATGATCTTATAACCGTCGACTGAAGCGTTTACTCTCGGGAATTCTTTGAGCACCCTGGCACATGTTTCCATCAGGATGTGCGTGTAGGTGATCTTTTCGAGTTCCCTGGCCAGGATATCGTCTTTAACCTTTTCCCTCCAGGTAACTATCCGGCTCACGTCTACATCGATAAAAGAGGTGACATGCGGTGAAACCTGTTTCGACATCACCATATGGTCGGCTATCAGCCTTCTCATACGGTCCATCTCGAAAACCTCATCCCCGGCCTCGGTGGTCACTACAGGCACTTCAACGGCCTGCGGGGTTTTAATTGTTGGCGGATGGGCTGATACCTCCGGTACCGGAGCTCCTTGCTTGCGCAATTGAGCATAGTTCAGGATGTCATCTTTTGTTACCCTGCCTTCCTTCCCGCTCCCCGAAATTTTGTCAAGCTCGTTTAATGGAATATTCTCCTGCTTGGCGATATTTTTCACCAATGGAGAATAAAACCTCCCATCTCCTTGTTTCACCGTCTCCTTGTCTTCCTTTCCTGCTGTCTCCTTATCGCCCTGACTCTCTGTCTCCTTTTCTTCCTTTTCCCCTGTTTCCTCATCTCCACCTAAATTAATAACGGCGATCACTTTACCCACCGGGACGACATCGCCTTCGTTGAATAAAACTTTTTCAACCACACCGTCTACCGGTGAAGGTATTTCGGAGTCGACCTTGTCTGTCGCAATTTCAGCAATCGCTTCATCTTCTGCGATCGGGTCGCCTGCCTTTTTGAGCCATTTTGTAATGGTTGCTTCTATGATGCTTTCGCCCATCTTGGGCATCAGGATTTCAAATCTGGCCATTGAGTTTATGTTTAATGATATGCTGCAGCAGATTCTACAGCAGTCTGCAAAGTTAACAATTAATAACAAAGTGATGGGCGGATTGTTCGGGCCGGTTCAGCTTTTCCTGCCCAGGTACCTGATTCCTTTAAAGACAATGTTCAGATCGGTGGCCGTACTGTAGTCCCTGGCATAGATCAGATTTAGCCTTTGCCTGATCTCATCGGAAATATGATCTTTTCCGAATGCATCCAAAGGATGGAGAATTCCTTTGCGGATATGCGGCAACCGCTCGATATCGTAATGGTCGTCATGAATATAGCCTACCCAGGAACGCCGGCTTACCACAACCAGGAATATATTCCGGACCATGCCGAACGGTTGGTGAACAAGGAAAAGGAGAAAGGGGAGCAGAATAATGGCAACCAGGCTGATGGCCAAATCCAGTAACCGCTTGTTCCGGCGGTTTTCTGTGTTGGTAATGGCATTGATGTTAACGGTGTAAAGATCTCCGGCGGTGTTGATGGAGTTGCTGCCGATAATAGAGAGGCTGTCTTCCGGGGCAATTTTGTAATCCACGCCGGTGTCCTGCAATGCCGACATCTGGTCAATTATTGACTGGTGGGTCATGCTTTTGGAACAAAAGATGACTTCATCGATCCTGTAAACTCTGATAATCTCCTTGATTTGCACCAGCGAACCGATGAAATCTTCATTTCTTGTTGCCATGGGGTTAGCGGATACCAGCCCGATAAATCCCGGCGTTCCGTACGAACTGTGCAGAAGATCCCTGACCCTGCCGGCTTCATGGCGATCGCCCACTATGACAAACCGCCTGTTCTTTTGTGGTGTGAAGGAGAGGGTCCGGTCGGAGGCGAATTGACAGACCGTGCGGCTTATCACCATAACGATGACCGCCCATACCGAACCCATTAAAATGATAGCCCTGGAGAAACGAAGGTTCTCAGGAAGAAGGGCATAGGCCACCAGGATGATCACTGTACCGACCGAAATGCCGCGAAATATCCGGGAAATCTTATAGGGCCTGTCATAGGTCCCGGCAAAGAATCCGGAAATTATCCAGATCAGGATGTATCCGGGCACGTAAAAAGAAAAATATCCCGGTGGGTATCCTCCACCCTGGGGAAAGATCACCTTATCTTCCCAGTAATTGATTATAAAATAGAGACCACCGTATATCAGAATGGCATCGGCAACCGGTAGCATGACCTGCCTGAAAAAACGGCTGATGATGGCAAGGAATGCCCTGAAATAGATCGCCGAATGTATCAGGAATGAAAAAGTCCTGGCCTGTTTGGATGCAAAATGTTTTCTTGCGAAAATGATCATCGCATTGTAAAACATCAGCACATAATTGATGCTCCCTTTTTTAGTACTCTCACCTTTATAATGAATGATCCGGGTCTCGGGGAAATAATAGTTTTTAAAGCCGCCTTTCAATATCCGGTACGACAAGTCGATATCTTCTCCGTACATAAAAAATGTTTCATCCAGCAACCCGACTTTGTCAAGAGCCGATTTCCGCATCAGCATAAATGCACCGGAAAGGATCTCAACCGGGTGAATCTCATCCTTATCAAGGTAACCCAGATGATACCGGCCAAAGATTCTCGATCGGGGGAAAAACTTTGAAAGCCCGAAGATCTTATAAAACGCTACCGAAGGGGTTGGAAGTCCCCTTTTGGATTCCGGAAGGAAATTACCTTTTCCGTCGATCATCTTAACCCCCAGGCCACCGGCATCCGGCGTCGATTCCATAAACCCGATAGCTTTGGTAAAGGTATCGTCCTCAACAACTGTATCCGGATTGAGCAGGAGGATAAACTCCCCGCACGCTTTCCGGATCGCCAGGTTATTGGCTTTGGAAAATCCTGTGTTCTCTTTGTTTTCAATCAGGATGACTTCGGGAAACTTTTTCCTGACCATTTCCACCGATCCGTCAACCGAATTGTTATCCACCACAAACACTTCCGTATCAATGCCTTCCGCGGCCTTTCTTACCGAATAAAGACATTGTTCCAGGAAATACCTGACGTTGTAATTGACGATGATGACTGACAATTTCATCCTAGAATCCAATAACACGACAAAAATACAAATCCTGCGATGATTTTGCGGTTTATTAAATACCTGTCAGTAATTTAAGATAAAACCAGGGGTGGTTCAGTTTGCTTTTGGTATACGTGCTGTATAACATGTCCGACATAAGATCCCTGAGCTTTTCATCTTTTGAAGCTTTGCCAATTACCAGGTTAAGAAGGCGCTGCTTACGGGCCAGATTCTGAAGCTTAAGGCTGAGATCCAACTCAGGGTAAAGCTTTTCCCTGATTTCATTTTCGTATTCCCCGGTGTATTTGAAGCTAAAGTCTCCATTCTTATAACACTTTGAGGCTGTTTCTGCCGCTTTGAACCCGCTGACCATGGCATTCCCTATTCCTTCCCCAGTAAAAGGGTCAATGAGACGGGCTGCATCTCCTATGAGCATAAATCCATCTCCGGCAACAGGACAACCCCCGGAAGCGTAAACCGGAAGCCGGTGGGCTTCAAGTTTGCCTTTTAACGATGCCTGGCTGAACCTCATTTTTAGATGGGGTTTGTCTGCGATCAGGCTGAATAGGATTTGTTTAAGACTTTTATCCAGCTTCCGTGCCTGGGATTCGGGAAGAGCCAGCCCAACGTTGGCCGAGCCGTCTGCAAAAGGAAATATCCAGAAATACCAGGGGAGAAGTTCTCTGAAAAAGTGAATTTCAATGGCATGCAATTGATCAGCACCCATAACCCGGTCAAAATACCCCCTGATCCCAATCCCTTCTTCGATGGTAACCGGATAACCGGGATGAAACTGCCTGATTAGCCCCTTATTGGCTTCAGCGCCAAAGAGCAGGAGTGAACACCGGACCTGTTTTTCACCGTCAGGGTCTGAAAGTATCATCTGCCCGTTTTCCCGGGTAATTTGTGAAATTCGTGTGTTAGCCACAAACCCGCATTTGCCGGAAGAGATCGCCTTGCTGTAAAGAAAATGGTCGAAATGAAATCTCTCGCAAATCAAACCCGGTGGATGTGACAAATCTTCCGATCTGAACCCGAGTTGAAGCATCTTCCCCCGGGGGGAAAAAAATCGGGCTGCCTGCGAAGATGTGGCTGTAGCAAGGTCGCCAATTTCATCAATGTACTGAGGATTAAGCCTTTTTAATGCGCTGAGGGTTTTTCCGCTCAGGCCGTCACCGCAAATCTTTGAGCGGGGAAATTCCCCCTTATCGATTAACAGGCACGGTATTCCAAGCTGGCCAAGCCGGATGGCCGCCGTCAGGCCCGCTGCGCCGGCCCCCAGAATAGCTATCTCTGTCGTCTTAATTTCTGGCATGGAATTTAGTGGTTGCCAAAATTAGATAAAATCAGCCACGCTGATAATTTGAATAATTTTGAATTAAATTTTAAAAAGATGGAAACTAAATATAAATCGGAATTCTTTGTGACGGGAGAAGAGCTCCTGGGAAAAGTCAGGGAACTTATTCACGAAGGCAATGTCAGGAAAATCATTATCAAGAATGAAAAGGGGGAAACCTACCTGGAGATACCGGTTACCATCGGGGTGATCGGCGCGATACTGGCGCCTGTTTTCGCGGCTATTGGGGCCCTGGCCGCCCTGGCCGCCAATTTTACCATTGTGGTCGAGCGGAAAGACGACGAACCGGCCGCCTCATAGGCCGGAATTCCAGATCTTCCAGCTTAATTCAGCCTGAATGTGGAACATATGAAGGCCACTGATAATTTTTGCCCCTGCTTCAGCTCCTTTCATCAGAAATGTTGTCATTTCAGGATTGTAGATGAGGTCATAAAAAATGTGATGTGAAGTTATTAAGTGGTAGGGAAGGGGTGGAAATGCTTCTGTTTCCGGCCACATGCCGAGAGGTGTCGTATTGATGATCAGCCTGTTTTTTTTGATGATTTCGGATGATAAAGAATGATAGGTAAGTTGACCCATACCCGCCGAACGTGAAATAATGACCGGTTCAATGCCCGTCTCCCTGAGCGCTTGGCAGACAGATTTCGCCGCCCCACCTGATCCCAGGACCAGGGCGCCTGAAATACCTGCATCCGGGACAAACATCCGGAGTGTTTCACGAAAAGCAGGCATATCGGTATTAAAACCCTTCCGGATGGTTTGCCCGCCTTCCCTCTCAACTTTAATGCAATTCACCGATCCGATCTCCCGGGCCCCAGGTTCTATCCAATCCAGATATTCCATTATTCGTGACTTATAGGGAATGGTTACATTAAAACCGGCACACTCCGGATTGTTGATAATCAGATCATTCATTAACGAAATATCATTAAGTGGGAAATTTTCAAACCTGCAATCAGTTATATTTTCCGCAAGATATTTACGATCAAAATATTGTTTTGAATAAGAGTGACCGAGGGGGTAACCGATGAGGCCGAAAATCCTCATGCGGGATCAGTTATGCATTTTATTGTAATGCAGTTGGATAAGTTCCTGAACATCTCTGTTCTGTTCCAGTTCCGGGGCAAATTCGAACAAGTCGGAGTGTTTGTCGAAATCGGTCTCAAGTCCTTCCGATAAAACAGCCAGTCCCTGCTTTTGTTTTCCGTTACGGAACAATAGCGATGACATCCGGTAGAGTAACGATGCGTTCTTAGGCTGCTGGAAAATGCCTTCTTCAAGTGTGTCGAATGCTTTGGTCATTTCACCGGTTTCCAGGTAAATATCGGCCAGATCAAGCCATATGTCACTGTGCATAGGGTCAAGTGCGCTGACTTTTTCAAAAGCCCGAACGGCTGCCTCCTTGTCGTTGAGCTTATATTTCAGGTCACCGTAAATGTACCAGTTCTCCGCGTTGTCATCCTCCAGGTCAAGGGCCCGTTCCATATGCCTGGCCGCTGTGTGGGGATCGCCGGTTTCATCGAGGCAAACGCCCAGGCCCATCCAGGCTTCCGCTAAAGCCGGATCGATCTCCAGCGCCAGCCGGTAATACTGGATAGCATCCGGGAAGCGATCCAGCTTTTCATAACATTCCCCAATATAGTAATATGTCAAAGCCTGTGGCTCTTCATATTTCAATGCCTCTTTGTAATTCTTTATCGACAGCCTGTATTCCCCCATATTTGCATAAGCATTGCCCAGGTTAAAATAGGCCGATGAAAACCGCTCGTCGATAGCAATGGCAAATTCATAGGCTTCGATGGCCCGCTCAAATAATTCCAGGTTATTATAGGCAATACCCAGGTTGAACCAGGCTATTTTATTGTATGGATAACGGTCAAGGAACTGCGTGAGGAAATCGACAGCTCCTTCCAGGTTATCGGTAATTTCATAACAAAACGATAATTCGAATATAACCGCTTCATTATCCGGGTTGATCTCCAGGATTCGGACCAGGTATTCGGCCGCCTTATCATAATTACCGGCATTCTCATATTCGAAAGCAATCGAGTTGTAGATATCCTCCGAATCGCCCGAATAGAAAAGCGCCCGGTGATATTCCCCGATTGCTTCGTCATACTTTTTCAGCCTGCTGAGAATAGAACCTTTCAGCATATAGATATCGGGATTGGTAGGATCGATCTTTTCAATCTCTTCAAGCAACGATATGGCTTTCCCGGTTTTTTCCGAAAGAATCAGGTAGCGGGCTTTCTTGAGCTGGAAAACCGTGGAACCGGGATGCTGTGCTTCCGCAAGGTCTATCGCTTTTTTCGCTTTGACCAGATTCTGATTGTCGAGATAATAGTCAACTATATCTTCGAGGTCTTCCACATCAAAAAAATAAGCCCCATCTGAGCGGACCATTTCCTCAAACCGCTCCAGCAAGGCTTTCAGGTCTGTTTCGTTATGCTCAAAGGAAGATTCCATCAAAATACTGAAAAATTTGCCGCAAAAATACATATTTTCTTTGTCCTGCCGACTTGTCGTTTTCAGCTTCAATCACGCTAACTTCATTACTTTTGCCAAAAATATCTTGAATGACTCTCATTAAATCCATATCCGGCATCCGGGGTATTGTGGGCGACGGGCTTACTCCACCGGAAATAGTCAGGTTTACATCGGCTTATGTTAATTACATCCGGCAGGAGAATGCGGAAAAACGCCTGAAAATCGTCGTAGGCCGTGATGCCAGGGTATCAGGGCAAATGGTTTCAGCCATGGTTTGCAGTATACTTATGAGCTGCGGCGCCGATGTCATTGACCTGGGGCTGGCAACCACGCCGACTGTGGAGATGGCTGTAAAATCTTACGGAGCCGATGGCGGTATCATCATTACAGCCAGCCATAACCCTGCACAGTGGAATGCTTTGAAATTACTGAACGAAAAGGGCGAATTCCTTTCGGCTGCCGCAGGCGAAACCATACTGCAACTGGCAGAAAGGAACGACTTCGGATACATGGGATACCGCGACATCGGTACCTGTCAGCAGGATAATAATTACCTGGTAACACACATCAACAAAATCCTCGCATTACCGCTGGTCAATAAAATAGCTATCGAGAGAGCCGGTTTCAGGATAGCTTTTGATGCCGTGAATTCTGTGGGCGGGCTGGCGCTTCCGGCTTTACTCAAAGCGTTGGGCGTAAAGGAGATCATACCGCTGAACGCAAATCCCGACGGGCTTTTCGCCCATAATCCCGAACCGCTTCCCGAACACCTGGCAGGGATCTGCAGTCTCGTTAAACAAACCGGTGCGGATGCCGGTTTTGTGGTTGATCCGGATGTCGACCGGCTGGCTATCATCACGGAGACTGGCGGGTTTTTCGGCGAGGAGTATACTTTGGTCGCAGTGGCCGACTACATCCTGAAGCATGAATCCGGAAATACTGTCTCAAATTTATCTTCAACGCGGGCTTTAAAAGATGTAACCGAAAGATATGGCGGTCAGTATTTTGCATCGGCAGTAGGAGAGGTCAATGTGGTTGAAATGATGAAAAAAACCCGGGCGGTGATAGGCGGTGAGGGAAACGGCGGTGTGATCTATCCGGATTTGCATTACGGGCGCGATGCGCTGGTTGGAATAGCATTGTTCCTGAGCCATCTGGCTACGTCCGGGACTACCTGTTCAGATTTGCGAAAGACATATCCGGATTATTTCATTTCAAAAAATAAAGTTGTTCTGAAGCCCGGCAGCAATCCTTCCGATATCCTCGTTCACATAAAAAAGACATACAAGGATTTCCCCATGAATGATTCGGATGGAATCAGGATTGATTTCCCGGAAGGATGGGTACATATCCGCCAATCCAATACCGAACCGATCATGCGGATATACTCCGAGGCGGCTGCCATGAGCGTTGCCGAGCAACTGGCCGCCCGCATCAGAATGGATATCTCACAATGGATTTGTTAATAAATTTCGGTTCTGTCAACGGATCCTTTCTTTAAATAATTCTATTTTAGAATCCTGAAAATCACGGAATCTATGCCTGTAGTCAAATCGAGGAAAAAGCCCCGCAAAAAAGTGCGGTACAGGGAAGTCAAACTTAAACTTTCCAGGAGCCAGCAAAAATCGCTGGCCAATTATTGTTCAGCACGGGGCACTACACCCACTAAACTCATCAAAAAGATGATCAGGCCGTTTCTCTCCAACTATTCCAGGGCAGTGCCCGAAGAATTGTATGTGACGGCCAATCAGCTCGATCTGTTCGGGCAGGAAAATAATTAATGGTCTATTTTAAACCCCTGAACCGGGTATGGTAAAGGGGACCCTGTTTATTATGGATCGTCCCAGAGTTATTTCATCGGCAAATTCAATATCGTCGCCAATGGCGATTCCGCGGGCAATCGCAGTCAGTATAATCTGAAATGGGGCCAACTTTCTCGACAGGTAATAATTGGTCGTATCGCCTTCGACGGTTGTGGGCAAGGCCAGAATGACCTCCCTGACCGGTTCCCGCGAAATTTTCTCCAGAAGTGAATTGATTGTCAGATCCTCCGGCCCGATTCCATCAATAGGGGAAATGATCCCGTTCAGCACATGATAAACGCCGTTATACTGGCCGGTATTTTCAATGGCCATCACATCCCTGATATCCTGCACCACACATACCAGTTGGTGGTCGCGTTTTATATTAGCACAAATATCGCAGATTTCGTTGTCGGAGATATTATGGCATTGTGAGCACCGTTGTATTTCCTGCCTGAGTTTGAGCACGGCTCCACTGAACGCCACCACGGCCTCTTCATCCTGGCGGACCAGGTGAAGCGCCAGCCGGAGAGCTGTTTTTCTGCCAATTCCGGGAAGCCGCGACAATTCATTGACAGCACTTTCGAGTAATTTCGACGAATAGTTCAACTTAGTTCCGGTGTTTAATAAAAATGGTAATTTTACGTTTTCTGACAAAATTAATCAATTGTTGGAACCATGAAACGCTGGATACTTTTAGCCCTGATGATATTTGCCACCCTTTTTGTCCGCTCCCAGGAGATGACAGATTCCCATATCAATAAATCCGACCGTGAAGGCCGGCGGCAGGGATTGTGGAAAGTTTATGATGAGGTCGGTAATCTTAAATATACAGGTGATTATTTGGATGGCAAACCCATTGGCACCTTTACCTATTATTACCCGGAAGGAGAAGTCAAAGCGCTGGTCAGGCACAGTGAGGGTGGGGGAGCTGCTTATGTGAAGAACTATCATCGCAACGGGAAGCTCATGGCCGAGGGTAAATATACCGATCAGAAGAAAGACAGTACCTGGTTGTATTATAATGAAACAGACGGATCGTTATCCCTGGAAGAGCATTATCAAAATACAGTGAAGGAAGGAGTTTGGAAAACATTTTACCCTGAAGGACAGGTAGCCGAAGAGGTTATTTATATTCATGACCGGAAAGACGGGCCCTGGACGCAATATTTTACGGATGGCAAAGTAAAATTAAAGGCCGCTTATGTTAATGATCAGATCGAAGGCCAGTATATTGTGTATCACCTGAACGGGATGGTGGAAGTGTCCGGGTTCTTTCAGAATTCCTTCAAAAATGGCACCTGGGTTTACTTTAATGATAAGGGTGAAATGGAAAAAAGGGAAGAATACCAGTCGGGAAAGCTCATCAGCCAGATAGTTTATGACATTGAGCAATAATTAAGATAATTGTCCGATCCGGTCGATAAGGTCCTTCAATTCATTAAAATTACTGACCTTCGGGCATTCGACTCCGTTCAGTCTTTCAGGGGATTGATGGCCATGGGTTATCAGTATGCATCGGATCCCGTTTGCCTGCGAAACCTCATAATCGTGCAAGGTATCGCCGATCATGATTATTTCACTTTTAGCTGCCGGGAGTGTTCCGATCAGTGAACGGGCCATTTCATTCTTGCCCTCGCCCAGGTGGTCCGTGATACCGGCAATGCGATCGAAGTAATGTTCTATTCCTTTTGACCGCATGGCTTCATCGAGAAACTCCTGCTCCATGGCGGAAAGGACTACCTGTCGGAACCCTTTTTTACGAAAATGATCCATGACAGATTTAACCTCATCGTGAAGCGGTGCATTCGGAAGCCTTTCCCTGTAAAGGTCGATGAAGCGGTGTGCCGGTACCTCAAAATCTTCTTTTTCAAAATCGAAACCGAGGTGGATATAATACTCTTTGACCGGAAAAGTGAAGATTTCCCGGTATTGCTCTGTGCCAACCGGGGGCAATGCCCGTTCCTCCAGCAAAATATTCATGCAGTCGACACACACCTGCATGTCGTTCAGCAAAGTCCCGTTAAAATCCCAGATGATTGTCAATGTGTGATTATTTCTCCCGTTTTCAACTTTGGATGAAGATAAGAGCCCGGGTTAATTCTGGTGTTGAGGCCGGAGCAGGTCATTCACCGTTTTTACCGGGTTGAAAGTAATGATGGGTACTTCCACGAACACGGTTATCCAGTTGGCCATGGCGCCATTCCATAGTCCCGGAAGCTCCAGTGCTTTCAGTTGCCTGCCGTCTTTCGACTTGACAGAAATAAAGCCTGTGCTCGGATCGACAAATTGGCGCAGGTCGAATTTCTCGCCTTTGTAGTTCCGGATACTACATACCAGGTCGACCGGGTTAAAGTGTGTTGCGGTCTGGAGTATCTTCTTTTGTGCGGGATTAGCCATGTCGATCTGCGAGGATTCCACGATCTGGAGGGAGATTTCCCCCTGTTTGCTTTTAACCCAGAATGGGCCGCCACCGGGCTCTCCTTCATTTCTGACCATTCCGCATACCCGGATAGGCCTGTTCAAAGCCTGTTGGAGAAATCCGACCTTTTTGCTCTCTTCCCAGTACTCAAAGCCTGATGGCAATGATATACTGATCTGTTTCTCACAGAACTGCACCGCCTCCGCTATCGTCTCTTCCGTAGGCGGTTTCTTGTCAAGTGCCCTTAAATACTGGAATGATCTCACCTGGAGGTTCAGCAGCAAACCGCCGAGTAGCTTTTTATAACGGTATGTCTCTGCTTTCAAACGGTCGGGGACAATGTTATCGATATTTTTAATAAATACCAGGTCACAATCAAGGTCGTTCAGGTTTTCTATCAATGCCCCGTGTCCGGCAGGACGAAAGACAAGCGATCCGTCCTTTTCACGGAAAGGCTCATTATTAAGATCGACGGCTATGGTATCTGTCGAGGGCTTCTGAACCGAGAAGCTGACATCGTAACTGACCCCGAACATGCTTTCATAGTAGGGCTGCACGTAAGCGATCAGGTCTTTGAAGTTTGAAAGATGTTCGGGGGAAACGGTCAGATGGACGTTGACTTTTTTCGCCCGGTTGGCAGCGTAAAATGCCCCCTCAACCATATGTTCCCCGGTTGCTGTCCGTGAAAATGTGCCGTAATGATGAAATTTGAGTACTCCTTTGGGCAGGTTGCCGTAGTTCAATCCCGCCGGTGTGAGCAAATAGTCGAGAACTGTATCGAAGTCGCTTCGTTTTATACATTCTTCGATGTTAAATCCTGCTCTCGACATCACCCGTTTAAGATCATCATAGAAGGCGAATTTATTCAGATGGGCAAAGAAATAACCGACGCTGTTGAAATCTTCGTCTATTAATATATCTCCCGGTTTTTTAACTTTTTCCTGCCTCTCGCGGAATTCATACAGGTGTTTGAACATTCGTGTAGCCGCTCCGGAGGCGGGGACAAACTTGACCAGTTTCATGTCTTTTGCTGTCCTCTCAAAGTGGGTAATGAGTTCATGCACCTCTTTCTCATTAAACGTTCTGATGCCATTCTCACGCGTGGCTGCCGCATGGAGTTTTGCAAATGGATACCCCTGTTTGAAATCATTGATTTGCCGCTCTATTTCGTCTGTTGAAATGCCACGGGCTCTTATTTGGTCCAAGTCGTTCTGATTAAACATATGCATTTGCTTTGTATAAGAGATCGGTTAAGTTAATCTTCATCTTTCAAAATGTAAAAATAGTGATCCTTGAAAATAATCTCAAATATTTTACTTTTTATCTTCAATGAAATTATTCTTAAATAAATCTTCAGGATTCAAATAAATTATTAATTTTGCAGCCGCTTTTAGCCCAGATGGCGGAAGTGGTAGACGCGCATGGTTGAGGGCCATGTGACCGCTCGGTCGTGCAAGTTCGAGTCTTGTTCTGGGCACCGAGCAAAATGCCCAAGTGGCGGAACTGGTAGACGCGCTACATTCAGGGTGTAGTGGGCGAACGCCCGTGCAAGTTCGAGTCTTGTCTTGGGCACTCGAATCAGATGCCGGCCGAAAGGCCGGCATCTTAATTTAATCCTTTACCTTTGACAACCTACGTAAAAGGAAATATCACCGCCGTCGTCGCTGCCCTTGTTTTTCTATTCTTTGCTGATTCCTATTCCTATGCACAATGCCGCTACTCTCAAGAAGTAAATGAGGAATTCCGGGCTTCCGGTATCCTGAGAGGCCCTGAACATTATTACCGCAATCTGATCATTCAGGATATCGCCCTGGCCCGAAATGTCACCCCGGAGGAGGTCTCACTGGAATTCCACTACAACGCCCGCTTTTCGGTTAACCGGTGCACATCCGGAAAACTTGAAATTACGGTAGCTCCCCCGCTTTTTTACTCCCCGGCTCTGTTTTATCATGATTTTGATATTTCATCCTATATCCGCCCCTCATCAGGTCAGATGGTTTTTCACCTTCTCCAGGATAAAACAATTATCGCCGACAGTATTATCTTTAAAAATATCATACCCAACCAGGATACCGGCTTGTACGTATCTATGGATTATACCATCTCTTCTTCGGTTAATGATTTTCAGGCGGTTTTCTCTAAAGCCAGATTCTTTTTCGATAAATCTTCCTATGAGCAGTTTCGGGATCAAATACTGCATGTTGATAATTTCCTTGCGGCTGTATATGTGGGCCGCAACCTGCTGGATTCAATCGGTATTAACGACCGCTCAGGGGAACAACCAAGGGGAGACCTGATCCTTGCCTGGATCATAATGGATAAGGCTAACAGGCAATTGAATCCGGTTAATTTCCGGGATCTGTTTGTTCCGGTCAGTCACAAGTCAAATGCGCTGGATTCCATTGCCCGGCTTCTCGCCATTCACCAGAAACGGATCGGCTCTATTCTGATTATGAACCGGAAAAGGCCTCAGGGGATAATATCACAGGTAACAAGCCGGGAAGAACTGGCCAATCTATATTTCAGCCATTTGGATCACTATCATGATTTTGCTTATTCCGGCGATTTCCGGTTTGTGAATTTTATCGAAAAGCTCGCCGAACCGGTCTATAGTAACGCTTACTTGCTTCATTTGAGGGAATTCCTGGCCGGTCAGGCCGGCATGGACGATGCAGCTATTTTTAGCGAAGGAAAAAGAATAACCGGTAAAATGATTAGAAAGGGAGAAGAACTGGCTTTAGCGGGTGATCAATTAAGGGCGATGAAATATTTTGCTGCATCAGCCCGGCTGGCCGGAAGTATCCGTTTATATGAATCATTTGTTTATTCCAGGGATAAGGTCGCTGCATTAAAGGACAGTATTGCCGTTTCGTATGTTACTATTTCCAGGAAATCGGCATCGGTTAACAATCCGGTACTGGCGGTCCAATACCTGGAGAAAGCAGTAAATATTTACAGCAACGGAATAGAGGCGAAGTCGCAGCCCGGATGGCTGAGTGAATACCGTCATGAATTGTTCCGAGGCTTTTCCCTTCAGATCCAGGCATTGATCAAAGAGGAAAATTATTCCAAATGCATGGAGTACCTTGTTCAAATACAGAACTATTGCCGGAATTATCCCGGATTTATTTGCCCTGATGAGTTCCATGATCAAATGAAGACGGTCAGACAGGGCATTTACAAAGAGTTGCTCAACCGCTCGAGATTGATGTTGGCTGCCGAAGAATACAATGAAGCGGAAAAACTGTTGAATGAAGCCATTGAGCTGAGGACTGCCGGCGGATACAATATCGGGAGGGAAATTGAAGAGTCACAACTGGAGCTTTCATTCCGTCAGATCGAGTACGATCTGAACATTGAAGAAGGTTATCGCTTTTCAGACCTGCACGAATACAACTCGGCCCTGTACTATTTTAATAAAGCTTTCGCCGCCGGAAGATCAGGGATCGGCAAAACAGATCCTGATCTGGATAAGAATCGTTTGAATGCGGCACGTCGGGTGATCCGCCAGGTGCTTTCGGAAGGCCGGGTTAAAGCCTGGGCCAACGACTACGAAGGGGCCGAAGAGATTATCATCCGCATTGAGACCATGCTGAATGATTACCATGTAGCCACAAACGACAGCCTTTATGCGGAACTGGCATTGCTTAAAGAATCTGTTAGCGGCTCCAAATGCCGTAAGGTACAGGAACAGTACAGGCAAAAGATCACTCAGGCTGATTCACTGATCAAAGCAGGGAATTTTATCCAGGCCCGCAGGTTAAGCCAGGCAGCAGTGGAAATTTCTTTCACCAACCTCGATTGTATGATCCGGGATGAGGAAGCCTGGTACCTCAAAGTCTGGCTGGAGGTCCCGGCTGCTTACCAGGAACAGGAGGCCGGCTTGGAGAGAAGGCTCAACGGGCCATGGCATGATTATCTAAAGGCTTTCGAGCAACTTCGTAACGACTATTCCAGGAATAAACTTCTCGATTATGGAATCGCTTTTGCCCCTTTGATTGAACGAATCGTCGCCTCAACCGATCCGGATTTTCTTAAGGATGCATTGTTTTTTTACATCGAACTGAAAGATGCCGACAACTCTTTCCGGGTCTTGAAACATATTTATTCGCTCGGCATTCCTGCAGATCCGTTAAGGGAGATGCAGCATAAACTTGGAAAGTTAATGGCGATGCGCGATTATAGTGTGAATGGTTCTGAAAAGCCTTGGACAACCATGGAATCCCGCCAGGTCAGCGATAAATGGTTCAGGGACCTGAAATGGAGCTATAAACGGACCTTGCTGGAAAAGAACCGCTGGAAAATGAAATACTGGCCTGTCATTTGGAAAAATTGATTAGTTTCGTTTCCCAATCCCTTAATATTATATTATGAAAAGATTATTATTGATCAGTAATTCGACCAATCCCGGCGAACCTTACCTGGGTTGGCCCAGACCTTATATTACGTCCTTCCTGGCAGGAACAGGTGTGAAAAATATCCTTTTTATTCCTTATGCCGGCGTGAACCTGTCGCCGGAAGGGCTTGAAAAATCCTATGATATTTATGAGCAAAGGGTACAAGCCGTTTTTAAAGAACTCGGCTATGGAATATATTCTATTCATCATGAACAAGATCCGGTGGAAGCTGTCAGAAAAGCAGAAGCCATCGCAGTAGGAGGGGGGAATACCTTTTATCTGGTATATATGATGCATAAGATGAAACTGGTGGATGTGATCCGTGATCGCGCCAATGATGGAATGCATTACATGGGATGGAGCGCCGGGGCCAATGTGGCCTGTCCGACGCTCCGCACAACCAACGATATGCCGATCGTTCAACCCGATAGCTTCAGGACATGCGACCTGGTACCCTTCCAGATCAATCCGCATTATCTCGACGCCAATCCGGAAGGACACGGCGGTGAAACCCGGCAGCAGCGGATCGAAGAGTTCCTGGCGGTAAACCGCGATATAACCGTGATCGGGCTGAGGGAATCCTCTCTCATCCAGGTGGAAGGCGACAAATATGAGCTGAAGGGGAAAAGGCCGATGAGGGTTTTTCGGTATGGACTGGAGCCTGTGGAAACAGTCAGTTTTGATTACTGAAAGCTGTTACTTTGCTATTCTCCGGCTGAAATCTTCCAGATCACGCCGACGCCGATATTCAGAAAGGAAATATCCTTTTCTTCAATCCGGATATCGTTACCGGTTGTAATAAACTCAAAATCAGCTTTATTCCAGGTGAATTCCGTGTCCAGGCAGAATGCGGTACCTTTGTTGATATCGTACCTTATTCCCACACCGGCCAGGAAACTGGCTTCATAATCGGCTGCTGAGGTTATCTCAAACCATTGTTCTCCAACCAGGTAATATTCGGCTTTGTAGAGCTGGTAAGGCGTTTTGGCATAGATCATCCCCCCCAGGGCTTTTCCGGTAACCGACAGGTTCTTAACCAACGGAACATGGAAAAACAAGCCGGCGTATCCACCGAAAGTCCGGAAAGGTTCTGACCGGATCGTGACATCATCCATGAACGGATCGGCTATTACTTTTTCGTAACCAAGCGTTCCGACATCAATCGGATGCAATGCCGCAAAACCATGTAACCCGGCACCTATCCAGGGCTTAAAAAACCAGGCCCCCTCAATGGCGCCTTGAAAACCCGCCTGAGTGAAACTGCCTGTAACAAGATCATGACCTCCAAATTGTCCTACCGGGATGGACACTCCGGTTTTTAGACCAATAAAAGTGGGATTGACCTGGGTGATCCCGCTGCAGGTCAGCAATACCATCAACAGTATAAGTGCTGGTTTTTTCATATTAAAAGGGCCAGATATGAGGATAAACGACAATTGCAGCCACACCAACCACGGCAAGCAACAGGGCCAGAAGGAAAAACATGGCTGCGATCAGTTTTTTCTTCCGCAAGGCAAAGAGGATTCCAACGGCGATAAAAATCAGGGAATAGATAAACAGGCCTATTATCATGATATTTTCAAAACAAATTTAAAAGCGAAAATAACTATATTTGAATGATCCTCACTCGAATGAGATGGAATTAAAGAAAACAGCCGTTGTTACCGGTGCAACAGGAGCCATTGGTAAAGCAATTGTACGGCAATTAGCCGCATCCGGTAATTACAACGTAATAATGGTAGCCCGCGATGAATCCAAAGCCATCCGGGTTGTGAAGGATATCCAGGCTAAAACCGGTTCGCTCGATATTGTTTATGAACTTGCCGACCTGTCTGAAAAAGTGTCAATATACGAATTGGCTTCTCGGATAAACAGGCCTGTGCATGTATTGATCAACAATGCCGCATTCACACCCCAAAAGCGGATAGAAAATTCAGAAGGGATCGAAATGCAGTTTGCGGTCAATGTCATGGGCTACTTCCGGATGATCGACGCATTGACGCCGCAGCTTAAAGCAGGCGCTCCGGCACGGATCGTGAATGTGGCCAGCTACTGGGCCGGCGGGCTTGATTTGGATGATCCCGAATTCAGAAAAAGAAAGTACGATAACGATTCGGCCTATCGACAATCCAAGCAAGCCAACCGGATGCTTACGGTCGCATTTGCCCGCAAACTGATGCCATACCGCATCACAGTCAATTCCTGCCATCCCGGGGATGTAAATTCGGCATTAAGTAACTCTTTAGGATTTGGCGGTCATGAATCGCCCGACCAGGGTGCCGATACGCCCGTTTGGCTGGCCACCTCCCGTGAAACGCAGGAAATTACGGGTAAATATTTTGAGCACAGAAAGGAAGCCCCTTGCAGTTTTTCACAGGACAGCCAGAAAGTCGGGCTTTTATACGAATATTGTTCCTGCAGATAATCCAGTCGCAAAACTTAATCCTGGCAATTTACACTTTACACTTTAAGATTTAAGTTTTGAACTTTGCACTTTGCACTTTGCACTTTGCACTTTGCACTTTGAACTAAATTGTAATTTCCCCTTTCAGATAAGTCACCGCTTTCCCGCCGATATCTACTCTGTCGTCGCGCAGGCGGCAGAAAATGCTTCCCCCGCGGCGGGAAAGCTGCAGGGCCTTCATTTCATTCTTCCCAAGCTTTTCGGCCCAGAAGGGGATAAGAACCGTATGGGCAGAGCCGGTAACGGGATCTTCGTCAACACCCACACGGGGAGCAAAGAAACGGGATACGAAGTCGACGTGGTTCCCGGGAGCTGTTACGATTACAGCCCGCGCATCCGTTTTCTCCAGCCGCTTGAAATCCGGTAAAAGTGCTTCAATTTCCTGCTGCGTTTTATACAGCAGCAGATAATCTTCCTTGCCCCGATGGCATTGGATAGGAGTGATATTCAGGGAATGGATGAAATCTTCGGGAAGCCCGGTCCGTTGCGGTTTATTGGCCGGGAAGTCGAGCACCAGCAAATCTCCTTCTTTCCTGACATTCAAAAGGCCGCTCCTGGATTGGAAAGGAATAGTATCGTCGGAGATGCCCGTGGTCTGAAAAATAATGTGAGCTGATGCTAAAGTTGCATGACCGCAAAGGTTCACTTCCACTTTCGGCGTAAACCAACGAATATGGTAGCCTTCTTCTTTCCTGATATAAAAAGCTGTTTCGGAGAGGTTATTCTCCATGGCGATCTTTTGCATCACCTCATCGGGAAGCCACTCTTCAAGAGGGCAAACCCCTGCCGGATTGCCTCCGAATAATCGGTCGGTAAAGGCATCCACCTGGTAAAACGGAATATTCATGCGTATTTTGATTTTGGTTCAAGGCCGCTTTTGGAGTTGAAATCAAAATTAGAAAATATTCCTTCCCAAAAACTAAAATCATAAATTCATAAAATCACATTATCACATTATCAAATTATCAAATTAATTCCCGCTCTCTCTCCACAATATACATATCTATCTCTCCTTTGTTCTTGGCCTGGATTTTCCCCCGGTGGGTGCACACAAAATGTTCTTTAATATATTCATAGGTAGTTCCCGAAATATTCACCTGTCCCGGAATACCGCTCGATTCCATCCGGCTGGCGGTATTGACCGCATCGCCCCAGATATCGTAGGCGAACTTGTTTTTACCGACGACCCCGGCCACGACTTCTCCGGTGTGTATCCCGATCCTGAGTTCCCAGTAATCCTTGCCCTGCTTCTCCTTGTCTGACCTGAGCTTTTCCATGAATTCCTTGATTTCCAGTCCGGCCCGCACGATATCAACCGGATTCGACTTGTTTGCAACCGGTATCCCGCCGGCACACATGTATGCATCCCCGATCGTCTTGATTTTCTCAAGATTGTGTTTGTCTATGATCTTGTCAAATTCAAAGAAGCAGTAATTGAGCTCTTCAATCAGCTCCTGGGCTGTCAGTTTCTCGGCAATCTTGGTAAATCCTTTAAAATCGGTGAAAAGAACGGAAACCACATCGTAGTGTTTCGGTGTGGCAAAGCCTTTCTCTTTCAGTTCCTGTGCGGTTTCGACCGGCAGGATATTCAACAGTAGTTTTTCGGAGCGGTCTTTTTCATTCTCGATGATCTTTTTCGTCCGCCTGACATATTTATACCTGTTAAAAATACCTAAGGCCAGCAACAACAGCAGAAACCCCGTACTCCCTGCCGCGTATATGGCAATCCTCTGTCGCTGCAAATTTAATTCCTGCAGGGCATTATCTTTGGTCAGCAGATCGATATCCCCCTGTTTTTTCTCCACCTCATAGCTGAGTGTCATCGACTGCAGCTTCTTATCCATTTCATCATTATACAAAGTATCCTTCATCAGGGTATATAATGACTGGTAATTATATGCATTTTTAAAATCACCGGTTTTCGAATAAATCCCTGATAATCCTTCATATACATCCTTGAGTTCGTTTCTCGAACGAATCTCCTCAGCAATTGCCTGGGCTTCACGGAATGCTGAAATAGCCTGGGTAAGATCCCCCTGTGCCTTATAGGTCTTGGCAAGCCCGACCAGCGATTGTGTCATCTCAAGCCGGGCATCTACTTTTCTGGCTCTTTCAACTGCCTGTTTCTGAACAAATACCGCTTTAGTATAGTCCTTCTGCTGTGTATATACTTTACCCAAATTGTTCAGCGTGTAGGAAACTTTTACACTCCCGGCAATTTCATAAGCTTCAAGCGATTTGTTAAAGTAGTATAATGCGGAGTCGGAAATATTTTGTTTCATGAAAATTTCACCCATATTCACGGCAACGGTGCCGATAGCCTCGTAATCTTCAAGCGCGGTGGCCAGTGGCAGGGCACGGTAGTAGTACTGCAAGGCCATGTCATAGGTCTGAACCTTGTTTGTATATACAGCTCCAATATTTATAAGCGCTGTGGCTATCCGGAGTTTGTCGCCGGTCTCTTCCGAGACTTTCAGCGATTTAAGATAGTATTCGATAGCCTTGGAATCGTCGCCCTGGCTGAAATGTACCGCGCCCAGATTGCTTGACATATTCGCCACGCCGTTTTTCTCGCCGATGGAATCAAATGTATTCAGGGAACGTTGCCAGTAAGTAAGCACTTCAAGGTAGTCTGCCTTGAAATAGTATCCCATGCCGATATTTTTTAAGGCGTATCCGATACCTTTTTGATAGCGGATCTGCTCGGCAATGCGCAATGCTTCAGAACTTACAAGGATAGTGACCGTCGGATCGATTCTGACATATTTGCCGGCAACAGAAATCAGGGTGTTTACTTTTGTTGAATCGTCAGGTAATGATGTATAAGTTTGTAAGATGCTGTCTGCCGGGTTAATCTGTGAAAAAGCCTGGCCCGTAAGACAAAGCAACAGGAAAATAATGGTAAATCTCGCCATCTAGATCGTATAATTGACTACCTGGAATGAAGAGCTATCCGGTTACCTTCCGTATCCAGGATCAGCGCCATTTGGCCATACCCCTCAGCGATCAGTGTTTTCTCCTGCAAAACCTTTCCACCGGCTTTCTCGACGCGACCCAGTTCAATGTTAAGATCCCCTGAAAAAGCAGTAAAATAAACTAATGTGCCATCCGTGGCCATATCACTGACAGGCACTTCAACCCATCCAAAAACATTATGCTGTGGTTCCATAATAAATGCGTTTGTGAGGTAACAAAGAGAAAGGCAAATTGTTTAAAAATTGAGGGAAAGAATCTCTAAAAATAAAAGGGGATTACAACTAAGAAGAAATATTAACCCAACACTAATAACCCAACTCTCAACCTGTGATCCCGGAAGGATTCGAACCTTCGACCCACAGCTTAGAAGGCTGTTGCTCTATCCACTGAGCTACGAGACCGTTTTGCGGGTGCAAAGATACATCTTTTTTCCCCGACTAACGACCAACGGCTAACGACTATTTTCCGACCCGCCTGCCAACCCGACGCACTGTTCTACCACCTTTCTGAGTTCTGATGGCACCCCCTGTGATCCGGTCCGGGCCATCGCCTCGATAATCGCAATAGCCATAAACGGTTTGGAATTACGATGGATCGCCCGGCCGATAATCCTTCTGGGCTGCATATTTTCGCTGTCATGTACCGGGATGCCCGAATATTGGGAATAGATGTCAGCATAACCGTTAAAGAACAAATGATTCTCAATATCTTTCTCCCTGAACCTCAGACAATGCTCTTCAGGCTCACGGTTTAACTGCCGGGCAAAATGCCTGGCGGTTTCAATGTAAGCCCTTCCGGCGGCATCTCCATCGGCCATCAGGAACCATTCAATGCCTAGCTGTGAGGCGGCTTTTACCAGTGGGGCTATGCCGCACTGGGCAAATTCCACACAAACCACCCCCTCCATGGCAAAATCATAGCCGCATAACCTCGCCAGGTGAGGCATCAGCCACATCTCCGATTCCCCTTCAACCAGCAACCAGCAGCGGGCAAAAGTGGCATTCGGGATCATTTTCCTGACATGATAACTCAGCCGGCGCAATTCTTCACTGCTCAGGCTTCCGGGTTTGACCCGGTATTCCCGGATATTTCCCTCTCTGCGGGTAATGCGCCGGATATCCTCCAGGGCAAAATCCGATAACAGGCTGCCGGAATGCGTGGTAATGATCTTTTGCCAGTTCATCCGTTCAATCAATATCTTGACAGATTGTAACGTCATCGGATGTAAATGGGCCTCGGGGTCTTCGATGATAATGATAGGTTCGGCAGATGCATCCGCTTTCAATCCGCCTGATTCAAGGAATGCTTCGATAAATACCAGCATTCCGATCTTTTCCGCAGCAGAACCATGATGCAGAACGATCCGGCGTGTTTCACCACTATTTGAATCCGATTTTTTACCCAGGATATCATAAATAATATCCTCCATGGGAATACCATCGCTCCGGAATATATTGGAATGGCTCTCAACGTATTTGATGGAAGTCCGAAAATCTTCAAAAATACCGGGCTCACGGGAAAAATCCAGATTGGCTTTCGAAAACATATCGCTCCTGATCCTGAATACCGGATTTAGCCTGCGGAACCAATCCAGGATTGCCATATCCTCCGAAAAGGCCATTTCAGTTTGCCCGGCTGTTCTGATGCGCCATGAGGCCCTGGCTTCACCCCGCTCCGTCAGAACACCCGATTTCACCTCAAGAGTCAGCTCCTGCAGGGTTTCCTGATCATCCTCCAGCCTGAACCCATAATCATTCAAACGTAAAGATGACCACTCATCCGGCCTTCTTTCCCTGAAAGTAAGCCGGATACCGATCGAACCGGAAGGCCTGAACTCCGGTTGCTCAGATCGCATGTGAAAATCACCGGCTGTGAAAATGATGCCATGGCTTTCACCGGAAGGCGAAAGTACCTGGCAAACAGCGTCCAGCAAGGTCGTTTTACCCGAATCGTTTTCCCCGGTGACCACCGTCGTCTCATTTAAATTCATCCGTGCAAAACGAATTCCACGAAAATTCTCAATTTCAAGTTTGCATAAGTACATGCATCAAAATTAAAACTATTTTTTCGCGTTTTAAATTATCCTATCTTTGGAACCGTTTTAAATAATTATGAAGACTAAAATAATCCTGATGTATGAAAAGACTCATAATTAAGCTTTTAGCTTTATCATTCATGCTAACGATCTCAATAAGTTCATTCAGTCAGACCGATGAAAATATGAAAGCCATGGTGGCAAAGATGAATGACGAGATGATGGAATTACTGAAAGCGGGAAGGTATGAAGCGATGGCCAAATATTATGACATAAACCTGATCTCAATGCCTAATTACAGGGTTATGGAAAAAGGTTGGCAATTGATCCTGAACAATAATCTTGGACGTAAGAAAGGAGGATACCAGGTAGCTGACGGTAAAAAAACCACAACTGACCTGATAATCGGTGAAGATATGATGGTCGACCTTGGCCAGTATACGCTGACTATTAATTTTCCCGGGTTGGAGAAGCCAAAGGTGGATAATGGAAAATACATGAATGTTTGGAGGAAGGGTAAAGATGGTTCCTGGCGGATTGTTGTGGAAACCTGGAATGCCGATAAGAGCCCGAATGCTCCCGCTCAACCGAAACCGACCATGCAGCCGGCAGGTCAACCAGTGAAAAAATAGCCGACCCTCTTTCAACCGCTTTGCATTATAAAACAATAAACCAGTCTTTCAGCCTTTGAAACCAGAAATGAATAATCCAGCCCGGATAAGAGAGGCAATTAAAGATTCGATCGGGGTTAAAGAGATACTCGCTGCTGACCCTGAAATGATCCGGACCATTGAAATGATTGCAGAAACGTGTTCACGAGCCCTGTGTGACGGTCAGAAGATCATGTTTTGCGGCAACGGTGGAAGTGCTGCAGATGCTCAGCACCTCGCGGCTGAGCTTTCAGGACGGTTCTATTTCGACAGGAAACCAATGGCGGCGGAAGCACTAACGGTCAATACATCTTATTTGACGGCTGTTTCAAACGATTATAGTTTTGAAGATGTTTTTTCGCGCCTGGTTGAAGGTTCAGGACGGCCCGGAGACATCCTGGTAGGCCTTTCCACCTCCGGGAATTCGGAAAACGTGGTTAGGGCCTTTGCCAAAGCCCATGAGAGCGGAATAATTACTGTGGCACTGACCGGTGAAGATGGCGGAAAACTGGCTCCATTAGCCGATTACCTGATATGCGTCCCTTCTGCTGATACGCCCAGGATACAGGAATCCCATATCCTGATCGGGCATATCATCTGCGAATTGATCGAAAACCACCTTTTCCGGGTATGACAGGAGAAGCCATTATTCTTGCCGGTGGTTACGGTACAAGGTTGAAAGGGGTCATACCCGACGGCCCGAAAGCCATGGCGCCCATCAACGGCAGACCTTTTCTGGAATATGTCATGGACTATCTCGACCGGTGGGGACTCAACCACATCGTCTTGTCCGTCGGATATCAGCAGGAAAAGATCATAAATCATTTCGGAACAGGATATAAATCACTGGCGATTGACTATGCCCTGGAAGATGAACCGCTCGGAACCGGCGGCGCCATCCTGAATGCCCTGCCACTTATAAAAGGTTTTTCAAGTTTCATTTTTAACGGCGACACCTATTTTGATGTCAACCTGCAACGCCTCGATGATTTCAGGCGTATCAAAGAAGCCGACCTGTGCCTTGCTATCCGTTTTGAAATTGATCCGGGACGGTTCGGAGTGCTGGAATTTGACAATAACAACCGGATTACCGGTTTCAATGAGAAATCCGCTGATATTGAAGAAGGTTATATTAACGGCGGGGTCTACATTTTGAGAAAAGACTATCTGCTCAGGTTTGGATTGCCCCGCAAATTCAGTTTCGAAAACGACTTTCTCCAGAAATACCATTCAACAGAGGAATTCTACGGTATGAGATGTTTCTCTTATTTCAGGGATATTGGCATACCGGAGGATTATAACAAAGCAGTCGATGAATTCAAAAGGCTTATTTTTTACTAAGGATTGGACCTTGTTCCTTGACCGCGATGGTGTTATAAGTGAACGCCTTCCCGGTGATTATGTCAGGAAGTGGGAAGATTTCCGTTTTATCGGCGGCGTTTTTGAATCTTTGAGAATGTTTTCAGGGATATTCGGCAGGATCATCATTATAAGTAATCAGCAGGGAGTGGGGAAAGGATTGATGACGGCGGAGGAATTGCATGAAATCGACCGGGAAATGAAATTGGAAATCGGAAATTCGGGGGGGAGGATCGATGCGGCATTCTATTGTACCAGTTTGGCTTCTGAAAACAATCCTGACCGGAAACCAGGGGTGGGGATGGGGCTCAAGGCAAAGGCCCTTTACCCGGAGATCGATTTCTCGAAATCAGTGATGGTAGGGGATAGTGATAGCGATATGGAATTTGGGAAAAAACTCGGAATGGTAACGGTATATATTGGATCCGACAAAAACTGTCTTGAAAATGCAGACTATGTTTTTGACTCCATGTTTTCTTTTGCGCAATCGATAAATGAATCTCACCACAGAGAACACAGATTTACACAGAGTTAACACAGATGACGCCATCACTGATATTAATCATTTTTCTGCTCTATACCGCGCTGCTGTTTTTTATCACGTGGCTCACTGCCAGAAAGGCTACAAACAGGTCATTCTATATTGGTAATAAAGAATCGCCCTGGATAGTGGTGGCCTATGGCATGATTGGCGCATCCCTGTCGGGGGTGACTTTTATGTCGGTGCCGGGCTGGGTGGGAGATACCCAGTTTTCCTATATGATGGTCGTATTGGGATACCTGATCGGTTATTTCATCATTGCGACCGTTTTGATGCCACTGTATTACAGGCTGAACCTCACTTCCATTTATTCGTACCTCGAAAAAAGGTTTGGCTTCTGGTCGTATAAGACAGGGGCATTTTTTTTCCTGATGTCGCGCACTATCGGGGCTTCCTTCAGGATGTTCCTGGTAGTCAATGTACTCCAGGTATTTGTGTTTGATGCCTGGGGCATACCTTTTATAGCCACAACACTCATTTTTATCATTCTTATCCTGCTCTATACTTTTAAAGGCGGTATAAAAACGATTATCTGGACCGATACTGTCCAAACGACATTCATGCTTACAGCCCTGGTCATTACCATATATCTTGTTACACGTGAGATGAATATGGATTTCAGGCAAATGTTCAATACTGTCTGGGAGAGTGATTATAGCCGGATGATATTCGGTGACTGGCACGATAAACGCTTTTACCTGAAACAGATCCTTAGCGGAGCTTTTATTGCTATTGTCATGACGGGGCTTGACCAGGAAATGATGCAGAAGAATCTGAGTTGCAGGACTCTGAGGGATGCCCAGAAGAACATGTTCTCCTTTAGCATGGTCCTGGTGCTGGTCAACTTTCTTTTCCTTTTTCTCGGAGCCGCCCTTTATCTCTTTGCTCACGACAAAGGCATTGACCTGCCACATCGGTCCGACGATCTTTTCCCCGTTATCGCTATCAATTATCTCGGACCAGTTGCCGGTATCGTATTCATCATCGGGCTCATTTCGGCCGCATATCCCAGTGCCGACGGTGCACTCACGTCGCTCACCACATCGTTCAGCATTGATTTCCTGGGCTTGAATAAAAAGGATCACTTATCAGAAAAACAAAAAGTAAAAGCCAGGTACCTGGTCCATACCGGGTTCGCGTTGCTGCTGCTGGTGGTCATTGTGATTTTCAGGGCTATCAACGACCGGGCAGTCATCGACAAACTCTTCACTATTGCCGGTTATACGTACGGGCCCTTGCTGGGTCTTTATGCTTTCGGGCTGTTTACAAAATGGAAAGTCAAGGATCGATGGGTCCCGTATATAGCCGTTGTTTCGCCCGTATTATGTTACTTATTAAGCATTTACGATCAGATGTTATTAAATAATTATAACTTTGGATTTGAGCTTTTGATCATTAACGGTATTTTTACATTTCTAGGCTTATTCCTGGCCAGGAAAAGAGATAACCCAATTAGTTCGTTATAGTGTATGAGTAATTTCAGATTTAAAGCAATTGAAATAGCTTTATCCAGGTCTCTGGATAAAAAATCCCCGGCAAACGGAAGAAAGATTTCAGAGTATTTTGGTGAAATGACCTTCGGTATCAGCATGATGCGCGAACATCTTTCCAAGGAGGCATTTACAGCGGTCATGAGCGCCATAAAAAAAGGGGAGAAGATCGACCGGCGAGTAGCCGACCAGGTTGCCGCTTCGATGAAATCATGGGCGTTAAGCAAAGGGGCCACACATTATACGCATTGGTTCCATCCACTCACTGGCGCTACTGCTGAAAAACATGATGCGTTCATTGTACCGGTCGATGACGGAAAGGCGATCGAAAATTTTAACGGCGATCAGCTTGTGCAGGCTGAACCCGATGCGTCTAGCTTTCCCAGCGGAGGCATCCGGAATACCTTTGAGGCTCGCGGTTACACAGCCTGGGATCCAACCTCACCGGCTTTTATCCTGGATTCAACGCTCTGTATCCCTACCATATTCGTTTCTTATACCGGAGAAGCCCTCGACTACAAGACGCCTATGCTGAAAGCTCTTCATGCACTGGATAAAGCCGCTGTGGAAGTTTGCCGGTATTTCGACAAAAATGTGACCAAGGTCATTGCAACGCTCGGATGGGAGCAGGAATATTTCCTGATCGATTCGGCGTTATTTGCCGCCCGGCCCGACCTGGTCCTGACCGGAAGAACGCTCTTTGGCCACCCTTCTGCCAAGGACCAGCAATTATCGGATCATTATTTCGGAAGTATCCACGAAAGGGTAGCCCATTTCATGAGAGATGTGGAATATGAATCACACAGGCTTGGCATACCCTTGAAAACCAGGCACAATGAGGTTGCACCAAATCAGTACGAATGTGCTCCGATTTTCGAGGAGGTCAACCTGGCGGTGGATCATAATCAACTCCTGATGCACCTCCTGAAAAAAGTAGCCAATCATCACAACTTTACCGTGTTGTTGCATGAAAAACCGTTTGCCAGCGTGAACGGATCTGGTAAGCATAACAACTGGTCGATGGCAACCGATACCGGAGTTAACCTGCTTTCGCCGGGAAAAACGGCCAAAACCAATCTCCAGTTCCTCGTTTTTATCGTTAATGTTCTGAAAGCCGTCCATGAACACGCAGGGCTGCTGAGAGCCGGCATTTCGTCGGCTGAAAACGATAACAGGCTCGGTGGTCATGAGGCGCCCCCGGCCATCATTTCAGCATTTATCGGTTCTCACCTGACAAAGATCCTTGACGAAATTGAACAAAAAGTCAGGAAAGGTCGAATTTCCAGTGATCTACAGGAAGAACTCAGCGTCAATATTTCAAAGATTCCGGAGATCCTCCGTGACAATACCGACCGCAACCGTACCTCTCCGTTTGCCTTTACGGGCAATAAATTTGAGTTCAGGGCCGTGGGCTCGTCAGATACCTGCGCCAGGGCTATGATCATCCTCAATACTATCATGGCCGACCAGCTTGTTAGCTTTAAAAATGATGTCGATAAACTGCTCGAAGAAGGGGTAAAGAAAGATGAAGCGATCTTTAAGGTACTGAAAAGATATATAACAGAATCCAAAGCTATCCGTTTTGAAGGGAACAGCTATAGCGAAGAATGGGTGCAGGAAGCCGGAAGGAGAGGCCTTATAACGGCGCGTTCCACCCCGGAAGCTTTTAAAGAATACATTTCACCTAAGACAGTTAAATTGTTTAATGACCATAAAGTCTTTACTGAAAGGGAGTTATTGGCACGGTACGATATCAAGCTGGAATCTTTCACCCGGAAGTTGCAGATTGAATCCAGGATGATGGGCGACCTGGCCAAGAACCACCTGATTCCTACCGCTATCCGCTATCAGAACATGCTGATTGAAAATGCCATGGGGCTTAAACAGGTTCTGGACGCAAAAACCTATGTTAAGTTATCTAAAAACCAGGTGGATACTATTAAAGACATTTCCGATCATGTCAGTCAGGTGAAAATAAATGTTGACCTGATGCTGGAGGAAAGAAAAAAAGCAAACCGGGCCGGTTCATTGGAAGAAATGACCTGCGCATACGACGAAAAGGTGAAACCTTATTTTGATATCATACGTTATCATATTGATAAACTGGAACTGCTGGTTGAAGATAATTTGTGGCCTTTGCCCAAATACCGGGAGATCATGTTCCTGAAATAGATTTCAATTGCTTGATTATGAGAGCCAAAAAGTTGTTATCCCGATTTCTTTTATCGTATTGCCTGATGGCTTTGATATTTTGCGGAAGCGAAATGAACGCCCAGGTTAGGGTTTCAAAGGTTTCTGATCCTTCTCAGTTGACAGGTAAAAAGGGCATTTTTTATTCCCTGCCCAGGACGAAGATCCACATTAACCTGGGCATCGTCAGAACCGAGCAGATAGCCGGCCCACTGGCAGAATATGCAAAAGAGATGCTGGGTATCGACAAAGTGGTGGAAAAGAACATGGTAACTTATGCTATTGATCATGTTGCCATAATGACCGAGTCGGAAACGGATCCGGAGCAGCTTTTCCTGGTCGAAAAGGAAGAGAAAGCTCAGGGGGAAGTCTGGATAGCATTCGGAAAAAGGGAGCCGGTCGTCGCGTTGGAAAAATTTGATAAGGCCTCTCATCCGGATGGATTTACACCATGGAACGGTCAACATATTCCGCTTGCCGACCCACAGTCACTTTTCAGGAAATATACCGATTCGCCTGTCAGAGAGGTGATCGATACCATAGTGCGAAAGGTAAGTATCGATACTTTGGTCATGGTGGATATGATTTTCAAGCGCACCCTGGCAGAGTTCTCCGACCTGGAAAAGGCGCAGGAAGCGGCTGCCAGGATTCGGCAGATCGAACAGGACCAATACAACCTGCTGATCGGGTACCAGGAAACGGCCTATTCCATCGAGTCTTTGCAATTTATGTATGATAAACTGGAAGAACTGCGCTTGGAATACCTTAAGCTATTTACGGGCCTGACCCTGAATACCCTGATGAGATACGATCTTCCTGTAGTCCCATCTATCGGTGAAGATGACCAGGCCTATACACTGGGCGGCTTTTCTAAAAGCTCAGGCCTGGTCGAAGCGGAAGGACAGAATGCGATCATTTTAAAACTGATATCAAGTGAATCCGCTCTGTCCGACCTGGCGAAGAAGCAGGAATCTTTTACGGGAGGCATTGCTTACCGTTTGCCTGTTAAAGTCAAAGCTGCTGTTTTTAACCAGGGTAAAGAGCTGGTCTCAAAAGAAATCGAAGTATTGCAACTGGGCCCGGTCATCAGCCTGCCCTCCGAATTCAAACGGGTGGAATTTGACACTGAAACCGGAAATTTAAGATCAGTGGTTATCGAATAGATCTTCAGATGACCAGCGGTTGGGCAAACCGCCTGACGTCAGAATCGGTAATTTCCTTGTCGCAAAGGATGATCAATCTTTCTACCACATTCCGGAGTTCCCTGATGTTCCCGGTCCACTTCATCATCTTCAACTCTTCAAAAGCTTCGTCTGTAAAAAACATCAGGGGTTTGCCCTGTTCTGCGCATATCTCTTCCATAAAATAATGCGCCAGGACGGGAATATCATCCACTCTTTCCCTGAGCGGCGGGACATGGATCAGGATCACGCTCAGCCGGTGGTACAGATCTTCACGAAACCTTCCGGCCGCAATTTCATCTTTCAGGTTTTTATTGGTAGCCGCAATCACCCTGACATCCACCGGTATCTCCTTTTCGCCACCAACACGCATGATCTTGTTTTCCTGCAGCGCCCTCAATACTTTTGCCTGGGCCGTAAGGCTCATATCGCCTATCTCGTCCAGAAAAATCGTTCCGCCCGTGGCCAGTTCAAAATCCCCTTTCCGCTGCTTGATCGCCGAAGTAAATGAACCTTTTTCATGTCCGAATAGATTACTTTCTATCAGTTCGGAGGGGATTGCCGCACAGTTGACTTCAATGAATGGTCCTCGTGCCCGCAGGCTTTTCTCATGGAGTTGCCTGGCAACCAACTCCTTCCCTGTACCGTTGTCACCGGTTATCAGTACCCGGGCATGGGTTGGTGCCACCCGGTCGATCATCTCGCGGATTCCGTTCATCACCTCCGTCTCACCGATGATCTCGTACTTTTTGCTGACTCTCTTTTTCAATGACCGGGTTTCGGTCATCAACCTCGATTTATCCAGCGCATTCCGGATTGTAATCAGCAAACGGTTTAAATCCAGTGGTTTGGCAACATAATCATAGGCCCCTTTCTTGATGGCATCGACGGCTGTTTCAATCGTTCCATGACCCGAAATCATGATCACCGGAACCTCATATTCGGCCAGTATATGGTCGAGAACTTCCATACCGTCCATTTGCGGCATCTTGATATCCAGGAGAATAACATCAAATTCTGATTGCCTGAGCATCTCCAGGGCCACTATACCCGACTCGGCATCGCTCACATCATACTTTTCATATGTCAGGATATCCCGCAAGGTATTACGGATACTCCTCTCATCATCGACTACCAGTATTTTCGACATAATATAATGATTGATCCGGTAAAATTAGGCAAAACTGATGATGGTCGCACCCTTCAGGTACTTAAAAATACAACCAGTGAAACTTTACGTGGTCTTTCTTATTGAATTCAACAGCAGGAAACGGAACTTTCACATACCCGACCAGGTTGAGTAAAAATCGTAATGTTTCGGAACGTGTCCTGATCTTTGTCAGGTCCAAGTCAAGTGTTATAAAATACTGGTTATACCTGCCGAAATGGGGTAGGGGTTTCCCGTTGTATTCATCCGGATTGGATTTGGCCCCGAGCATCCCTTCTGCGCTGTAACCGAAAGAGAACGCCAACCATCGGGGAAACCGGCTCTCTGACGGGAGGAAAGCAGACAAATTGGCTGATAACCAGTAGGTCTGTCCGTTATAATCCTTTAAAAGGCTCTGCGCCATATTCTCCCCGAGCAGATCAGGCCGATAGTCTGCATATTTTGTGGGATGAAATGAGTATTTAAACACAAAAATCTGATCTTCAAATATTAATTGCTGACCGATAAATGCAGCAGTACCCATCACATTCGCTGCAAAATCACCATCGGAGGCGCCCCATTCCCGTGAAAACCCATCGAAGATTTCGACAGTAGTCAGGTATACCAATCCCCATGTCCCCCCGTACCATACCGCTTTCTTTTCCTCCAATCCGCTCCATCTAAGACTTTCATATCCAATCTTTCCAATCCAGTAAGAAGTTGTGACATGCCCGATCTTATCCATCCACAACCAATGGTTATTGTCGTTAATAAAATGAAATTTAGAGAGCGGGTAATCGGCATACCATAAATAATATAATCCGGTCATGGTACCTGCGTATAGCCCTCCGGCAGTGGCTGAAACGCCGGTCAGTCTTTTTTTATCAGGTTCAGCCGGATTCGTGGAATCTGAAATACTGGCGTCATGATAATCAATCGGTTGGGAAATTGTCACTGTGGCAAACAGCATGAAAAACAATCCATGCAATATTATTTTGCCCTTTAGCACCTTATTTTTTAGAACAATCAACATTTCATCTGATTCTCCTCCTGTTCAATTCTGCCTGATAAGCCGCGGCATATCGATTATGCTCGGCCAGGGTCCTGGAGAAGACATGATATCCCGACATGTCCGCTTTTGCACAAAAAAACATGTAATCATGTTTCCTGAAATTCAATACCGCTTCGATAGAAGCTTTTGAGGGTATACAGATCGGCCCGGGCGGTAATCCGGTATATTTATACGTATTGTAAGGGGAATCGAATTCAGTATGAATTTTCAGTACCCTTTTCAGGTCAAGCCGGCCCAGTGCGAATTTAACTGTCGGATCAGCTTGCAGCGGCCAGCCTTTTTTCAGCCGGTTGATGTAAACACCAGCCATAACAGGTTTTTCATCGTTCATCTGGGTCTCTTTTTCGATGATGGAGGCAAGGATGATCACCTCTTCCCGGCTCATACGGGCATCCCTGCCTTTCTTCAACCGTTCCTCATTCCAGAACCGGTCCGACTCTTTTGCCATCCTCTGCGTGAATTCCCGGGCGCTGGTCGTCCACCACAACTCGTAGGTGTCAGGCAGAAAAAGCATAATCACCTTTGCGGGATTCGTATTCAGCGATTTCAAAAATTCCTTGTCATTCCAGCATTCGATCAGTGACAATGAATCTGCTTCAATTTGACCGGCAATTTTTCCGGCCAGTTCCTCCTTATTCAGGATATTGTTGAATGTAACATCGACAGGCGTCTGCACTCCGGATCTGAGCATATTCACCAGGCTATTGTTGCTCATACCGTTATGGATGATGTAATGACCTGGCTTGACACGAGCCGGGTAGTTTTTTCGCTGAGCCATCCATTCGAACGAAGAGCTGTTTCTCAACCACGCATTACTTTTCAGTATTCCTTTCACATCCTGGTAGGTCGAGCCGGATGGTATGTATAAAGAAGCTTTCCCGCCGGGGACTGTAACATTCGGTTTTAAAATCATATTAAACAACGACCAGGCTGCAACAAGGGAGATTACCACCGCGCCTGCAAGGATCAGCAGGATAATTCGGTGAAACTTCCCTCTCTTTTTTCGGGGTTCCGGTTTTCTGATCTGAACAGCCATTTTATCGGATAACACGTGATGGATTGATCAACTGGAACATCAATTCATCTTCCCATTTATTTGGAAGCCTGTTCCAGTCCTTTTTAACACCAGCGGGAAGGAACCCGTTTTTCTCAAATAGTTTAATGCTGTCGTGATTCGATGCCGAAACATTGGCGTATAGCTGGTGCAGGCGCAAGGTCCCGAAAGCATACCCGATCAGCAAAGTAAGGGCTTCTGAAGCATACCCTCTGCCCCTGTATTTTTCATTGACAAGAATACCTGCACCTGCACGGAGATGCAACGGCTCAAATTCAAACAAGTCGACCGATCCGATAGTTGTTTTTCCCTCTTTGCTCTGCAGGTCAATCATCAGGCGGAGCTGACGTGTAGCGAAGATATCCTGACCGGTATTCAGAATGTACTGTTCCAGGGCAAATCGCGATAAAGGGGCAATGGTGTTGGAAAGATGCCATATCCTGCAATCATTCTCCCATTCATAAAGGAGATCGGCATCCTCCGGCTCAAGCGCACGGAGGGAAACAATCCCGCCGGAAATCGGTTTCATGAGTGATTCGGTCATCATCTTATAAATAATAATTGGTGTCTGTTTCTCCCACAAAAACCAGTGTTGCCGGCCCTTCCAGTAAAACAGACGAAAAATGGCCCAGCTTATTATATTCAAACCTGACAGCCAGTACACCTCCGGGAGTCGAAACTTTGACCTTTTCGTTAAAGCACCCGCTTTTTATGGCAAAAGCAATGGCAGATGCCGTGACCCCGGTGCCACAGGAAAGGGTTTCCGCTTCGACACCCCGCTCATAAGTCCGCACAAATAATCCGTCATCCCGGATTTCTGCAAAATTCACATTAATCCCATCGGACTTAAAAACTTCGCGGTTCCTGATCGCCCTGCCTTCACCGTCAACATCCACGGTGCTGACATTGTCGGCAAATGTCACCAGGTGCGGAGAGCCGGTATTGAGAACGAATTCGTCGTTCATGTTTTCTATGATGGCTACATCTGCCATTTGTAAGCTCACCTGCCAGTTATTTCCTTCGCGGTGCAGAACTTTACCGCGGTGAGGCCCGTCAATCGCTTTAAACCGGCAATCATTCCCGGTGAGTGACAAAAAGTCAGCCAGGGCCACTATGCACCGGCCGCCATTTCCGCACATCGTACTTTCCTTTCCATCGCTGTTGTAATAATGCATGCCAAAATCATAACCGGGAGCTTTTTCCAGCAGTATAAGCCCATCGGCTCCGATTCCAAAACGCCGGTGGCACATCCGGGATATTAAATCTTCCCTTGCAACAAATTCATTCTCCCGGTTGTTAATCAGGATGAAATCATTGCCTGTTCCGTGGAACTTATAAAATGGAATTTTCAATGGTTTTCTGAATTTAAGATTCAAAAGTAGAGAAAAATGGAGTTAAAGAGCAATATTGCTTTGCCTTTCTTTTAACATAATTTAACAGTGGAAAGGCACACTATTTGCGAATTTCATGGCGTTTTTCCCGAAATTATTATAATAGCAAATCAAAAAATTGAACAATGAAAAGGTTAATTCAGATATTATCGGTTATTACCCTCTCTGTACTCACCATTTGGGGAATAAAGGGTATCTTTTCGGATAATGATAAAGAGGATTTGGTGAAAGAAATGGGTTTTAAAACGGAAGGTGATGCCAGAGTGTTACCTGCTAATTACCTGCCCGTCGCACCTTTCTCAGGGCCTGACTTTACTACTGCTGCTGAAAAAACTGTACACGGCGTCGTTCATATAAAATCGGAGTTCAGTGTCAGGACGGGAGGTTATGACGATTTTTTTGCCCCGTTCCGCGACTTTTTCGGATACCCGTATCGCGGAGATAATACCTACACAGGATTCGGTTCAGGTGTCATAATTTCCAATGATGGCTATATCGTAACCAACAACCATGTGGTGGAAGGAGCAGGAAGAGTGAATGTAACGCTGAACAACAAAAGGGAATACGATGCGGAAATCATAGGTACAGATCCTTCTACGGACCTTGCACTCCTCAAGATTGACGGCAGCGATATTCCATTTATTACCATCGGTAATTCTGACAATACGAAAATAGGAGAGTGGGTACTGGCTGTGGGAAACCCGTTCAACCTTACATCCACGGTTACGGCGGGTATTATCAGCGCCAAGGCTAGGAATATCAACATTCTGGGCACACCGGGAGCAATCGAGACATTTATTCAGACAGATGCAGCCGTTAATATGGGTAATAGCGGCGGAGCCCTGGTCAATATGAACGGCGAACTGGTCGGGATCAATGCGGCCATTGCAAGCAATACCGGATCCTACGCAGGCTATTCCTTTGCCATACCAGCCAATATCGTCAGGAAAGTAGTCGATGACCTGCTGAATTACGGGCTCGTGCAACGGGCTTACCTGGGAGTGTCAATCCGTGAAGTGAATTCCAAGCTGGTCAAAGAAAAACAACTGGCCACCGATAACGGCGTTTTCATCGAATCCGTTACCGAAACCGGCGGCGCAAAAGAAGCCGGGATCCGGCAGGGCGATATTATCGTTTCGGTCAATGCCCATCCCGTCAGAACAAATGCCGAACTGCTCGAAGTTATCGGCCAGCACAACCCGGGCGATATTGTCAGCGTCCTGGTCAACAGGGATGGAACAGACAAGGAATTCCGCGTGGAACTGAGAAACCAGGAAGGCAGTACATCGGTGGAAAAGAAAGGGGAGGACTTCTACCTTTCCGATTTGGGGGCAACCCTTGAACAGGTTCCCGATGACGAAAAAGCCAAATTGAGTATTACCGGAGGCTTGAAAGTTGTGGAATTGCAGGATGGTATGCTCAAAAAAGGCGGAGTACAGAAAGGTTTTATCATCTTGAAGATTAACGGAATTAAAATCAGTTCGCGCCAGGACGCCAATTATGCACTGGCAAACCTGCGAAGTGGCGTGATCAGAATAGAAGGCGTCTATCCCAATGGAATGAAGATGAACTATGGGTTTATCCTTTAATCTATTTAAAAAAATTCTAAATAGCCCAAAACAATTTGTATCTTTGCACGTTTTTCTTGACAAAGACGGATTTTATCCGTATATTTAAGGATTACAATTTTTGATTTTAGAAGAGATTCATGAGACAACTTAAGATATCAAAATCAATTACCAACCGCGAAACCGCTTCACTTGATAAGTATCTGCAGGACATCGGACGGGAGGAATTGATTACAGCCGAAGAAGAAGTTGAACTGGCCCGGCGGATCAGGTCAGGTGACGACAAAGCCCTGGATAAGCTGGTAAAAGCTAATCTCAGGTTTGTTGTTTCCGTAGCCAAACAATATCAGAACCAGGGGCTTAGCCTACCGGACCTGATCAATGAAGGTAATCTCGGGTTGATTAAAGCCGCACAGAGATTCGATGAGACTCGCGGATTTAAATTTATTTCCTATGCCGTCTGGTGGATCCGGCAATCGATCCTCCAGGCACTGGCTGAACAATCCAGGCTGGTCAGGTTACCCCTCAATCAGGTCGGATCGCTGAATAAGATTAAAAAGGCTACCTCGCGCCTGGAACAGGAATATGAACGGCTCCCATCTGTTGAAGAAATTGCCAAAAAACTCGATATTCCCGAGCATAAACTGGATAAAGCCATGCGGATCACCACACGCTATGTGTCGATGGACGCACCGATCGCAGAAGATGAAGACACCAAATTCCTGGATGTATTTGTTTCGGACGATACGCCACGAACCGATACAAACCTGATGCGGGAATCGCTCAACAAAGAAATCCAGCGCTCGCTTTCAACCCTGACCGACAAAGAAAGAGACGTGATCAACCTTTATTACGGTATTGGTATGAACCACGGTCTGACCCTCGACGAGATCGGCGCAAAGTTCAACCTCACCCGTGAAAGGGTCAGGCAAATCAAAGAAAAGGCGATCAGAAGACTGAAACATACTTCGCGCAGTAAACTGCTGAAAGCCTACCTCGGAGAATAGCGGTTTTATAAAGGACTTTTTCAGGCCATAGATCATTTACGAACTATGGCCTTTTGCTTTTTTATTTTTGCTATTATTGCAACATGATCTTTAACCAATTACAAACGGATAAAACCACATAACTATGTCAGAATCAAGCCAATCAAAGAAGAAGGAACAGTTCCATGAATATGTCAATTCATTGGAGAACTGGATAACAGATGAAAAGTCGGGTTTTGAATTCGTTAACCTTGTCGGTCAGCTTTATTATGATAAATCCATTGAACTGATCATTTTCAGAAGCCAGTTGATTGACCGCTCCTCCAGTGTGATTCTGAAAAAACATCAACACTCGCTTTCCGTTCTTGGAAAAGAACTTAAGATCCAGGTTTCGGTCATGTTGGCCAAAGAGCTGTTAAGCATGGATATACCGCCTGCCCGGATCGATATCGGCCGGCTGAATAAAGAATGGACGGAAGAGGGGAAAAATTATCTTTCACCCAGGGCATTTTTGCAGGATAAACTGAAAAATCTTTTAGGCAAAAAAGCCGGTTACGATAAACCGGTCGATGTGATCGTATACGGCTTCGGCCGTATCGGACGTCTGGTTACCCGGGAGCTGATCATCCAGGGGAACGGGACGCAGCTGAATGTCAAAGCTGTCGTCACAAGAGGCAATTCACCCGAAGAGATCACAAAACGTGCCTCCTTGTTTAAAAATGATTCAATCCATGGCCCTTTCCGTGGCGTAGCCATTGAAGACCATGAAAATAAACTGCTGCTGATCAATGGTCATAAAGTGAAGATGCTTTCAGCTAATAATCCGGAAGATATTGATTATGAGGCAGAAGGGATTCATAATGCACTGCTGATCGACAGTACCGGTGTGTGGACCAAGCGTGAAGACCTTGCCCGGCACCTGAAGGCCAAAGGGGTGAGTAAAGTGATGCTGACGGCGCCCGCTAAAGGAGACGTACCGAATATCGTTTACGGTGTGAATCACGATGACGGCACGGTGGATTATAAGACAGAAACGATCTATTCAGCAGCATCCTGCACCACCAATGCTATAGTGCCCATTCTTTACGTGATCGAGAACAGACTGGGCATCGATAAAGGCCATATTGAAACAATCCACGCTTACACCAACGACCAGAACCTGACCGATAACTACCATAAAAAACCGAGAAGAGGCCGTTCCGCTCCAATGAACATGGTGCTTACCTCTACGGGCGCCGCTTCTGCTGCCGCCAAAGCCATCCCTTCGCTGAAAGGAAAGCTGACCGCCAACGCGGTCAGGGTCCCGATCCCTAACGTTTCACTGGCAATTCTCTCATTGACAGTGCAAAAGCAAACCACACAACAGGAAGTGGTGGAGATACTTCGTGATGCCGCGCTGAACGGAAGACTGGTCGAACAAATCCGATTCTCAGCATCGACCGAAGCCGTGTCAACTGATTTTATCGGGGATAGCTGTGCCGGGATTTTTGATGCCCCCGCCACGCTGGTTTCGGCCGACGGGAAATCGATCATCCTGTACGTTTGGTATGACAACGAGTTTGGCTACACGATCCAGGCACTCCGTCTGGCTAAACATATTGCCGGAGTGCAGTGGGAAACCTACTATTAAAATTTTAGATCATATAAATAACATGCCGGATACAAAATATATATTCGTTACTGGTGGCGTTTCATCATCCCTTGGCAAGGGGATCATCTCGGCTTCGCTGGCAAAACTGCTGCAAGCCAGGGGGTTCTCAGTCACTATTCAGAAACTGGATCCTTACATTAATGTTGACCCTGGCACCCTTAATCCCTATGAACACGGGGAGTGTTATGTTACGGAAGATGGTGCGGAAACCGACCTGGACCTGGGCCACTATGAGCGATTTCTGAATGTGCCCACATCCCAGGCCAACAATGTAACAACCGGCAGGATTTATAAAACCGTCATCGAAAAAGAGCGGAGAGGCGATTACCTCGGAGAAACCGTCCAGGTGATCCCGCATATTACAGACGAAATTAAGCGGAATATCCAGATCCTGGGCAATAAATACGGATATGATTTTGTGATCACAGAGATCGGTGGAACAGTCGGCGATATCGAATCATTGCCTTATATCGAAGCCGTCAGGCAGCTGAAATGGGAAATGGGTGGCCATTGCCTGGTCGTTCACCTCACCCTGGTCCCTTTTCTGGCTGCTGCCGGCGAACTCAAGACCAAACCGACCCAGCACTCGGTCAAGACGCTGCTCGAATCCGGCGTACAGCCGGATATTATCGTGTGCCGGACCGAAAAACATCTGAACCAGAACATCCGGAATAAAATTGCCCTGTTTTGTAATGTCGAGTCTACTTCGGTCATCGAATCCATTGACGCCAGGACGATCTATGAGGTGCCGCTTCTGATGCGGGAAGAAAAACTGGATGCGGAAGTGCTGCGAAAGCTGGGAATACGGCCAACACAACCGCCCGAGATGGGGAAGTGGGAGGAGTTCATTTACCGTATCAGGAACCCAAAGTACGATGTCAGAATCTGCCTTGTCGGTAAATACGTCGAACTGAAAGATGCCTACAAATCGATCCAGGAATCGTTTATCCATGCCGGGGCTGCAAATTACTGCAAAGTGCATGTCCAGACAATCCAATCCGAAAACCTGAATGAAACCAATGCGGCTGAAAAACTGAAAGGATTCGATGGAATACTGGTCGCACCGGGATTTGGTTCCCGGGGAATAGAAGGAAAGATAGAAGCCATTCGTTTTGCGCGCGAAAACAATATCCCTTTCCTGGGTATCTGCCTGGGAATGCAGTGTGCCGTTATAGAATTTGCCAGGCATGTCCTGGGTCTGGAAAAAGCCCATTCAACGGAAATGGATCCGGATACGCCTCATCCCGTCATCGACATGATGGAGGAACAGAAAACCATCCAGGAAAAAGGCGGCACCATGCGTTTGGGTGTATACGACTGCCGTATCTTGCCCGATACAAAAGTCAGTGAAATTTATCCGGATACTGATTTCAAGGAGAGGCACAGGCACCGCTTTGAATTTAATAACCGCTATCTCAATGACTTCGAGAAGAATGGCATGATCGCTGCCGGTATCAATCCACAGAGAAACCTGGTGGAAATTATGGAGCTAAGAGATCATCCATGGTTTATTGGCGTACAGTTTCATCCGGAATACCGCAGCACAGTAGCACAGCCTCACCCTTTATTCGTGAAATTCATCGAAGCCGCTGTCCGTCAAAAACAACTTCGTCATCCGGAAGAGCATTCATAGTTTTTTTAATCCCTTTGAGGCAATTGATTTATCTTTGCCCCACTAAATAAAAACCAGGAAAATTGTATGAATAATTCCAGAAATACGATCATAGGATTTCTACTCATTTTTGCCATCCTGATCGGATATTATTTTCTTACCGCACCATCCAAAGAGGAATTAGCAGAACAAAGACGCCGGCAGGACTCGGTCATGGCCCTCCAGCGGCAAAAAGATTCCATTGCCCTGGCCCGGCAGATTCTGGCCGATCAGCAAAAAGCAACGGAACCCGCACAGGAAGTTGTCGCGGACCAAATTACAGAACCGGCGAAGCAATTGACAGGCCTGGTTGACCGCTATGGGGCTTTTGCACTGGCTTCACAAGGTGAGAACAAAAAGTATTTTCTGGAAAATGACCTGGTCAGGATTGGACTTTCTTCCAAAGGAGGCCGGATTTCTTATGTTGAACTCAAAAACTTCAAAACCTGGGACGGACAACCACTCATCCTGATGGATTCCGACACCAACCAGTTCGGATTTACCTTCTTTAGCGGTAACCGCACAATCAATACCGGTAATTTCTATTTTCAGCCCGAATGGATTGATGGCCGGCGACAGACAGGAGATACGCTTAAAGTCAGCGGAAGTGAAGAGGCCCGGTTTGCCTTCAGGCTTTATACATCCTCCGACTCCATCATTAATAAAGATCAGTATATTGAGTACTTGTTCACCCTCAAAGGCGATAACTACATGCTCGGCTTTGATGTGAATTTCCGCAACCTCACCCAGACGGTCGATGCAGCCAGGGGTTATATTGATTTTGAATGGAGTTCAGACCTCCGGCAACAGGAAAAACATACAGACCAGTTCAATGGCGCGACTATTTACTATAAACTGAAGGATGATAAAGTTGAATACCTGTCGGAAACCAAAGATGATAATGAATCTTTAAAGGATCAGATCCAATGGGTGTCGTTTAAAGAACAATTCTTCTCCTCAGTATTGATTGCTGATGAGCATTTTGCAGATCCTGTCATGCAGGTATCCACACTGGAATCACATCCCAGCGATAGATATCTGCGTTCATTAGCCTATAAAATAGGTGTTCCATACAAGGGCAGCCCCGATGAATCCATCGGTATGTCGATGTATTTTGGCCCCAATAAATACAATATCCTCCGGAAATACAAGCTGGATCTTGAACGGCAAATACCGCTCGGCTGGAGTTTCTTCCTTATGCAATGGATCAACCGGTATGCCGTCCTGCCTGTTTTCAATTTCCTGGGAAGCTTCGGATGGAACTACGGGATCGTTATCCTGATCCTGACCATCCTGCTGAAAATAGTGCTCTACCCGGTTGCTTACAAGACTTATCTCTCCTCCGCAAAAATGAGGCTGCTCAAACCGGAAGTGGATGAGATCAATGCGAAATACCCGAAGAAGGAAGACGCCATGAAAAAGCAACAGGCCGTCATGGCGATGTATAAGAAGGCAGGTGTCAATCCTATGTCGGGCTGTATTCCGGTGTTGCTCCAGATGCCTATCCTGATTGCCATGTTCCGCTTTTTCCCTGCATCCATCGAATTGCGGCAACAGGCCTTCCTCTGGGCTAACGATCTTTCTACATACGACTCGATCTTTAATTTACCCTTCAATATTCCCTTTTACGGAGATCATGTGAGCCTTTTTACCCTGCTGATGACAATTTCTACCATCATTTATACATACCTGAACAACCAGATGATGGGCTCAACCAGCCAGCAACTCCCCGGCATGAAAACCATGATGTACCTGATGCCCATCATGTTCCTCGGAATATTCAATAATTACTCTTCAGGACTGAGTTATTATTATTTGCTGGTCAATTTGATAACATTCGCTCAAATGTATATCTTCCGTTATTTTGTAGATGAAGATAAGTTGCATAAAAAGATCCAGGAGAATAAACTCAAACCCGTTAAAGTCTCAGGATTTCAGAAACGACTGGAAGATATGGCCAAACAGAGAGGGTATAATCCAAACACCCGTAAAAAGTAAGAATTCTTTGATTTGATCCTGAATGCTCTATGGATGAAGAGATTAACAGTACCGTCAGCTTCCTGAAGAAAGGTAGGATCATACTGTATCCAACCGATACGATATGGGGAATAGGCTGCGACGCTACGATGACAAAATCAGTCGATCAGATATACCGCCTCAAACAAAGGGCAGAGAAAAAAAGCATGATCATCCTGCTCGACAGCGCTGAGAAACTGGCTTACTACATCCGGAAAGTCCCGTCGATTGCCTACGACCTGTTGGAAAGATACCTGGAACCGCTGACGATTATTTACCCGGGCGCAATGAACGTAGCGAAAAATGTCATCGCTGACGATGGTTCTATCGCTATCCGGATCGTACGCGACGAATTTTGCAGGAAAATGATCGAGCAATTGGGAAAGCCGGTTGTTTCTACATCCGCCAATCTCTCCGGACAACCGGCGCCACTGGTATTCAGTAAAATAGCTCCGGAAATTAAAAATGGAGTGGATTATATTGTGAATTACAACAGGGATGTAATGGTCAGAAGTAAACCCTCAACCATTATCCGCTTACTCGGTGAAGGTGAATTTGAAGTATTAAGAAAATAACATTGAAAGCCAGGATATCCATTATTCAATTTCGCCCTGAACTGGCAGACCCTGCCAAAAATATCGGTAATCTCGATAATCGCATGGATGAAGCAAAGGGAAGCCACCTGATCGTTCTTCCCGAATTGTCGAATTCAGGATATAACTTTACTGATGCCAGCCAGGCCCTTTCAGTGGCTGAAACACTGGATGGACAAGGCGCATATCAACGGTTTATTGCCGATAAAGCCAAAAAACTGAATGCATTCATTGTTAGTGGCATATGTGAGAAAGACGGGAACGATCTCTATAATTCGGCCATCTTGTCAGGGCCAGCAGGTATCATCGGCAGTTACCGGAAAATGCATCTGTTCATGAATGAAAAGGATATATTCCGGCCCGGGAATTCAGCATTGCAGGTTTTTGAAGCCGGAGGGCTAAAAATCGGTATGATGATTTGTTTTGACTATCTCTTCCCCGAACCCTGGGGTATACTGGCCCGCAAGGGCGCTGATATCATTTGCCACCCTTCCAACCTGCTTACGGGAAATCCCCATAAATGCATGCCGGGCCTGGCCCTGATGAACCGGATATATATCGCCACCGCCAACCGGATCGGGACAGAAGGATCACTTACGTTTAACGGCAAATCATTTTTTACCGATCCTGCCGGGAATGTTCCTGTAATTGCATCCCCCGATCAGGAGGAGATCATTTGCCTGGATATCAACACGGATATTTCATCCGATAAAATGATCACTCAAAGAAATCATGTTTTCACCGACAGACGGCCTGAAATGTACGCCGGATAGTTCATCTCATATTTAGATCATTTACAAATAATAACCAATTATTGTGTAATTTTGCCGAACATTCCATCCCTCGGATTGTTATAAAACAAGTTTAAGCATCTCATCGTATGTATCAAAATAAACGATTAAGGATCGGTAAGGAAGAAAAGCTCTATTCAATTAAAAAAGTAAGCAGGGAAACTCTCCAAGAATGGTATTATCTGATGTCGCTCGGACGGCAGTTGGACGACAAAGCCCCGAATTACCTGAAACAGGCATTGGGATGGTCCTACCATGCGCCATATGCAGGGCACGACGGCATCCAGCTCGCTATCGGCCAGGCTTTCACCGTTGGTAAAGACCATTTGTTCCCGTACTACAGGGATATGCTGACTGCCATATCTGCCGGGCTGACTGCAGAAGAGATCATTCTCAACGGCCTCTCAAAAAAAGACGATATTGCCAGCGGAGGCCGGCATATGTCAAATCATTTTGCCAAACCGGAATGGAATATCCATAATGTATCCTCCGCAACGGGAAATCACACCCTGCATGCCGTCGGTGTGGCCAGGGCCATGAAATATTATAAATCGGGCGGCGTGGCCATCAGTTCGCAAGGCGAATCTTCGACCTCCGAAGGGTATGTTTATGAAGCCATTAACGGGGCAAGCAACGAAGAACTGCCCGTAATTTTTGTTTTCCAGGATAACGGCTACGGGATATCGGTTCCGAAAGAAGACCAGACTGCCAATTATTACGCCGCTACCAATTTTGAAGGATTTAAAAATCTCAGGATCATTTACTGTAACGGGCTCGATGTGTTTAGCAGCATGAATGCTATGGCTATGGCAAAAAAACATGTCCTTGAAACAGGTAAACCGGTTATCGTTCATGCCCATTGCGTCAGAATGCATTCCCACTCCAATTCCGACAGGCATGAACTTTACCGGGATGACACGGAAATAGATGAAGCCCGTGGCCGTGATCCGCTCCAGAAGTTCCGCAAGAGATTATTATTCAGTGAGATATTTTCGGAAGATGAACTCAATGCACTGGATGAAAAAGCAAAAAAAGAGATTTCTGCTGCCCATAAGAAAGTGATCATGATGCCCGATCCCGATCCGGCTACCATTTTTGATCATGTGATCCCGGCGCCATATATTCCGGTAAATTTCCCGGAAGGGCTCCACCAGGAGTCCGGCACTCCCAAAAAACTCATCCAGGCTCTGAACGATACCCTCAAAGAAGAATTCCGGCTGAATCCCGATACCTTTATCTGGGGCCAGGACGTGGCCAATAAAGAAAAAGGCGGGGTGTTCAATGTCACGAAAGGCATGCAGCAGGAATTCGGCCCCGACAGGGTTTTCAACGGACCTATCGCAGAGGATTACATTGTCGGCACGGCAAACGGAATGAGCCGTTTCAGCGATAAAATCAGGATTGTGATCGAAGGCGCCGAATTTGCCGACTATTTCTGGCCGGGCATGGAACAGTTCGTGGAAATGACACACGACTACTGGCGTTCGAACGGCCAGTTTGTTTCCAATGTGACGATCAGGCTGGCTTCCGGCGGTTATATCGGCGGTGGACTGTATCATTCTCAATCAATTGAAGGAGCCCTCTCCACATTCCCGGGAATCCGAATTGTCTACCCTTCATTTGCCGATGACGCCGCCGGCCTGCTCCGGACCAGCATCCGCTCAAAAGGGCCAACCGTTTTCATGGAACCGAAAACGCTCTATAACGATCCTGTGGCCGAAACCTTCGTGCCCGAGGGATTTGAAGTGCCTTTCGGTAAAGCCCGGATCAGAAGGGAAGGGAAGGACCTGAGCATCATAACTTACGGAAATACGACGCATATGTCGATACAGGCGGCCGGAAAAATAGAAAAAGAACTGGGTAAACAGGTTGAGGTTCTCGACCTGCGTTCTCTCATTCCGCTTGATAAACAGGCTGTCCTCGATTCTGTAAAGAAAACGGGCCGCGCATTGATCGTCCATGAAGATAAAGTCTTTGCCGGATTTGGCGGAGAAATCGCGGCGATGATAACGGAAGAGGCATTTGAATTCCTTGACGCACCCGTAAAAAGGGTCGGATCGACCTTTACGCCTGTCGGCTTTAACCGGATCCTGGAACGGGCCATTCTTCCCAATTCCGATAAAATTTACCATGCCGCCGCAGAATTGCTTGGATATTGATAAAGACTAATTAATAAGGCGCTTTTTATATTAGATTGGCTGTTTTTCCGTTCTTATTTTAAATACATGAAGATGAAGAAAAATTTTATCGCCGGATTGCTTTTGACTGCCGTTTTATTCCTGACGGCCACGGTATCAACGGGACAGAACCTGGCGAACCGGAAAGAGATCCAGAAACTGATCCAGACCATGCAGATCATCGAACTGGCTTATGTTGACAGTGTGGATATCCAGGACATTGTCACCAAAACCATCGAGCAGGTGCTGAAAGAACTGGATCCGCACTCGGCCTATCTCTCAGCGGAAGAGCTTAAAAAATCAAATGAGCAGCTTGAAGGCAGCTTCGAAGGGATCGGCGTGACTTTCCAGATTTACCACGACACCATCCTGGTGATCTCACCGGTGCCCGGCGGTCCGTCCGAAAAACTGGGAATCCTGTCGGGTGATAAAATCGTAAAAATAAATGGAGAAGACGCCACCGGAAAGGATATCAATAACGAATGGGTTTTTGACCGGCTCCGGGGGAAAAAAGGCACCTCGGTAGATATATCCATTTACCGGGGAAAGAAAGATTTGCTCGACTTCACGATTGTACGGGATAAAATCCCACTGAATTCCATCGACGCATCCTTTATGGCTACACCGGAAATCGGTTATATCCGGTTAAACCGTTTCAGTAAGACATCCCAGGAAGAGTTTGTTCAATCCGTCACCGATCTGAAAAGCAAAGGGATGAACAAGCTGATCCTCGACCTGAGGGGTAATTCAGGCGGATTGCTCAACACGGCCTTTGAGCTGGCCGACGAATTCCTTCCCGCCGGGGAACTGATCGTTTACACCGAAGGGCTCCATAATCCGCGGAAAGATTTTTATGCTACATCGCTCGGAAATTTTGAAAAAGGCAAGCTGGTGATCATCATCGATGAAGCATCCGCTTCGGCCAGCGAAATCGTAGCCGGCGCCGTGCAGGATCTCGACAGAGGCATTGTGATCGGCAGAAGATCATTTGGAAAAGGGCTCGTCCAGGGCCCGTTCGACCTGTCCGACGGCTCCCTGATCCGACTAACCACGGCCCGTTATTACACTCCGACAGGCCGCTCTATCCAGCGCCCTTACGATAATGGAACGGAAGATTACTACAACGACTTCAGCGAACGGTTCAAACATGGCGAATACGTGCATGCCGACAGTATTAAATTTCCCGATTCACTCAAATATAAAACCAGGGCCGGAAGGATTGTATATGGCGGAGGAGGCATAATGCCCGATATTTTCATTCCATGGGATTCTACTATGTTTTCCGATTATTTTGTCGAACTGAGAAGAAAGAATGTACTGAACACTTTCACCCTCGATTATGTGGAAGATAACCGCGATAAGATCAATCGTCAGTACCCCGGCTTCAGAGAGTTCAATAAAGAGTTCAAAATTACCCCCGACATTATCCGCGAGTTCAAGGAAACCGCCGAAAGGGAAGGGGTGAAATTCGACGAAGAGGGATGGAGAGCGTCAGAAGCTTTGATCCTGGCGCAGATCAAAGCGTTTATTGCCAGGAATATCTGGGATGTCAACGCATTCTATGAAGTGATGTCGGAAATCGACAATGAATACCACCGCGCCATCGATTTGCTGGAAGACGGACAGGTGTTCGGCATCCTGGAAAGGAATTAATAGATTTTACTTGCCTGATAAGATTAATGATTAAATTTGCTTCAAAACTTTAATCATGGCCGATCTCTCAACATCCTACATGGGTCTGAAATTAAGGAATCCCATCATTGCCGGAAGTTCCGGATTGACAAGCACGGTTGATAATATACAAAAGATCAGCGAAAACGGCGCCGGGGCTGTCGTTCTTAAATCGCTATTCGAAGAGCAGATCAATTTCGCTATCAACAAGACCTTCGTCCAGAACGAAAACAATTTCAATTATCCTGAAGCGCTCGACTACATCAGCCATTATACCCGGGAAAATGACCTGGAAAAGTACCTGGAACTGATCCGGGAGGCAAAAAAAAGTGTCGACATTCCGGTAATTGCCAGCATCAACTGCGTTTCTGCAGCCGAATGGGTCACTTTTGCCAAAAATATCCAGGATGCCGGCGCCGATGCACTGGAACTGAATATTTTCGTCCTTCCGTCCGATCCTCGCAGGAAAGCTGAGCAGCATGAACAGATCTACCTTGATATCCTCCAGTCGGTGATGCGCCAGGTGAGGATCCCGGTAGCAGCCAAGGTCAGCTATTATTTCTCCGGCCTCACTAACATGGCTCTCCAGTTGAGCTGGACAGGCATCAAAGGACTGGTGCTCTTTAACCGTTTTTATTCGCCCGATATCGATATCGAAAAGTTCGAAGTGACTTCCGGCCATGTTTTCAGCACGGAAGGGGAGAGTACGCTGACCCTGCGTTGGATAGCCATGTTAAGCGATAAGGTCCAGTGCGATCTCGCTGCTTCCACCGGCGTTCACGACGGCAAGGGGGTCATCAAACAGATGCTGGCCGGGGCCAAAGCGGTCCAGGTAGCCAGCGTCCTCTACCAGAAAGGATTTGACCACATTCATGTGATGACCAAAGAGATAGAGCAATGGATGGCCCGTCACGATTTCAAAACCACTTCCGATTTCATCGGCCGGATGAGCTTCAAAGAGGTCAGCAACCCCGCCGCCTACGAACGGGTGCAGTTCATGAAGCACTTTGCAGGGATAGAGTAAAATCTCAGCAACATCGAGACCGGGGTGTTGGGATTTTGGAACTTTGGAACGCTTTTTCAAGTTAAAGAGTAAACGGTAGACTGCTGCCACTAAAACCTGATAGGCTATCGTGCTTGGTCGCATTAACAGAGTTTGTTCTTCATCATATGACTTCATTCTCTTTAACCTAATACTTTCCAAAACTGATTAATCAGTTATCCTTCATTTTCTTTGGAATAATATTTATTTTTATACCAAGTTAATAATCCGAAAATTAGTGTTGAAAATGAAAAAACGATTTATTTTTCTGGTTATCTGGATAATTCTAATCGGCCTCAATTCCTGTAAACAGAATGATCCCATTCAATTAGACTGCGATGCTCACAATTACGGATTTATTTATTTCCAGAATAACTCCAATGATACCTACGGGATTTGGATTGATGGCATTTTTAAAATGGAGGTTACAGGCGGGACTGTGAGCCAGGCAGTAAATATTTCGGAAGGCAACAACCGGAAATTGAAGGCAAAACAACTTGATGGTTACCTGATCTGGCCGACAGAAGTTGAGACGAGTTTCAATGTACTTTCATGTTCATCATATACATGGCAATTTCCATAAAAAAAACTGGCTATAAAGACGGCGGCGTAACAGTCGGTGAAATTAATCCTGCTGGCTGATTTTTTTTAAGCGATAGCGTAAGACTTTGGTCACTGTTTCCAGGTGAAGAGTGAGCGGTGAAGCGTGAACGGATAAAGGAAAAGGGAAAAACGAAAAGGGGAGGGGAAACAATTCTGGAACTGTGAAACCAGGAATCCCGGAACGAACCTCCCTCCCCCGTGTGGGGGAGGGTTAGGGTGGGGGCTGAATTCGGATAGCGGTAGACTTTGGTCACTGAAACTCCGTGTCGTTCTGAATTGCCGATCCTTTAGCCGGTTTAAGCGATAGCGTAAGAATTTGGTCACTAGGCTTGGGTAAATGGTGAATTAAAAAAGGAATTGAGAAAAAGGAAAAGGAGCGAGTTAAGATCTCAGAAACTTTTGAATCGTTAAAATAAAACCGAAAACCAGATTCCGTTTGCTAGGCTAAGCAAGACTTGAGGCAATGAAACTTATGTACTACTATATTAAAAAAATATAGGGTTGAGTATTTCTTTTAATATAAATAAAAATTAATTTTACTATTATTCATATGAGAGAAATTAGTCAAACTAAAATTATTTTTATGAAAAGACGTAATGTTTTGATTCTGATGGGATTGTTTATCCTAATTATTGGCTGCACCAATAGTCTTACTAGAAGTAACGCTAAAAAGCAAATTCTGAATGAAATGAAAGACGAGTGGAAAACATTTAGAATTGCAGTTTCAACAAGATTTACAGATGGATCGGTCGAAGAAATTAGTACCAATATTAATGTTGTCGATCTTCCAGAGAGTTCAATTAGTGACTTGAAAAGAATTGAAAAGATTCTTTCAGATGCTAATGTTATTGTTGATAATGATTATAATCCTCTAATTAAGCCATATATTGACCGTGATGGAAATAATCGAATGTGGGATTTTATTCCTTTGGGATCAGCTAAGAAAATTGAAGTTGATGGTATTAAAACTATTAATGATAATTACAAAAAGGTGGAGTTTAGTGTATTCTATGAATGGAATAATCTTGCCAAAGAACTTGGGTGCACTTTTCCATTAGTAGTAAAAAGAGTAATAGGATTTGAAAAATATGATGATGGTTGGCGTATTGATATTGATTAATTGGGATTGAATAATAACGTCGAAATTGTAATTGAATTAGTTTAGGTATCGGGGGTTGATCGTTCAATTTGAATAGTTTTTCACCTTAATCATCTTTTATGGTTTCCAGCAAACGATGTAGTTATGAGAAGTTCTTCATAAATCATGTGAAAAAAACACCAAACAGAGATGTTGAATTCTTTAACCTCATTATAAAGGTTAACTTTACTAAACTAGCAATAAAATTATTGATATAATCACTCATTACTTTGAGATCGCTAACATGATGTATCCATCCTAATCATGAATTATCGAATTGAGTAAGATAGCCATTTAAATTCTGTCTTACTTGTTGTAAATGAGCCCCAATTCATGAAAAGCGATACAGTAACAGTAAAGATAAAGGAAGTAACCCTTAAAACCCGGAACCCGGAACCAATTTTTTCCTATCTTTGTACCCATTCTAAATAAGAAAGATTATGCCTCATTATCAAAGACTAGGACTAATTCCGCCGAAACGCCATATCCAGTTCCGTAAACCCGACGGGGCTCTCTATTCAGAGCAGCTGGTCTCAACAGAAGGCTTTTCAGCCGAGTATTCCCTGGTTTATCATGTATACCCGCCCACTGTTGTTACAAAAATTGATAAGCCCTTTTCGGTAGCCCCTGAGATCGCTGTCGATAAAAACATGCAGCACCGCAGCTTCCAGGGATTTAAAGTAGCACCCCAAGATAACTATATCAACAGCCGGATACCAGTCCTGGTGAACGATGACTGCTATATCCATCTGGCAGCTCCGAAGTCGTGGGCCGGTCAGCAATCCACCCGGACAATGGAAAATGGACAATCGACAATCGACAATCTTATCTTCTTTAAAAACTCCGACGCCCATGAGCTTATCTTCATCCACCAGGGTGAAGGGACGCTGAAAACCATGTATGGAAGCATCCCTTTCCGTTATGGCGACCATCTCATCATTCCGAGAGGAGTGATCTACCGGCTCGATTTCAATTCGGAAGAAAACCGCCTGTTTATCGTCGAATCGTTCAGCCCGTTCCGTTTTCCAAAGCGGTATGTGAACCGTATGGGTCAACTGCTCGAGCACGCCCCGTTCTATGAGCGTGATATCCGCAAACCGGAAAATCTTGAAACCCACGACGCAAAAGGCGATTTCATCGTTATGGTCAAGAAACAGGACCTGGTTTATCCGTATCATTATGCTTCCCATCCTTTTGATGTCATCGGATGGGATGGATATCATTTTCCATATGCTTTGTCTATCCACGATTTTGAACCCATAACCGGACGGATCCACCAGCCGCCGCCGGTTCACCAGACCTTTGAAGCCAACAATTTCGTCATGTGCGCTTTCGTGCCAAGGCTTTATGACTACCATCCCGAAGCTATTCCCGTGCCTTATAATCACAGCAATGTCGATTCCGACGAGGTGCTCTATTATGTCGACGGGGAATTCATGAGCCGCAAGCACGTGGAGAAGGGGCAGATCACCCTGCACCCGATCGGCATCCCGCACGGCCCGCACCCGGGAACTGTCGAAAAAAGCCTCGGACAAAAAGAGACGCGCGAACTGGCTGTCATGGTCGATACGTTCCGCCCCCTGAAAATCACAAAGCAGGCGATGGAAATTGAAGACAGCGAATACTTCCGGAGCTGGGCAGAGTGAAATTATCAAATTATCAAATTATCAAACTTTCAAATTTCTAATTTCAACTTTCAATGAGCACAGACTTTCTCCCTCTCAACGGCACCGACTACGTGGAATACTATGTCGGAAATGCCAAACAGGCCGCCTATTATTATATGACCGCTTTCGGCTTCCAGCCGCTGGCCTATTCCGGCCTTGAAACCGGTAACAAGGAAAAAACATCCTATGTCCTGGTACAGGATAAGATCCGGTTTGTTTTTACAACCTCCCTGGTCCCCGATTCGGAAATCGGCGAACATGTTAAAAAGCATGGCGATGGGGTCAAAGTGGTTGCCTTGTGGGTAGATGACGCAACCAGTGCGTTCAACGAAACGGTGAAACGGGGTGCAAAACCTTATCTTGATCCGGTAAAGGAGCAAGATGCAATGGGTCATGTTGTGCGATCAGGCATCCATACCTATGGAGAAACGGTTCATATCTTCGTCGAGCGAAAGGATTACCGGGGCGCTTTCCTCCCGGGATTCTCAAAATGGGAACCGGCATACCGGACCGAACCCATCGGCCTGAAGTATGTGGATCATATGGTCGGCAATCTGGGCTGGGGCGAAATGAACAAATGGGCGAAATTCTACGAGGATGTGATGGGGTTTAAACAGCTTATCTCATTCGACGATAAGGATATCTCTACCGAATATACGGCACTGATGTCGAAGGTGATGTCGAACAGCAACGGTTATATCAAATTTCCACTCAATGAACCGGCAGAAGGAAAGAAAAAGTCGCAGATCGAAGAATATATCGATTTCTATGGAGGAGCGGGAGTGCAGCATGTTGCCATGGCAACCGATAACATCATACATACGGTCAGCGAATTGAAAAAGCGGGGAGTGGAATTTTTATATGTCCCCGGAACATATTATGAAGATGTTCTCGACCGTGTCGGACATATCGATGAAGACCTGAAACCTTTGAAAGACCTGAATATCCTGATCGACAGGGACGACGAAGGTTACCTGCTTCAGATCTTTACCAAACCGGTTGAAGACCGCCCGACGTTGTTCTATGAGATTATCCAGCGCAAAGGGGCCAAATCATTCGGTAAAGGAAATTTCAAAGCTTTGTTCGAATCCATCGAAAGGGAACAGGCCCGCCGCGGAACCCTTTAAGACAGGCTTGACTTTTAGTGTAATTTGGTGTTTTAGTGCTTTAGTGGCAAATAGATAGAGATGTATACTTCCTGGATAAATATTCCGCCTGAAAACGATTTCTCCATATTCAATATCCCTTTTGGAATAATAAGCTATAAAGGATATTCTCCACGGCCGGCAACCCGGATAGGGGATACAGTCGTGGACCTCGCGGCGCTGGCCGGATACGGCTTTTTCGACGGATTGGGGATCAGCGATCTCTCCGTTTTCAATCGCCCGGCATTGAACGATTTTATTGCTCTTGGCAAACCGGTGACCCGGGCCGTTCGTGACCGGTTGATTTCGCTCTTCCGGTCTGATAATCCGGAACTGAGAGACCATTCCGAAGCCCGAAGAACGTCATTGCTGAACGCCGTTGATGTGACGATGCACCTGCCGGTGAAAGTGGGAAATTATACCGATTTCTATGCCAGCGAACAGCATGCTTACAATGTCGGCGTGATGTTCCGCGATCCGAAAAATGCCCTTCTGCCCAACTGGAAGCATATTCCGGTAGGATACCACGGCCGGGCCTCCTCGATCGTGGTCAGCGGTGCATCTATTCACCGTCCGATGGGCCAGACCAAAGCCGACGACCAGGAGTTCCCCGCCTTCGGGCCTTCAAAGCAGGTCGACTTCGAACTCGAAATGGGATTCGTTATCGGTAAAAGTTCAGCTTTAGGTGATCGTGTTAAGATTTCTGATGCTGAAGATTATATATTCGGCCTGGTATTGTTCAACGACTTGTCGGCCCGTGATATTCAGAAATGGGAATACGTTCCGCTGGGGCCTTTCCTGAGTAAGAATTTCGGCAGCGTGATCTCACCATGGATCGTGACCACGGAAGCCCTGGAGCCTTTTCGCGTTCCCGGCCCTGTTCAGGTTCCGGAAGTTTTGCCCTATTTAAAATACCAGGGAAACCATCATTTTAACATTAAACTGGAAGTTATGCTTCAGGGCAAACTTCTGACAGTTACCAATTCAAAACACCTATACTGGAATTTTGCCCAGATGCTGGCGCATCATACGGTGAACGGCTGTAATGTTGAAGTTGGCGATATATACGGATCAGGCACGATCAGCGGGCCAGAGCAAGGCTCATACGGTTCGATGCTGGAAATTGCCTGGAAAGGGACCAAACCGGTTGTGATGCCTGATGGCACATCCCGAAGCTTCATCCACGACCACGATACGATAGTGATCAAAGGGTTTGGTGAAAAGCAGGGAATACGGGTAGGTTTCGGCGAGTGTAAAGTCACTATCCTCCCTGCAAAAAAATAAACAAGTGATTACTTCCCATTTCCCAATCCTTAGTAATTATAACTTTGAACTTTAAATTCACATCACGTTCCCATGATCCATCTCAACCCGGCCGAAATTCCCCATACGAAACTTCACCAATACCTTCTGTCAGGTATCGCCCCCAGGCCGATTGCCTTTGCCAGTACTGTGGATGCATCAGGCCGCCCGAACCTGTCGCCTTTCAGTTTCTTCAATGTTTTCGGCGTAAATCCCACAACGCTTATTTTTTCACCATCCCGACGAAGTCGGGACGGTTCTGTGAAAGATACCCTGGAAAATCTGAAAGCCGTTCCGGAAGTCGTAATTAATGTGGTTACCCACGATATGGTCAACCAGGCCAGCCTGGCGAGTTCCGAGTATCCCAAAGGAGTCGATGAATTTGTCAAATCCGGTTTCACGAAATTACCATCCGAAATCATAAAGCCATTCCGCGTGAAGGAGTCGCCAATGCAGATGGAATGCCGTGTGAGGGAGATCATTGAAACCGGAACAGGGGGCGGGGCAGCAAATCTCGTTATTTGCGAGATCCTTCTTATCCATATCAGCGAAGATATTTTGGGAGAAGATGGGATGATCGACCAGCACAAGATCAGGCTGGTGGGTAGGTTAGGCAAGGACTTTTATGTGAAAGCTTTTGGTGATGCCCTCATTGAAGTGGAAAAACCGGCCCGTAATATCGGGATCGGGATCGACGCCCTGCCTGAATTTATCCGCCATAGCGCCCATCTTACGGGAAATGACCTGGGTAAACTGGGAAACCTGGAGAGGATGCCATCTCTGGAAGAGATAGAAGAAATGCGACAAAGCCAGGATATAACTGAAATTCTGGAAACTTCGTGCGATGTATACGGCGAAGTTTTGCGGCTGGCTAAAGCCTGGCTCGATTCAGGACACCCATTTAAAGCGCTTAAAATATTGATGTTGCTGGAAAAAATTTAAGAATCGATTTCCTCAATACCTCTCTTTATCAGTCTTCCAAAATCTTCATTCTCTCTTCCCTTTTGGTTCAGATAGGATTTGATTTCCTCATGTAATTGATAACCTGACCTGCCGTGGATAATTTCCAATATTTCCAAAGGCAGAAGCCATTCTTCCGGATAATCGTTTTTAAGTTCATTAAAAAGCTGAACCGGGTCAGGTATCATTTGTTTTCCTTCCCTGTGGTCCCTCACAGCCTGGTATAATCCGTGAAGTCGGGCCGCCCGGTCGCTGTGAATAATTTTATGTGTTTTTTCCTTCGGAACAGGATATTCGAGACGGTAAGCAAATGGATCTGCCGGGCCGGCATAGGCGGAAACGATTTTTTCCCCGACAGCCATATCATACAAACCCCAGGAAGGATCAAAAAGGACTTTATCACGAAATCTCACCGTACAGCCGGAAAAACTCATCACAACTATTTTATCCCTATTTCTGACAATCCGTTCCAGTCTTCCGGTAACCATCAGGCCTGATTCGAATTCCAGGCTTGCTTCTTCTCCTGTTATTATGCCAAGAGCGGCAAGATCCCCATCTGAAAGAATCTCCAGAGGTACTGTCGAAACATTCAGCTTTCCGACAGGCGATCCGAAGCCGTGAACATGGTAATCCTTTCCATGCCCTTCCAGTTGGCGGTCATCGGCACAAAGCTGCGTTGGACCTTCGGTCCGGATATAGACCAGCGCTTCCCTGTGTATGATCATCTCCTGGAAGGTCCCTGAGACCTGTAATCCGGAGCTATAAACAACGGTACCTGTATAACCCGACTCAATGGCTTTCATCACACCGTCGATTCCGCCTGTATTCAGCGCCATCGTGCCGGCATATTCGTTCAGGACTGTTGTAAGGAATTGGAAATCCGGTGTAACAAATAGCTGGGGCTGGCGGGTAGTGATATCAAAGTTATAGTGGATGGCATCAATGGAGTAGGGGAGCTTTTTTACCTGGGGCTGTAATGATGAAAAGCTTTCCCCGATAGAAGAGAGCAAGCCGGCCCCGTAGATTTTGGGATTTTTCAGATCGCCGATGAGTCCGTATTCCACTGTCCACCAGTGCAGGTTACGGATTTGCGCCATCTCGGAGGTCGTCTCATGGATGGCTTCGGCCTCAGCCAGCTCTTTCCCGGCCTGCAGAATGGATTCAGGATTAGTATAAGGATCGGCTTTAAGAATAGAAAGATGCCTGACGGCTTCGTAAATCTCGTGATCCCTGGCAGAAGCAAAGGCTCTTGACCCGATCCGGCCAAACAACTTCAGATATTCCGCATATTCTGGATCAGCGATGATGGGTGCGTGTCCGGCTGCTTCATGAATAATATCAGGGGCCGGGGTGTATTCAATCTGGTCGATCGGCCGGATATCAGCTGCAATAACAAGCACATTGTAGGCCTGGAATTCCATGAATGCGGCAGGCGGGATGAAACCGTCGACGGCAACTGCCGCCCATCCGATCTCTTTCAGGATCCGGTTCATACCGTACATATGCGGAATGCTGTCGATGGAGATGCCGGTCCTTTTTAATCCGTCGAGGTAGGAGCCGTGTGCCACTTTACTCAGATACCTGACGTTCTGCCTCATCACATAACGCCAAACGGCATGGTCTTGCGCCGTATAGGAATTATAGGGCTGATCGATGACCAGTTGCATGAGGTGATGCGGGAGTTTGCCAAGTATTTCATTCATTTCCATCATCTTCCAAAATTACCATTTTTCATGTACTTTCAGGCTTCTCCGAAATTGATTAACGAAAATTTAACCAAAAAAATGTTAAAAAAAAAGAGGCTGTCCGATGAACCGGGCAGCCTCTTCCGGAGATTTATAATATCCTATTGCTCAACCTTTACATCAATGGTAATGGATCCGGCAGAACCGGTTTCAATGCTCTTCACCTTGATCAAACCATGCTTTCCCGTCACCGTGACGAAAGCAATGACCTGGTCGGCAGCAAGAGTGCCGATACGGGTCTGGTCTGCGCCGGTAGCGATATCGATGCACTCAGTCGCATCGTCGATGGCATCAAAGGCAGCCGGATTGACCGTAGTGGTTTTAAACATGGTCGCATTGCGTGTGGTCCAGTTATTCAGGGCATAAGCTCCCGTGTTGAATACCAGGGCAGCATTGGCATCATTAGGCGCACCAATGGTTGCATCTGTTGAAGCGCCCCACCAGTAAATGAAATCGATCAGTGCCTGGTTGGCGAATGCTTCGTTCAGCATATAAACGTTTCCGTTGATGGATCCGAATGAACTGCCGATCGTCAGATTGTTCCATGATCCGAGCGTACGGGTCTCCCACAGGTTGATGGGACCACCGGCCGGTTCTTCGGTCGTGATCTGAAGGTTGATCTTGTCAGTCTGTCCGTCCTTATCGGTAGCGATAAATTCGATGTTCTCAACGCCGGCATTCGCCAGGGCTACAAAACCGACAGTCAGGTTGACCGTTGCGTCATTATAAGTGAGCGTCGTATCCCAGATCGTCTGGTTATTGTAAATACGGTTAATTTCAATGCTTGCGATTTTCGATGCAGAGGTCGCATTGGCAACGGCCAGCAACTTTACATTAAACGGTGTGTTGATCGTTAACGTGGTATTGCCTGAAATAAACCCGTCTTCAACAACGAAGCTGATGCTTGGTGGAAGATCTACCGGATCTTCATCTTCCGTACATGAGGATAAAAACAATGATGAGGCGATGACAAACGCTCCGATGAAATACAAATACTTTTTCATTTTCTTTTTAATTATTAGTTAATAATAGAGTTTAACGTGATTACAGATTAATTGTTATTCCGCAGCAAATTTACTTAAAATCATTCTAAGTACATGTTGAAATTTAACCAATCAATCAATCCTTAGCCTTTTTATTTAACATGGGCACAAATCTGAACTTGCCGTGTTCCGAAATTTTTTTTTGTTGATCATTGATCTTCTCCATGGCCATCATGGTTTGAGATTCACCGGACCCGACAGGAGCAACAATTATGCCATCATTTTTGAGTTGACGGATTAGTTCGTCCGGAATGCCCGGCGCAGCAGCCGTAATGAGTATTTTATCAAAAGGGGCGAAAGAGGGGAGCCCTTTGTATCCATCACCATAAAACATTTTTGGAAAATAACCGATACCTGGAAGGAACGCTTTCGTCCTGTCGAATAAATTCTTTTGACGCTCAATCGTAAAAACTTTAGCTCCCATTTCGATTAAAACACACGACTGGTAACCCGAGCCGGTCCCAATTTCCAATATTTTATCGCCTTCCCTTACCTGTAATAGCTCCGTTTGAAATGCGACGGTATAAGGTTGCGAGATCGTCTGACCCGATCCTATCGGAAATGCCTTATCCTGGTAAGCGAATTCCAGGAATGACGAATCCAGGAACAAGTGCCTGGGAACCCGGTTGATGGCATTCAATACCCTTTCATCGGAGATGCCTTTATCCCGCAAAATATCAACCAATTTTTTCCTGAGCCCTTTTTGACGAAATGTGTCCTGGATCATGATGAAAACAATTAACCTTCTTGTTGCCGCGAAAATAATAATTCCGTTGAAAAGATGACAAACCTTTCCTTCGATGGTTATGGTCAAAAAGCTACATTTGCACAAAAAATCCAAAATGGTAAAAATCGGTGTATTGGGAGCTGGGCACCTGGGTAAAATCCATATTAAGTGCATCCGGGATATTAAGAATTTTGAACTTGTCGGATTTCACGACGCAGATGTTAAAACGGCATCCAATGTAAAATCCGAATTCGGTCTTTATCATTTTGAGAATATTGAAGAACTTATTGATTCTGTTGATGTTGTCGATATTGTCACTCCGACTGTTTCTCATTTTGATTGTGCTTCCAGGGCACTGAAAAAAGCCCGGCATGTTTTTATCGAGAAGCCCGTCGTAACCTCACCGGAAGAGGCCCGGCAACTTATGGTATACGCCGACGAAGCCAACGTGAAGGTGCAGGTTGGCCATGTCGAACGGTTTAACCCGGCATTTCTTGCCGCACAGCCTTTTATCAACAAACCGATGTTCATCGAATCACACCGCCTGGCCCAGTTTAATCCTCGTGGAACGGATGTGCCCGTTGTGCTCGACCTGATGATTCATGATATCGATATCGTACTCAGCGCCGTGAGGTCGAATATAAAAAAGATCAATGCAAGTGGCGTTTCCGTTGTCAGCGATTCACCCGACATTGCCAATGCCAGGATAGAATTCGATAACGGTTGCGTAGCCAACCTGACAGCCAGCCGGATCTCTATGAAGAATATGCGGAAATCCCGTTTCTTCCAGCGCGATGCATATATCTCCGTCGATTTTCTTAAGAAAGACGTAGAAATCATCCGGATCAGCGACCCTCAGGATGAAAACCCCGATCCTCTGGCTATGATTATTGATCTGGGCGCCAAAAGGGGGAAAAAACAAATCTCCATCGAAAAACCGGAAGTACAGAATATCAATGCCATTAAAACTGAACTCGAAAGTTTTCACGATGCCATCGTCAACAATACAACCCCTCCGGTTACTATTAATGACGGCTACGAAGCCCTGAGCGTAGCTTACCAGATCCTCGATAAAATGAAGGAGTTACCCGTGGGTCTGTAACCGAAACGAAGCAATAATCACGTGCCTGTCACCGTTGGATAAACATGAGAAGTCTAAACCGAAAAGCAAGCCTGCCGAATATTCTGATCTGGTTCCTGTTTTCTATATTTATCATAACTCTTACAGGATGCGATAAATTTGAAGGGGATCAGACGGTTCCATCATACCTGAAGATCGATTCCATTTTATTTATTTCCGATAATGAGCTTGAGGGGACCAGCAACCAGAAGATTTCCGATGCATGGGTTTTTATCGACGATGACCTTATCGGCGGGTTCGAGCTACCTGCACTCATTCCAATCCTCAAAAAAGGTAATCATAAGCTGGAGGTCCGTCCCGGTATCATATTGAACGGTATCTCCGACACCCGGGCGCCCTATCCCTGTATCCAACCGGTAATCATCGAATCGTTAGAACTTTTCCCCGATAGCATAGTAACCCTGTCATTAACATCCAATTACTATGAAAATTCGGAGTTCGTCTGGATGGAAGATTTTGAAGATGCAAGCCTGGCCATCAAAGCCAGCCAGAACAGTGATACGGCCATATACCGGACAAATGGAAATCTGGCTTATCATGATGTATACTCCGAATTTTCAGGAATTTGCTATGTAGATACGGCGAATAGTTTTGTCCAACTGGTCTCAGTGGAAAGCAATAACCAGGGATTTGTTTTCGACCGGGGAGATTTCATCTTTCTGGAAATAAACTACCGGAATAATATCCCAATTGTTGTCGGGGTATATATCAAACTTATGGATAATACGGTGCAGCAGAGGTCATTCCTGATAATAAACCCGACTGAAGAATGGAATAAAATCTATGTTAACTTTACACCGATTGTCAATGAAACAACAGACGCAGTTTATTATAATTTATATCTTGAAGCTCAACAACAGGATGATGTTGAAAACGGTTATATCATGCTGGATAATATTAAACTGGTAACCAGACCAAATCTTTGATGAATAAAAAATTACAGGTAATCAGGTATCTTCTGGCCGACCTCTTCTCCGCTGCGCTGGCCTGGTCATTCTTTTTTATTTATCGTAAGTATTCAATTGAACCGGTTACATTCGAAAACCTGAAGACGATCTTACAGGATACGAACTATTTCCTCGGCGTGGTTATTGTCCCTGCGTTCTGGATTTTCCTGTATTTCATCCTCGGCACGTACAACGAAAATAAGATCTTCCGGAAATCCAGGCTTCGGGAAATGAGCCAGACACTCTTTATTTCACTGGTCGGAGTCATAATAATATTTTTTGCCCTTATCCTGGACGATGCCATAAGCACCTATAAGTCATATTATCAGTTATTTGCCGTCTTATATCTATTACATTTCGGCTTTACATACCTCTTCCGTTTATTACTTACAAGCCGGATAGTAAGGAAAATTCATAAAAAGCAGCTTGGCTTTAATACGATTATTGTGGGGAGCAATGGGAATGCCGTGAAAATATTTGAAGAAATTGAACATCAGGAACTGCCTTCTGGTAACAAATTCATTGGCTTTGTCAGCGTCAAGGATTACGACCATTTTAAGGTTGCCAGGTACCTGCCTTACCTGGGTAAATTTCAGGATCTTAAGAGAATTATTGCCGAAAACCAGGTTGAAGAAGTAATCCTTGCGATTGAGCGGTCGGAAAGAGAAACCATCCGGACGATCCTGACCATGCTGGAGGAGACAGACGTGGTCATTAAGATTATTCCCGACATGCAGGATTACCTGATGGGCATGGTCAAGATGTCATCCATATGGCATACGCCCCTGATCCAGGTATCTCAGGATCTTATGCCTCCCTGGCAACAATCCATCAAACGCTTCATCGATATTATTGCGGCCCTGATAGCCCTGATCATTTTATTCCCTGTATTTGTCATTATTGCCATTGGAATCAAAATTGGCTCCAAAGGGCCGATCATTTATTCCCAGGAGCGGGTCGGATTGCATGGGCATGCATTTAAAATGCATAAATTCAGGTCGATGTACTCCGATGCGGAGAGACATGGGCCGCAGCTTTCAAAGAAAGACGACAGCAGGATTACCCGAATCGGTAAATTCCTCAGAAAGGTCAGGCTCGATGAAGTACCCCAGTTCTATTCGGTGCTCAAAGGAGATATGTCGTTGGTCGGATACAGACCCGAAAGGCAGTATTACATCGATAAAATCGTGGAAAAGGCACCCGAATACAGGCTGCTGTTTAAAATCAAACCGGGCATAACATCCTGGGGCCAGGTTAAATACGGTTATGCGGAGAATGTGGAGCAGATGGTGGAACGATTGAAATATGACCTGCTGTATATCGAAAATATGTCGCTGGCCATGGACTTTAAGATCATGATCTACACTGTTTTAATTGTTGTCCAGGGGAGGGGAAAATAATACCCTTTTAAAGCTGCCCTGTTTCGATCATTTTAACAATATTCTCAATCTCACGGTCATTCCCTTCCGGATCATATTTCTCTTTCATGTTCAAGCCAAAGAAACGTGCAAAGGCCTGGTAAAAAATAGCCCGGAATTCTCCCCTGAATTCAGTGACAATATCATAGGAGGATTCGCCGGTTTCCCGGTCTACCAGCTTAATCAGTATCTTTCCCTGTGAAATGGTCAGCTTCTTCAATTCCTCTCCATACTCATCCATTAATTCGTCTTCCACCTGCTTCATGATCTTTCGTCTTCTATTTTCATCCGGGGTTTGTGAAAGAATGTCCTCGTATTCGATAAATTTCAAACCGGCCAGCCGGGCATATGGGTATGCGACTTTAACATTCCGGATGAGCCGCGTCATCTTACGTTCTTCTGCCGGGCTCATGTTCCTCCAGCCAAAAATGCTGATTTCCCTGAGCTGAACAACAGCGATGGTATCCCCGTTGATGATGGCCCCCCCGACAGGAATCAGGCTCTGTTCCTGAGACGACACCTTCAGGAAAACAAACAGGAAAATCAATGAGAATTTAAATTTCAGCATAGTCGATTTAAAAACCAACAATTATGCCACAGAAAAATCAGGCCACTTTCAACCTGGATAATCCCGATTTCCCGAATTTTTCTTCAGCATACCGGCGGTCAATTTCCAATGACTTTGAAGTGCCTTTGGAGGGCAATTCGAACATGGCATCGGTTAAAATGGCTTCAAGAATAGAGCGTAATCCCCGGGCTCCCAATTTGTGTTCCGTGGCTTTTTCGACGATGAACTCAAAGGCGCTGTCATCAAATTTCAATGTTATGCCGTCCATTTTGAAAAGCTTGACAAATTGCTTGACAAGGGCATTGCGGGGTTCAGTAAGGATCTTTTTCAACGCATCATGATCCAGGGGCATAAGGTAAGTCAGTACCGGAAAACGTCCTACTATCTCGGGAATCATTCCGAATTTCTTGATATCGGAGGGTGCAATATACTGTAGCAGGTTGTTTTTGTCAAAAGCTTCCTGGTCCTTTGACTGGTAACCGATGATGTTCGTTCTTAACCGGGATGCGATGATGCGGTCAATCGAATTAAAAGCGCCGCCGGAAATAAAAAGAATATTCTGGGTGTTAACCTGGATAAATTTTTGTTCCGGATGTTTTCTTCCGCCTTGAGGAGGGACATTGATAATGGCGCCTTCCAGCAGTTTTAGCAAAGCCTGCTGAACCCCTTCTCCCGAAACATCCCGGGTAATGGAAGGATTATCACCTTTCCGGGCAATTTTATCGATTTCGTCAATGAATACGATCCCGCGTTCTGCAGCTGCCACATCATAGTCGGCCGCCTGCAGCAAACGGGCCAGGATACTTTCCACGTCTTCCCCCACATATCCGGCTTCCGTCAGTACCGTTGCATCAGCAATAGCGAAAGGTACTTTAAGCATTTTAGCAATGGTTCTTGCCAAAAGCGTTTTTCCCGTACCTGTCTCACCGACAATCATAATGTTGGATTTTTCTATCTCCACATCATCATCACTGGCCGGCTGCATAATCCTTTTGTAATGATTGTAAACCGCGACGGAAAGGACCCGTTTGGCTTCTTCCTGCCCAATAACGTACTGGTCGAGGTATTTTTTGATCTCGACGGGAGGCTTTAGTTCAATGTCAAAAGAGCTTTTTGTTTTGTGGTGCACAAGCTCTTCGCTGAGAATCGCCTGGGCCTGGGTGACACAGGAATCGCATATGTGGGCGTCGATTCCGGCAATCAGCATATTGACCTCCGACCGGTCCCTGCCACAGAATGAGCACTTCTGACTTCCTTTTTGCATTTAGACGGATTTGTTTTTATTCCTGTCCAGGACTTCGTCGATCATACCGTATTCCTTTGCTTCCTCTGCCATCATCCAGTAATCCCGGTCGGCATCTTTCCAGATTTTCTTGTAATCCTGGCCGGAATGCATGGCAATAATCTCGTAAAGTTCTTTTTTTATCTTCTGGATCTCTTTCGCTGTAATTTCGATGTCGGAAGCCTGGCCAGAAGCTCCCCCCATCGGCTGGTGGATCAGGATACGCGAATGCTTGAGAGCAGTCCGTTTCCCTTTGGCGCCGGCACATAAAATGACAGCCCCCATCGATGCCGCCATTCCGGTACATATGGTCGCCACGTCCGGATTGATATACTGCATCGTATCATAAATGCCCAGTCCGGCATATACCATCCCTCCCGGAGTATTCAGGTATATCTGAATGTCCTTGGCCGGATCCACCGATTCCAGAAACAGTAACTGCGCCTGAATGATATTGGCAACATAATCATCTATAGGTACGCCGAGAAAGATGATCCTGTCCATCATCAGCCGGGAAAAAACATCCATGGTGGCAATGTTCAGCTGCCGCTCCTCAATAATGGTGGGGGAGATGTAGTTTCCAACAATGGATGTGTATTGATCGATGGCCAGTCCGCTCATCCCACGGTGCTTGACCGCATATCTCCGAAATTCATCAACTTTCATTAACTTCACTTTTTTGTGCTATGATTTTTACAAATTCATCATAATCAATATCTTTTTGCTCCGGATGAACCTGGCTTTTAAAGAAAGCCATCAGTTTCTGATCATATATCTGATCATGAAGCCGGGTCGATTCTTCCTTGTTACCTAACACAGAATCCACAATCTGGTTCAATCGTTCCTCCTGTTCAGGGTTCACTTCATCATTGGAGAGATGTCCGGTAAAGTAGCTTTTGACCACATTCCTGATCTCCGCTTCGCTGACAAATAGGTTATTATCTTTGATCAGCCTGGATTCTATGAGCTGCCATCTCAGTGATTTTCTGAGGTTATCAAATTGGACCTCAAACTGATCATCCGTAAGCGATTGGTCATTGTTAGCCTTTGCCATTTTCCGGAGGAAGTCATCCGGAAGGTCGAACAAGGTTTCTTTTACAAGTTTTTCAACAGCCGAATTGAGCAGGTAACGCTCCGCGTCTTTTGCAAGGGAACTTTCAATGCTTTCCTTGATTTTAATCCTGAACGATTCCAGATCTTTAATCTCTATGCCGGGAAATATTTTTCCGAAGAACTCCTCAGTCAAGGCCGGCAATTCTTCTTCAGGATGTTTTTCATGTTCAGCCTCATGATCGTGGTGCTCCATCAAACGATGCCGCAATTCGTAAATCTGTTCGTCGATCATCCTGTCGTTGGCCGTAATCCGGTAATATTCAACATCCTTCAGGATTGAAAGATCAAGTTCAAAAGCCGGCTGCAAGCCAATATCGAAGGTGAATTCAAAATCGGAATTTGATTCGAAGTCCAGTTCGGGCGACATCTCTCTATTGGGCACCGGGCTTCCGATCAGTTCCAGGTTGTTCTCTTCAATATACTTATAGAGGTTCTCCGATAACAAATGATTGATTTCATCCAGCATAACACCCTTTTTATACATCTTGGAAATTAAGCCGAAAGGTACTTTGCCAGGCCTGAACCCTGGCATATTTGCTTTTCTCTGGTATTCCCTGAGTGTTTTACTGACCTTTTCTTCATAGTCCGGCTTCGTAATTTGAATTTTAACCGAAGCCGTCAATGCCCCTGTTTCTTCCTTAGAAATATGCATGATTAGTAATTATAACAATACTATTTGAATGATCCTGTGCGGATGAAGGGACTCGAACCCCCACGCCTCACGGCACCAGATCCTAAGTCTGGCGCGGCTACCAGTTACGCCACATCCGCTTCAGCAGGAAACAGCCTGCAAATATAAGAATTTTAGTGTCACAGGATAGACGACCATTCGACAGTGAATCAAGATTTGTTGTATTCCCTGGTCTGAATCGAACGATTAATGTCATTATTAGTTATCAATGAAACTTATAATAAAACTTTACGTTAACTGTATTAAGCGGTAAGAAACGGTCTTTATGCCTTTAACACAAATAAAAACCGGGAAGTTAAGAGCGATTTGTTTTGAAAAGAATAATTTTGCCGTTAATGCGATCAGTTTTTTATCTTATATCCGGAAGTATATTGTAATGCATTCTCATAAACTGCGATTTACGAGTTGTATAATACTGATGATGTTGTTGCTATCAGGCACGATTAAGTCGCAGGAAATGTGGGGTGTTACTACAAGTAACTTTGCAGGTTCAAATGGTGCCATTCTGAATCCCGCCAGCCTGGTCACCTCAAAGTTATACCTGGATGTGAATCTGGCCACATTCGATATCTTTTTTCAGAATAATTACGGGTATATTCATCAGAAAGATTTCTCACCATTTAAACTCCTGGTGAAGAATCCTGAGTTCCCTGAATATGGTGAAGATGATATGCCATTTGATCATTTTTGGGACGTGAGGGACAAGTTCATCTATTCCAGTCAGTTAATAAAAGGGCCATCGATGATGCTGGCGTACGGCAGACATGCATTTGCTTTACATACGGGTGCCAGGATAATTACATCTGCCAGTAGAATACCTTACGATATCGCTAATTTCGGATATTATGGCCTGGATTATTCAGAGCAGCATAATGTAAATTATGTTAGCCGAAATCTTCATGCTGCGTCTGTTTTCCTTGGTGAAATAGGGCTATCCTATGCTTATGCCTTCAGAAAGATCGGCAATGAGGAATGGGTGGCAGGAATTACGGTTAAAAAGTTATTCTCTCCGGCTGGAGCTTATGTAAGTGCAGATAACCTGGATTATATTGTTGTCAACGACAGCACCATAAATATAAAAAATATGAATGGGGAGGTCGGCTATTCTTTCCCCATGAATTACGACAATAATGAATACCCCGATAGTGGACCGTTTATAAAAGGAGGTGGGTATGGGATTGATATCGGCTTTGCATTCCAAAACAAAGACCTGAGCTATCAGAAAAAAAGGTTTCGCAGGCTTTGCAGCCAGAAGTACATCAATTATAGTTACCGTTTGGGCATCTCCCTGATCGACCTGGGGTATGTAACCTATGACCAGAATTCGCAGTTGCATGTTTATAATGACATCAGTAAATACTGGATCAGTATTGACACGATCAACTATTATAATTTCAACGAGCTGACCCGGACAATGAGCAGGGAATTCTATGGCAATGAAAATACCTCCTTCGCCGGAGACAAGGTAAGACTGCTGTTACCAACTGCTTTGAGCATCCAGGGGGATTACCATATATACCGAAAATGGTATGGAGGATTGGTCTGGATTCAACCTGTGCACCTGGGTAAATCCTATATGAGGCGGCCTGCCCAGATAGCCCTGATTCCGAGGTATGAGTCACCAAAACTTGAACTGGCATTACCGCTATCCCTGTACGACTACCGCATGCCACGGGTTGGTTTTTCAGTTCGCTATTATTTCCTTACTATTGGCACCGATGATTTACTGGGGCTTGTGGGATATAAAAACTTTACCGGTCTTGATTTCTACGCCTCGATTAAGATTAATTTCCGTAAGGGATTTTGCGGCAGATTCAAACGCGATTTACCCTGTGAAAATGATGAGTATGGCATCCGCAGCCGGGGTAAGAATCAGCGCTATTAAGTTATAATCTCTCCAAATTACGCAACATTCCTCCAGTTTTCAAGTAAAATATGTATTACCATTCATCTGTTGCCGGATGAATATCAAAATGATAACGCATTTTATTTTGCGATGAAAAAGATCATTTGGATAGGACTGCTGCTGTTTTTCTCCTTTGATTCATATTCTCAATTGTCGTTGGGATTGACAAACGGAAATTATTCGGCTTTAGGCGCCGGAATAATAAATCCATCTTCAATGGCCAATACAAAACTTAAAGCAGAGATCCATGTCTTATCAGCCAATGGATTTGTAGAGAACAATTATTTGTACTTTCCTTCAAGGACGACAACATTCCTCGAAATTGCCAGTGGCGCTTACGATTATCCGTTGTTGCCAAAACCTTATGGACAGGGCAGCAGGTATGTTTATTCTAATTATGAAGATAAATCCTCCAAGAATTATTTTATCAATACCCGGGTAATGGGACCTTCAGCCATGGTCACTCTGAATGATCATGTTTTTGCCATAAGGACCGGGGTAAGGGCTATGTCGTCAACCCGAAGAATGCCCTATGATATGGCAAACTTTTGCTATTATGGGATGGATTTCAAACCGCAGCACCGCACTTTATACTTCAGGGACAATTATGATATGAGCGCCATGGCCTGGTGGGAGGTGAGCCTTAGCTATGCAACCGTTTTTAACCGGGGCAAAAGTAACTTGTGGTCTGTTGGCATTTCTGTCGGACCATTGTTCGGATACAGCGGGGCATATGCCAAAGGAGGTGACACAAAATATCTGGTATACAACGGTGATATCCTTAATGTCGAACTTTTAAACGCAGAATTTGGATATGCAATTCCGGTAGATGATCAAACGAATGAAGTTGATTGGGCCGATCCGCTCGTCAGGGGTACAGGCTGGGGCATGGATATCGGCGTTACCTGGCAATATCGTGATAAACCCTACCACAGACAGATATCAAGCTATTGCTACAAGAAAAAGTTTGAAGAGTACCAGTTTAAGTTTGGAATTTCTTTGATCGATATCGGTTGGATAAATTTTTATAAGGAAGCGGAAAAACATAATTTTATTAATGTTCACAATAACTGGATACGAGTTAATGAGCTGGATTACAATAATATAAAAGATGAGATCAGAACAACCAGCGAATTATTCTACAATGATTCCACAGCTTCTCTAACGGGTAATTCGTTCCAGATCTTTCTTCCGGCATCGGTCGGACTGCAGTTTGATTATCACGTAAAATCAGCATGGTATGTTAATGCTGTTGCTGTAATACCTGCGAAATACGCAGAGCCGATGATAGAAAGGCCTATGGTAATAGCCGTTACGCCAAGGTATGAAAGCCGCTTTATTGAGGTTCAACTGCCTTTGGTCCTCTATGATTTTAAATATCCCCGGTTTGGCTTATCATTGCGGATTGACGGTCTTACAGTCGGTTCCGATAACTTGCTGTGCTTTACCTCTGTCAAAGAATTCACAGGCTGTGATGTATATGTGTCATACCGGATTATGTTGAGGAACGACAGGAAGAATCCATATACTTCAAAAGGAGCCTGTTTCAATAACTGGAAGTAGTAAGATCAATTTTCTAACTGACCATAGTGCCGGATGACCGGACATCCATTGCGTCGCGAATTCCATTGCCCAGTATCATGCATGATAATACGGTCAGCATCAGTACTAATCCCGGAAAAAGAGCTAAATGATATTCTCCCAGCAATAAAAAATGATAATTCTCCCTGATCATATTTCCCCAGGAAGGCATGGGAGGTTGGACACCGATCCCCAGGAAACTTAAGCCGGCTTCCACCAGGATGGCAGTGGCAAAATTAGCAGCTGCAACCACAATAATGGGGCCGGCAATGTTGGGCAGGATATGCCTGATGATGATGCGGAATCTGGAGAATCCCAGCGCTTCTGCTGCTTCGACGTATTCCTTTTCCCTTACCGACAGGATCTGTCCACGGGTAATCCTGGCTACCTCCACCCACATGGTAAATCCAACAGCAACAAAAATTTGCCAGAATCCCTTTCCCAGCGCAAAAGTAATGGCAATTACCAGCAGCAGGGTCGGGACTGACCATAAGACATTGATCAGCCATACCACAAATTTATCAACCCGGCCACCGAAATATCCGCCTGCAGCCCCGATAGTAACACCCAGGAAAAGCGAGATTACAACGGATACTATCCCTACCGCAAAGCTGATTCTCGCCCCGATGATCAACCGGCTCAACAAATCCCGTCCGAATTGATCCGTCCCCAAGGGAAACCGTTTAACAATGATAAACTTGTCAATACTGCTGCCTTTTGTATCAATCCTCAATTCTTGCCCCTGCGATTCATCTCCGGTATAGGCCTCTGCGATAATATTACCGCCTTCCCGGAAGAAGTTTTTTACCGGGATATATCGATAGGGAGTGCGTTGCCCGTATATCCACTTTCTGAATAATCCTGATTTTTCATGAAATCCCGTATCTGCAAGTTTTAGCATAGTCACGGAAAAACCCGGCCTGGCTGCGCCCAATTCCAGGAACTGACGGTTGGCCAACGGCGTCGGATCGGGTGTGATAAGATATCCTGCCATAGCAACGACAAAGACCATGATCAAGAACGAGACGGAGGCAATGGCGGGCTTGTTATTTTTGAGTTTCTCAAAAACCATCTTTACCTTTTGTACCCTGGTTTGTTTCAGGTTTCTATCAACAAATATAATGGAGTCTGCAGAATTTTTTATTTTTTTTCATATCTTTGCTGCCGCTTTTAAACGGTGTGTGTAGCTCAACGGTTAGAGCATCGGATTGTGGTTCCGAGGGCTGAGGGTTCGATTCCCTTCACGCACCCATTGACCTCACGAACCGGCTGGTTTGTGAGGTTTTTATTTAATACTTTTGCACAAAATTTAATTCTGTTATGTTCGAAGGATTATCAGATAAACTGGAAAGATCTTTCCGGATACTGAAAGGGCAGGGACACATCACCGAGATCAATGTGGCCGAAACCCTTAAAGAGGTGCGCAAGGCCCTGCTGGATGCCGATGTCAGCTATAAAATCGCAAAGGATTTTACCGACCAGGTCAAACAGGAGGCCATGGGTCAGAAAATCCTGACATCCGTTTCACCCAGCCAGCTGATGGTCAAAATAGTCCACGACAAACTGGCGGAACTGATGGGAAGCAGCCAGGCCGAGCTGAATACCCAGGGAAAGCCCGCGATCATCCTGATGTCAGGTCTTCAGGGTTCAGGGAAAACTACCTTCTCAGCAAAACTGGCTCATTATCTCAAATCGAAAAAAGGCAGGCAGGTCATGATGGCAGCCTGCGATATTTACCGGCCTGCTGCCATCGAACAGATAAAAGTGCTCGGAGAACAAATAGGGGTCGAAGTCTATTCAGAACCCGATAACCGGGATCCGGTTCAGATTGCCCGCCGCGCAGTTCAATATGCTAAAGATAAAAACTACAACGTGGTTATCATCGATACGGCAGGACGGTTAGCCATCGATGAAGAAATGATGAAAGAGATCGCAGCCATTAAAAATGGGGTTCAGCCGAACGAAACCTTGTTTGTAGTGGATGCCATGACCGGGCAGGATGCCGTTAATACGGCCAAAGCCTTTAATGAACGGCTTGATTTCGATGGTGTTGTGCTGACCAAGCTCGATGGGGATACCCGGGGTGGGGCTGCCCTGACTATCCGCGCTGTCGTAACGAAACCTATCAAATTCGTTGGAATCGGGGAAAAGATAGACGCCATCGACGTCTTTTATCCTTCCCGAATGGCGGACAGAATCCTGGGAATGGGCGATATCGTTTCGCTTGTTGAACGCGCCCAGGAACAGTTCGACGAAGAAGAAGCCCGAAAACTTCAGAAAAAAATTGCCCATGATGAGTTCAACTTCAATGACTTCATGACCCAGATCAAACAGATCAAGAAAATGGGTAATGTGAAAGACCTCATGAGTATGATCCCGGGCATGGGAAAAGCACTTCGTGATGTCGATATTGATGACAATGCCTTCAAAGGAATCGAAGCGATCATTTATTCCATGACACCCGATGAAAGAGAAAACCCTAAGTTGCTGAACGGGTCCAGGAGAAAACGGATCGCAATTGGCAGCGGCAATGATATCCAGGAAGTTAACAGGCTGATCAAGCAATTCTATGAAACCAGTAAAATGATGAAAATGATGTCGGCCGGAAAAGGGAAGAATATGATGCGCGCCATGCAAAACATGAAGTCTCAGGGCCGGAAATAAATGACCGGTATTTGCATGATTTTCTTTCAGGATAAAATGATATAAAATGAAATTATTGGATGGCAAGCTGGTATCACAGCAAATAATAGAAGAATTGAAAATTGAAGTGGCCAGCCTGATAGACTCGGGTACAGATCCCCACCTGGCCGCTATTCTCGTCGGTGAAGACCCGGCAAGCCAGACCTATGTCAGGAACAAGGAAAAAGCCTGCCATGAAGCAGGTATCATTTCTTCTGTTTACAGGCAATCGGCCGGTATTAGCGAAAATGAACTGCTGGCCATGATCGATTTTATCAATAATGATCCGGAGGTTCATGGCCTGATCGTGCAATTACCGCTCCCGGGGCATATCAATCCGGAAAAAATTGTCCAGGCAATCGATCCGAAAAAAGATGTGGATGGTTTTCATCCGGTCAATATCGGTAGAATGGTACAGGGTTTGCCTTCGTATCTGCCGGCTACACCTTATGGTATAATAAAATTACTTGAACATTACCGCGTCGAAACGGAAGGAAAACATTGTGTCGTGCTGGGCAGGAGCAATATTGTCGGTACACCTGTCTCTATCCTGATGTCACGGAAAAATTATCCCGGAAATTGTACGGTCACTCTTTGCCACAGCAAGACAAAAGATCTCGGTAAACTGGCTAAAGAAGCGGATATTCTCATTGCAGCCATCGGGCAGCCCGGCTTTGTCACAGGAGCAATGGTCAAGAAAGGAGCCGTGGTCATTGATGTCGGTATGCACCGGATCCCTTCGGATACAACCCAATCAGGATACCGGCTCACAGGGGACGTAAACTTTGAAGAAGTTTCGAAAATTGCTTCTATGATCACTCCGGTGCCGGGTGGCGTTGGCCTGATGACTATAGTCTCGTTGCTGATGAATACGGTAAAAGCCGCGAAAAAAGAGATATACGGCTGATCTATAATGAATACGCCACTTTCGCCGGATCTGAGAAATTTACTTGAGCAAGGGAAACTGCTCCCGCTGATGGAAGATTTTTATTCCATCCAGGGTGAAGGATTCAATACGGGTAAAGCAGCCTATTTTATCCGCCTCGGGGGATGCGATATGGGTTGCTGGTGGTGTGATGTAAAAGAATCCTGG